>Ga0307515_10002902_pt1 | contig 36430 bp, 11 predicted proteins | sample 17_EM_MG_FD_194513 | JGI IMG/M metagenome (GOLD analysis project Ga0307515, IMG submission 194513) | Populus trichocarpa ectomycorrhiza microbial communities from riparian zone in the Pacific Northwest, United States - 17_EM | ecosystem: Host-associated > Plants > Roots > Unclassified | place... | reverse complement strand
TTTTTATAATTTTTAGACCTAACTACTATTACTATACCTTACTACCACTATCTAGGGTTAGTATTTAGGAGTGGGCTTAGGGGTATTATTCTGGGGCATAATTACTATAAGGACGTTAAATCGGGCGTTAAGCGATTAATTAAGGGATATTAAAATTAGCGATAGTGTATAGGGATAATTAGCACTAATTATTATTATTACTAATCTACTAGGTATAGCGTGTAATGGGGGGCAGTTAAGGCACGGGGAACCACTATGTATTTTGGACCTAGTAGCCTATTACTTAGCTAATAGTAAGGTTGCTAACTAGCAACTTTACTTTAACTGCCCTCGAAGTGAATCGCCAACCTTAACTTATACTATTAACTTGCTAACTTAAGTCCTCCGCTCCTACTCCTATTCTAGCATTTTAGTTAACTAAACCCCTACCGGCTATGCCTACTACGCCTCTCTACCTACCACTAGTTTTTTTTCCGCGAGTCCTCTTTAGCACCGAAGCCCTTCTTGCCCTCGTTATTACTGCCCTATAATCTATCTTTCTTCTCTTTAGGATGCTTTCGCTTGCCTATTCGCCTGCCTGTTTACCTACCTATTCGCCTTCTATAACCTCACCGCTATTGTCCACTTCGCTATCTTTATTGCTTAGCCCAGTTATCTTTAACGTTAACCTATTACGCTTACCAGTTATATACTTAGCTAGCGGCTCAGCCAATGCTGGATCTATTCCAAATCACTATATTAGCAATTATCCTGTAGTATTTAACACTACAGCTTACCTGCTAATTGCTTAATGATATCTTCATCGCCTACGTTTTCATCGTTTTCCTTAGGGGGTGGCGTGAGCGCTTCATCGCCTTTGTTAACCGTGGCTTGAGTTGTAGCCGGAGTAGGGGAACCATCTTCTTCATTTAGTAAATCCCCTTAATGACTAGCGCCTAGTTTACGTTGCGGAGTACCTACCGAATTGTTAGCAAGTTACCAGCCGGCAACTTCTATCGAACTATATACTAGTATTAGCTTGATTAAATTTATAAATGTTAAACTAAAGTTCTAGCGCTAGTAGAGAAGTACCTGCTAAATTGTTAGTAAGTTACTAGCTGGCGACTTCTATTGAACCATATACTAGTATTAGCTTAATTGAATTTACGAATATTAAACTGAAGTTCTGGCGCTGGTGGAGAGTTTGTAACTTTCTATTTTCCTTTACCTTTAACCATAGCTGCGGTGGAGCCCTCCGCGTTAGAACCGCCTGCTCGCTATTTAGCAATAGCCCTAGCATTCTTTGCTGCCTTAATTCTTATCGCTTTTTCCGCAGCTTGTTTTGCCTTCTCTACTGCTGCTTTAGCAACTGCAGTAGTCTTCCGTGTATTGATAAGTTCTAGATGCAACGTTAGCAGTTTACTAGTTAACTTTCGCCAATAGAATTACGTACTTTTTTTATTTTTCTGACTTTCCAATATCTGTTCTAATGTAAGCCCTAAACCTTCTCTGGGAAGCTGGTCTTTGCTTATAAGGTTATATATATTACCCCATTCGTCTTATAGGCTTCTTTATCTAAATATTTTGGTGTAATAACTAATGATTATGTCTCTTAAAGCGCTGAATTGTTTATCTTCATCTTTAAAGTCGCCGTGGTTAAATGAGTTGCTAGCTGGCATCTTGAAGTCTAAGTCGGCTATGGCGGCGAGCTGCATGTAGTATTTCTTTGCAGCGCGAGATTAAATGACCTGATTATATGTATAATCAGTTGTTAAAATGAACGCATTAATTTGATAGGTTTGACTGATTCTCCAAACTCTACTAATTAATTGGTTTGCCGTTGATCCCAAGCCTGGCACCTTTACTATAACAATGTTATAATAAGCCTTCTGGAGATTTGTGCTTGTTAAGGAGCATTGGTAGCTAGTAACGCAGACTTTGACCTAATGCAATGGATTATTAAAGTCCGCGATAACTTGATTACGGTGTAATTAGGTGTGAGCGGAACGAATGCTAACGAATTTAATGCCTACTATTAGAAGAAAAAGTTCTATATTCCACTAAATAACCGGCTATTTGGTAAAAATTAAGACCTTTTAGTTAGTATTAATGTAGGTATATAATAGAAAGCCTGCTAGCTACTAAAGCTTTACTAATCGTTTACACATCTATGTAGCAAACGTAACCCTATTATAGTAGCAAACATTAACGTCTTTGCCTTGGGTAAGCTAATGGTAAAAGGTCAAACCGTGCACACCCTTTTTATGCTAGCTATTAACATGCTTAACACTAGTTGGCGCTCTGCTGCGGAACCTGTTAAGGCTTGCATTGAAAGAGGTATACGAAAGCTAACAATGTCGGCCTATATTGATATGACCTTCTTTAGTCACGGCGTCTGCACCTGTTCTTATATTGTTAGCGAGGATCTTATACGACTCGGCATATAATTCGGCTTGCGCGCGTGACATTTGGAGCTTAACGGTAAGGACACGGTAGGGGGGGATGTCTGCTCTAACCGTAACTGATTTTCCGGGCTTGAGTTCTACCGTTAGGCCCTTGTAACGACGTATTTGACAAAGCATTAAAATTGGACGAATTAGTGCGGCCGACAGGTTAATATCTATATTTGGACCACTTAACGCCTAGAAGCGTTTGGGGTCGAGCGATATATAATACTCCTCTAAATCTAGATAGTGTAAGTTGCCATCTGGCAACTTAGATATCTTTTATTGCATTATAGAGTATTCTAATATATTGGAGAAGTTTGTATCTAATAGCATATAATGATTCAAGACGCTATATATTAAACTAATAATGCCCCTAATATTAGCGGCTTAGTTGCCACAAATTGTTGCGCTTATTAGTAGCAATTTTTGCGGACACATTAGGTGAACGGAACGGTGCGTTTGCGTTTAAGTAGACTTTAACTTATAGGCCTTGTTGCAGATAACCAAACTAAAGTAGTTAGGAATGCGAGACTTTAGTTTAAGCAACTGATCTTCGTCCATTTCATTATTATTATCGGGCCTATTCTCTTCCTCTTCTTTATTAGTAGGAACACGACTACGCTTATGGGTTAATTTCAACCGTCTGGGTATAGCGACTCCGTCTAAAGTGCGTTTATACTACGTTAAATAAGTTAACATAAATATATAACAACTTGTGGAAGGGTTATTCTGGTCCAGCGCTTTAATTGTTTTTTTTAAATTGTCTACTAACCTAGGCAGAACGTTCGCCCGAGTTGTAATGGTAGCTTTGTTTGGTGTACTATAATAATAGTACGGTTTTAGGTCCGGGAATAAACGAAGTTCGTCTTATTAGATATTAGCGGCTAATGTAGGAAATAAGATAAGGGTCGGCTTATACGGGCCTAGAGTTGTTAAGTTGCTAGCTAATAACTTGGCCCTAAGTCGCTAACTAGTAGGTGAATTGCCTAAGGCTAAGACTTCTGTATTGCAGCGGAAGATGTTCTGGATAACGGAAAGAGAAGTAATAGACTTTCCGAGCCTAATATCGTCGCCAAGAATTGCTGATCTAATAGGACTGCTAAGCATGTACTGTGCCTAAACGGCCCCTGTTACCTGCTATGCTTTTAGGGTTATTCTAGACCTAATAGATGGAGTTACGGGATTAACATCCAATATGGAATATGAACTAAGATAATTAAACGATTGGGCCGTGGCCTGGTTAGTGCTGTTTTATAGTTCCTAAAAAGCTACTTAGTAATCGGGGTCCAGCTCTTTTCCTACGGCCGTAAGCGTGGCTTTTACTTCGGATACATGAAGAGCATATACAATTACAGTATCTAAGGTGGTGATTAGATTTCCTAATACTTGATCTATACCTACGGTATTATTATTCTTAGTAGCGGTAGGGGTCGCTAGTGGATATAGCACTTTTGCCTGTGCTGATATATTTTATAGTAGCTAGATCTGAGCTTCTGGACTTAATGAGGTAAGAAGGGGATTGCCGTCTAGAGATGTCCTGGATACCCTAGCTGGTATATCGCGAAAGCTGTTGGCTAAGGCGTTAAGAAACATTGAAGGCGCCAAGTATATTATGTTGCTGTTAGGTCCCTCCTTGTCGCTAATATACTCCTTGTCCGACATCTCTTTATCTCCGGAATTAGCGGCGTTATTAGCCAGAAACCTAGTAAGGAGCGAGTTGCCAGCTGATAACTGCGCTGCTTCTACGCTTGTTACACCCCAGAAATCATCGTCCGTTAGGTAAGTTGGTTATATAGCTTAAATGTTTTAAGCACGCCCTCCCTCTTTTTTTGATTTTACCTTTTTGGTACTTGCGTAGTAGAACTATCGCAGAAAGACATACGCGCGGTAATACTCTTCTGGCGGCTTCCTTCCAACAAACTATATGTTGTACTTAGGATCGTTTCCTGCTATTAGGAACCGATTGGGATTATCCTTAATAATTTGATAGAGGGTAACGATATACTAGGCCAAGGCCCTATTATAGTCCGTTTTATTATACTTATAATACTGGAGTAATAGGCCTGTTTTAAGGCATGCTGTGGAGATAGATTCTGGGTTATTAATTATTTGAAAAATGTTCTCGGCCTTATAAGTAGTTTTTTCCGTATGTTTAGCAATACCAAACCCTATTTTCCGGTATTGAAGCCATAGAGATAACGCTGAATCGGAAACCGAGGCGTATGCATTAACGTAATCTCTTAATTGCTGTGTATCTAATAGCCTAAGATAGCCAGCGATATAGGCCTGGCTGTTAATTAAGCCAGTTAGGATAACCTTTACTCCTTTAGGGTTTTGCTTAATAGCCTCTGTAGGTGTAACAGCTTTAATCTCTCTCGCTTTTTTCTTCGGTTAAGTGTTAGCGGCGTTATTCTACACGTCAGTGGATGGTCCAGCCGCCGCTACGGTATTTTTTTGGGGTTTAGTTATTGTTGAATCTATAGGAACGGGCTAAGTTGCTAGTTGGCAACTTATAGCTAATAGGGTAAATGCAAAGGGAAATAAACTAATTGGAATTAATAGAGGCTGGCAAGAATGGTTAGTAAACGGACTATCTCTATTTTAAGGTTACCTAACTTACCATTAAGAGCGCTTTAGGATATAGTGTAGGTGCTAGTGCCGCCAATAAGTGAGGTAGATAAAAAGACGTATTTAAGCAACGTATAGTATCCAAAAGAGAGTAGGGTTGCTAGTTGGTAACTTATAGCCACTAGAATAAGTATAGTTAAATATATATCTAATCTAAACTAGTGTAGGCTGGCGGGAAGTAAGAACGTGACCGGCGGTTAAGATCCCTAGATATATATACACAGTTAATAAATGGACTATCTTTATTTTAAGGCTATATTGTTTACCGTTAAGAGCGCTCTAGAATGCGGTACGAGTACCATTAATAAATAAGGTAGATAGAGAAATTTATCTAAGAAATGTGTATGGAGAGAAAGAGAGTTAAGTTGTTAGCTGGTAAGGGTTGGGCAAGATAAGTAGAGTGTAAAAGAAATGGAGGATTAGAAGGGCTGAAGGTGGTAAATATATAGATTAACGCTAGTGGCTAGCGCCGTTTATATCTGTAAATGAAAAGAGTTTAAGGTAAAGGGCTATTTATAAAAGTGAAGTACGCGTTTAAATTACGAATATAGTCACTAAGGTTGCTAGTAGATAGTAAAAAGTTGTAGGAAAATATAGCACCGAGGGCGACTAAATCTTGCCTACTGGCAACTTATAGTAAATTACACGACTAGCTTCCAGCCCTTTAACGAGCGCTATAAGATTTCAAATTCGGTACACGCATTTAATCTCGCCTGATTGCCACCAACTATATATAGTAATTGTAGCTATAGCTGCACGCAATGACTATTTGGTTACCCTGGTGAATTAAATTGAAGTAATTTAGAACTTCCTTCCCTGCCCTATTTTTGCCCATACCGTGGCTAAAACAATGCTGTTTCTATAGAGAACCGGTCGAATTATATAGGTGGAAACCTTACGATATTTTATAAATATCACGTTACTAAAGTTCTTAGCTAAGCACGGGCATTCGCTACAATTGCTATGGATAATAGTAATTAAGCGAAATCGTCCGCGAGTGAAATTACTTTTGTAAAGAGGGGGAGGCTAGTTGTGTATATAGCTGTGCAAGGTTTAAGATATTAAGGCGATATAAGCGAGTGGGTATAGCTGCGGGTATAAGCGGGGTATAGATTTATAATAAACGACACTCTAATTTTAACCTTAATTTCATAGCGGTATATAAACTACCTACCCTTACGTATAGGACCGGCACTAGAGTATATACCAGCAACGTTTTGCTACGTAATTCTAGTTGTTCTAGTTGCCAGCTGGCAGCTTATACGGTATTTTTATATTATTAAGACTAGCCCTAACTAAAGCCACTATAGAGTTATAATGTAAAGCATTGATAGTGTATAAAGTATTAATAGTGTAGTTATAATGTAAAGCATTAATTGTGTAACTATAATGTATAAAGTATTAATAGTGTAGTTATAATGTATAAAGCATTAATAATGTAATTATAATGTGTAAATCCTGGTTATCTGCTAACTAATACTATGCCACTTTTATATATAACCAAACCTAAGACGTCTGGCCGCCCATTTTAATTATCGCCAACCCTTCCTAACCCCTTTTCTAGTGTTCCGGCTCTCTAGAACACCTACAAGTTACTAACTAATAACTTCCCTACTCTTTACTATCTAGGGTACGTGCTGCGGTGTGAGGTTTATCTAATACCGTTCGCAAGGCGAAGAGGTTGCCTACTGGCAACTTAGCCTACTTTTGCCTTAGTTTTCGCGTAGAATTTAGTTATTAATTAGCAGCTGGGGTAGTATGTTTATATTACTAGTAGATGCTACCGTCTAACATAGAGGTGTAGTTAAAAGACGGCTAGTAACTAAAGAGATTGTATCTCTAAGAAACCCTACTACATAGATCCCTGCTATCTGCACTACTAACGCTACCCGTAACCTATATGTAAGCCAACCCCTTATTCAAGTTTATACTAAACTTTCCTGCCCCTATTTTTAACGGTTGTAACCCTTTAGTATATTTGGCTATTAAAGAATCTGCAAGTTGCTAGCTGGCAACCTAGCCTATTTATTTCCGGTCTAGGTGACGACGGTAGAATATATTAAGCAGTTTGAAGACGTTGAACTAGTTGTGAGGTAATTGCCCGGCTAAGTAGCAGTTGGCTAGATTTGGGTCGATATAGCTAGTGTCTAGCAGTTCTGGCTCTTTGTCTATAGTCCTAATAATTGCAATTATAATGATGTAGTATGCAGGTAAAATGTCTATAGTGACTCTCTGCGGCATTGCGAATGGTAGACCGGTATTTATTTGCGCAATTGAGATATAGTTAGGTTTATGGATAAGGCGGATTATCGATTTCCAAGTTATTTCGACTTTTAGTTTATTCGGCTGTCTAAAGTTACCCTTACGAGTAACTAACTACTTTTTTATAGGCGAAGTTTTGTCTTGGAATTTGAAATTACAAAAGCTATTTAGCTTGGGTGGGGACATGCCTATAGCTAGGGCAGTTCTGTAAATGGTAAACGCGTCTTTGTTATTTAGAGTTCTAATCTCGTCTTAATCGGGCTGAGAAGAATCGGGTTCCGGAGGGGCGAGGTTAGTAGTGTATAATGGCATAATTCGTCTAATTCTATACTTAATGTTAATTACTACAGCACCAATTTCTCAACTATACTGGGTTACGGACCGATTGAATTATAGGATAGATATTGGTTATCTAATAGGACGAATGGAGCCTGAAATTGGAATTTTACTTAAGTTGCTAGTAGGCAAGAAAGATTTAATAGAGTGAAGTGTAGAAAAGATAGAGGAGTTGGGGCGAAAAGGTTTATTTAAGCTATCCTAAAGCGCTAGCCTGTTTTTGGGTAATACCTAGATGTTGCCCGCTAGCGACTTATACTACTTAAGGATCTGCCACTAATATAAGCTCCTATAATCATGCTAGGCCTTTTGCTAGTTAAAAAATTCCAAATCTAACCAAGCCTAGAAAATGCTACTAACCTTACTTAACTCCCTGCTATACGCTTAACAGCTAACTAGGTCTTAAGGTATTTGCACCTTTATCTATACCTAAATCGCCAATTATAAGACTGCCGGTAATTGGTAGTGCTAGTCCAATCCATATAGCTCTGTATCTAAGCTATAGCGGCATAGATAGAGTCTATATATATATATGTCGCAGTATATATTATCTAACTTGGGATTATATTCTGACTCGGGACTAGTATCCCTATCGTCCGATATTAGTAGCAAAGACTTGTTTGTGTCGTCGATACCTAGGTCTAAGTTTTCATTAGTTAGATTGTGTTTTTCGCTCGTAATTATAGTGCAGTTTTTTCTCGTGTTTAAATCTAATGCTTGGTCGTATGCAGTTAAGTTGCCGGCTAGCAACTTCGCTAGAGTTGATTTGTTAGTAATATTAGTCTTATACATTAAGTGAGGTCTATATATTAAAGCAAAGAGTCTGAGTATCTTATATGCAAGGAGCCATTTATATAGACATTTGCCTCCGAGGAAGAACTGCCTGCTTTTATGGTTAAGGTCGCTAATAACTGGACGAAGCATAGCAGGACTTTGGCATATAACGGCGTATATTAAAACTATCTAGCTAATACGCGTACGATATAGGTGTTTAGGTAGGAATGCAGCCTTATTAACGGGGAGTCCGGCTGCTAAATAGTCTTAACTAATGCTTTCCGGGTGATTTATAAAGCGGAAGATGCTTTCTAAACTAGGTGCTCTGCTTTCTTCGTTCTTATATTTAAAATTAGTTGTGAAACCTAGTAGCTATTTCTTTAATGGGGAATGCGGGTCCGCGTAGGAGGTTTCTATAAAAGCTAGGTAGCGGCCTTTAAATTTGATAGGAAGGTATAGATCCAAATTCGCAGCTATAACTCGATCGGATGTTAACGACGGCTACGTTGTTATTTAAGAGGATTGTTTAACCAAGTTGCCAGCCGGTAAGTTTAGGCTGGGAGTAAGGTGTAAGGAAGATAAAAGGAGCTTTGGCGAATATCTAACGCAATTTAGAGGAGATAAAAACTAGTTAGTAGGTAAGTTGTTCCGGGGCTTTAAGAACATAAGAGGGAATATTAATAGCGGATTATATTTCGGAGTAATAGTAGACGACTTATATAGACAATATGTTTGCACTGATGGCCTTTTTCTACGTACGGATAAGTGCAACCAGGCATCTTATTAATAGTTACGGTGTATATATTCCCGGTAGTGCCAGCAATATCTACTACCTCCTCTAGGATGTCTTTAGTCCTGCCGCGAGTACGGGCAATAACAAACATCTTCTACGTTAAGGCACGTTCTTTAGTTATAGTGAATAACTAAGGGGGTTTTGCTCGCTATCTAAATGTAAATTAATTAGTGTCTCTTGCGGGTCATTAGGAGACTAACTTTCTTAAGCGCTTCTCTTTGTTAGTATTTCTTAGACTTTTCTTTGTCTTCTTTACCTTCTGTGGGTTGCCCTCCCCCAACTTGTATTTATCACTTAAGCTTGTTAATATAGCTGTGCCCTTTGCGTTCTTTTTAAGAGATATAACCTCGTCGTCGGGGCTACCCTTAGTTATAGTCGTACGAGTAGGCTTACGTTTGCGTTTATTTGACTCTATTAACTATAGAGGTGCTTAAATTAGTTGCGTAGCATACGTAGTTGGATCTAGAGCACCTATGTTGTTAGTAGAGAGCTGCAACCTAAGGATTAATGAAGTTAAGGGGGGCGGGCTGTTTATTTAAGTATGTATTTAGCGTTGAAATATAAGATAAAGAAAATCTTGCGTGTTAGTAACTTAGAATAGTCTAGACCTTCCTTATCTATATATTGCCTATAGGTTGCTAGCTGGCAACTTACCTACAGTTACTAGTAGGCGACTTGTCTGTAACCGTGTTCTCTATATTATTCCTATAAATAATACCAATACAATAGGATCCTTAATGTAAAATTACTTTGCCTAAGGGCATATAGTATTAGTATTGCGGGGATATAAGACGGACTTCTAGGATATAGAGAGCGTTCTTATTAGCAAAGTGGACGTCAATTAATTAGAGGTTCTTTAATTATCACTTGAGTTAGTGTAGTTTACCTAAGTAATTAAGCAATGCTAAGTTAAGGGATTGCTACCTTAATTAAGGTCTTAAATGGTATTATAGACGGCAAAGGTAAATAGTAATATAGATGGTAGATGGTAAATTAAGGCAGTTATTTAGAAGCCTTTTTAAAAGTTTCCCTAGCTAACGGCCTAACCGTAGTACAATATTAATATATTATTTTGCCCTAGTAACGTAAGTGGTTTAGATCGGTTCTAAAAATGAGGCTAGAACTAGTTTAAAACCCAAATCATACCTTTAACATGGCTGCTTTACCTAAGGGTATAAAATATTAGAATACTTGCGTATCCGAGTTAGGTAATTCTTTTCCTTAATAACGTTCTAAATTCGCTTTACTTAGCTATATACTAAGTTAGCTAATTTATAAAGGAGGAAATACTAGCCTTATAACTTTCCCTCCTTATTATAACAGACGCGATATATCTTATGCGGTAGCTCCTAGATAGTTAGGGGGTTGGCCGAGTCTTTCTCTATATCTATAGTGATATGGAATGAAATCTGGTTTACTTCTAGGGCTTAAAATAGCTTAATATGGGCGTAGTGTTTCCTAAATTCTAAATTATCGGTTAGGCGTCCTACAAAAGCAAGATATACATTAATAGCATTAATGTACTCGGAATAGTCCTGACCGGTAAATTCGTTTACTTAAAGTCTAAGAATTACACGTTTTGGCTAGTGTTTAGCACTAGGGGGGTTTAACATTATATATAGATTAGGGGGGTTAGCCTCTAGTTATTTGGGATTTAAAGTAGTTTAGAGTGTGGGGAAATTGCTCGGCTATAAGAAGCTTTAGCTACCTTATATATGCAGTTACCTAGGATTAGTTCGCCTACGGGACTAATAGACACTTATTACGAATTAATAAAGGGTGTTTGCAAGTAACGATTTTTAGATAGTTCCCTAGTAATTATTGCACCCCACTTTACCCTTTAAGCCCATCTCCTAAGGTATTATAAGGTAGGAGGTATATTAATTATTGCCTCCTTATACTAAAGGCCTCGTAAACCTATAACACTACTACTATTTTAACCCTTACCCAAACCGGGCTACCTATTTATAAAGTCTTTAGCGCTAAAGTTTTATATATTACACTAAATTATTAGTCATACCTATTGCTAAGTACGTATATAGACACGATTACTGCGAATTCTGAGAGCTTAGAGGAGTTAGGCTAGAACAAGGTGGACATAAACCAGCTAAGTCTTAGTCTTGTATATTAAGGGCTTGTAAAAGATCTCGTAAGGATCTACTTATAGGTATACAAAGTTTTTAGTTAGGGCGTATAAGAGCCACCAAACATCTAACGTAATCGTAGGCATTGAGATGGCCACACCCTTAATAATAATAGCAACGTTACTTGTACATTTTAAAGAGAATAAATTAGGGTGAGATGTAGGGGGCGTTAAAAGGGATAGTGTGGCCTTAGTAGGGTGTTTATAAGGACTAACGCCGCACTATAAACGGGTTGTAGAGTCGGGCATTACTGCTGCCTAATAAGGCGCTACCTTAGTAGCATCGCACGCTACTGGGCCATATAGTATTGGGGTAGGGGAGTACTACTAGTAATAGGAGATAAGAGAATTTCATTCTATAATTTTAACGCATGCGTAACCGTTATCTAATGATTTTTATTTGCTATATAACTATATATTAAGGTTGCTAGCTAGCAACTTTGCCCTAACAGCCTCCCCTATCGCTTTTAGAAAGGTATGTTGCCCTAATTTCCAGACCTAGGGGGAAATAATGCGCATAGGCGAAGCTTTAGCTAATAGCTTGACGCGATTTCCTATAGCGATTCCCTACCTCACGCAAATCTCCTATACCCACATTAAATAGCCATAGATGCATCTATTCTAGCCTTAGGCGTAACACCTTAAGAGACACGATTGTTCCTTCTACGCTTACTTCCGGCATTATTTATCGGCACGGACACGGCGGCAGTATAGGTGCGTGATAGCGCCAACCCTAGGCTCTTATTCTTTATTGCGAAGTCACTAAAAGATGCGTTGCAGTGGATCCGCTAGTCCTGCAGGCCTAAAGTGCTTCCACGACTTGTTCTAGTTAATGCGGATAAGGCCAGTCCGGACCCTTAATCCCCTCAATCGCGAATTAAGGACGACAGCGATTACGGCAGCGTAGTAGAGTTTTAGTCTATTACCGGTCCGGACAGTATACGCAACAACGGTGCCGGTCGCAGGGGCAAAAGGCCTATATTTAATGCTCCCCTATCTTAACCAGCTACTAAGCGTACTTAGGACTATACGGCTATACCTAACCCGGAGTATATTATAATAGTTAGTAATATAAACAGGCGTAAAGAAAGGGATAGGCGTAGAAGGTTTGAAAGTAAGCTTTTGGAAGTCTTTATAACTGAGGAGGAGGATAATATATAGGATGCATATATGCGGGAGAACGGAAGGAAACTTGGCTGGCTAGCTAAACAGGCTAACTATATAGGAATGGGTAGACGAGAGGCGTTTGCGTTAGTCTATAGGGTAAGCGCTATTAGTAGTGGAGAAGCCGTTAAGAACGTAAAGGCTATACTTGCGTACTGGCGAAAAAACGGCACAGTGGATTTGAACCGGCAGACTACTCCCTAATTGTGGTATCCTCCCACGTTACGTCCTCCCCCGTCATACTTTCCCCTATTACGTCCTCTCTAATTATTATTGTAGTCCTTAGTTACTTTTACCTCTAGTAGCCAGAATATAAACGCGGTACTATTAGGTTTCCGAAAGGCTTTCTTTAATGTTGCCAGCATTAAAGCAACCGGGATACTTTAAGAGATCCTTTATTACCATCACCTTGTACGTCTCTACGACTGTTATTAAAACGCGGAAGCACTTCTGGATGGTACGCGATTAAGCGTATAGGGTAGAGGTGTTAGCGACGCGTCTTTAGTTAAAAAGTAGCTCTTTAAGGCACTCTACCCATCCATAGATACACCTTTATCGCTAGCTGACTCGTCGGCTTTATCTAGTAAGTAATAGCGGTACTTTATAAAGTGTCTTACTAAGGGCCACCGATGGTATTGCATATGGGAGATACTTGGTTCTAGTATTCTTGCTCTTATTCCTATATCTAAAGTACCTTATTTTTTTATAGAGTGGCTCTCATTAGGTGTGTTTAAGGTATTTCTTGAGCTTATTAAGCGGTTTTACCCAGATGCTATTAAGTTTAGTTAACTAATAGAGGAGTTTATACAAAATGCGTTGGTGGGCCGGTAGCCGCCTTATAGTTATCTTCCTATTAAAGATATAAGTGATAATCGACTGTAGGAAATGGATCTTTCCGAGGTGGTCTAGCTATTTAAGGGTTATCCTGCACTAGCTATTGAGGATATTTCTTCCTTAGCTATTAAGGATTCTTCGGCTATTAAGGATTCTTCCTTAGTTATTAAGGTTTCTTCCTTACCTATTTAACAAGTTAGTAGGATTGTTTCCGGCTAGAATTAGGCGGTTAGCGCATTTTTAGCGCATGCGAGGGATTGGCGACTTTATGTAACCGTCCGCTAAACTTAAATTAACTATACCTTTTTCTACCTTATTGTGACCGTGTATATTACTACCGCTATATATAACTATTTAAAGATATATTATTAACCGGAAAATGAGGTTATAAAAGAAGGACTCGTATGTAGATTAAACTATAAAAAAAAGTGACTATATATATAAGGTGGATGGCAAAAAGGTAGATATAAGTCATAGAATGACGATAAAGCTGACGGCGACAAATTGCTACTAGGTAGGCAGTAGGCGACAGATTGACATAGATTGAGTAAGTTACTAGCTAATAACTTTACCTTAATATATTTGCCGGTAACTAAATAGTACCCTAGGTCTCTTCTTAGACTTAGGCGGTTTCTTCTTAGATTTAGGCGGCCTTATCAAGATATAGCCTAACATTAATTCTGCCTGGATCTTTAGGCAAGTATATTAGCTTCTTTTTATTATAGTGAACTTAGAGGTTTAACGGACTTATTGCCTCTTTAACGCGCTTTTTTAATCTAGTCACCTTTTGGCTAATTAAACGCTTGACCTTAGCGCGACCACCTGGTAGTCTAGCGAGAGTGTGACGGGTATAACCGAATCCGAATGGCCCTTAAGCGTGCCGCGCGCCGCTCCCGTCGCGGTGTTCCAGAGCCTAACCATCTTGTTACCTATACAATTCGTTGTCCGTATCGTCGTCTATATCGTCGTCTATATCGTCGTCTATATTATAGCCCGTATTGTCTAAGTAGGCCTGAAAATCTAATATACTGGCGATATACTCTTTATCAACCTGTGTAGCAATCTAGTTTGTTCGCTTAAACACGTTTATATCATTAATCTTCGCCTATATTGCTTTGGAGTGTCCTAGTTTAGGATTATATATAACTAAAAGCTTACCGGCGTTGTACTAAGGAATAACCTAGAGAACTTGAGCGGCTACTGTGTATATAGCGTCTATAAAAGCTTCTGCTTATAAAGCTCTACGCTCTTTAATAATTACCGTATATAGTTGACGGGTTAGCTGGCGGAAATTTAGACTATCTTAGCCTCGTTTTATGTTGGTACCTTTATTACCCTAAGCGAATAGGGCGTAAAGCTTATCGGCCTATAGTCCTGTATCGTACCGAGCGAAAAATGGAACTCCGTTACAGGCGCCTGTACTGTCTATATATATATAAGGCCGTGACTTAATAAGACGTAGTAAGGTTCTGCCAAGCCGTTCGGCTATTTCACGCAATAGTCCTTATAAGCCGGATGCTTTGTCTTTAGTCAGGCCTGCCTAGCTGATATACTCGGCAAGCTTAGCTTTGGAAGTGGTTGGTCTCTTCTTAATTTTGAAAATGATTTTGGTGTTCCAGCGTTGCGCTATAATGGTGATAACCTCTTATATATATGATTGCACGACGAGCTTAGCGGCTGCCTATGTCCCTAGGTTAACAGAAGCGTTGGATTAAATAAGTCAGCAAATAATACCTAGCGTGACGCTTTTGTTTATAATTTTATGTCTTATTACCTTAGCCTTAGGGAAAGACTTTTAGAACGCGTTCTTTGCTAACGCTAGATATCCTATTAGCTCTGGTTTGAATACGGGAATAACTAAGTCCTACTTAATTATGTCCTATAGGAACTATACCAGTCCATATTCGCTTACGCAGGTCTGTATATTAAGGCTAATCCGCTTATATAATTTTCCTAAGCTGCGTGACTGGCCACTAGTGGATGACCTGCCCTCGCTGCCATCCGAGTACTCGCTGCCGTTTAAGTACTTGCTGCTTTCCGAAACGCTGTCGCAATCGTCCCCTCTTACTTTTTTAGGCCGTCTCTTCTTTCCCTTACACTAGAGGGCGGGGTAGAACATAGGGCCCGCACCGCTACTTACGCAGAGTATACGGACGAGAGCTGACACCATTACTCCGTTAACCAGTTGCTCGTCCTATGGCGTGGCTACGGAGCCGTTTATAGTTGTATCGGCGGTGGTAATAACTGCCTTGAGGCAGTGGAGCTAACGGCTAAGCTTGGCAGCGACGAAGGCGTTAACTTGACGCGTAGGCAGGATCTAGTATAGCGTATAGGAATGCTAATTGCCGCGTAAGTTGCTAGCTGGCAACTTGCCTAGCTAATGCATGCGCTTAATCGCGTTGAAATATTCCTAAGTTATGCGGTGTTCTTGTCTAACACTATAAGATTTATATTTTAATACCTCCAAGGACATTAACATTTGATGTTTTGTGGCATTATATGCGGTAAGTAGTTATGCTCTTTTATATTTAGCGTGCTTGGGTTAAAACTTAGAGTTAATCCTATACTATTTTTTTAGAAAGTCGCTGGAGTATCTAAGCGCTTCAAAGTGGGTGTTCTAGAACGGTCCGTAGTTCTTAAGCGGCGTGGCGAATACCTCCTTATAAATATTATATGCCTTACTATATACGATACCACCTAATAACCGAAGGCTGTTTGTTTTTGTGAGCTTAACGCTTATGCTACTAGTGTTATAAGTAGAGGTCCACGGGTAGCGTTTAACATTAGATTAGTGGGTGTTGCTATTAGGGTATAATAGCTGCTTAGCCTAATCGTCTAGGTAATGAGCCTTTCGTAGAAGCGTAATGCCATCGTTATTGTGGGGTACGTCCTCTATTCCAAGGTCTAACTAGCAATCCTCCTATGTAAATTGGCTAGCGTCTATGCGAAAGTATTGCTTAAGATGCGTATAGAAGCCCTCGTATGTATTAGCAAGCGTATCTTGTTTTGTTGCTAACTTAAGGCCGTGTCCAGATATAACTAAAAATGGGTTACTAAACGCGTCTGCTTTAACTTTACCCTCGCCTGTAAAGCTGTTAGCTTCTTATACAATTACTAACCAGAATTTATTAAGGTATGTCTCTGCGATTGTATATCTTACGTCTATAGCGATTCCAGTTAAGGTTATAGACGCCTCGCGTTTCACGTTTGCTTTCCTATCCGCGTATACGTAGCTGAGCGGGAAGTAGTATAAGACATTAGTTAGACAGACCCTTTTTAGTATAGGGATGATAATACGGTTAATCTAGATGGCTTATGTCTCGTCTAAGAGATATATCTCTTCGGCTTTTTTTATATACAGGAAAAATATATAGCAGTTGTATCCGAAACTAGCGGAGAATAGTCCATGGCCGAGTCGAATTTGCTTAAGCTTATGAATTTAATAACCTTAAATAAGGACTCTTGGGTTCTAGTTGATGGTGCTTAGGAAATGTGGTTTAAAGGATAAGCTAAACCCTCCTTAGTAAACGGCTAATATAGTTGCCCGGGCAATAAAACTGTTAACATCCTATTGGCGCTAAACGTCACGGTTAGTATAGACGTACTCGCGCTTTGACTTTTAAAAGCTTAGTTTTAGGATATCGCCCGTCCTACTGGCTAATAGGTTTTGCCATAGAAGCAGCGGCTGCGGTTTTTGTATTGTTAACGTATATAAGGCTAACTTTTTAATACCAGCAGTACTAATACGGTTCTCCTAGTATCGCGTTAGCTTATATAGTAAATAACCATCTTTGTCTAAAGCGCTGTCTAGCTCGGCTATATTAGGCTGTTAGAGTATGCCTAGTGCTAATAGCAGTAGTATATATACTATATATACATCTTTCCTGACATATATTACTTAGCGCTATAGCTACTTCTTTTAGGGCTGTCTCTCGCAGTCGGCCGGGCGTCTCTTATAACGATTGGTCTTCCGGGTCCTGTAACGATTAGTCTTCCGGGTCCTGTAATGATTAGTCTTTTAGGTCCTATAATAGTTGGTCTTTTAAGTCCTTGGAACTAACTAATTAATAAGATAGTAGCAGTGTCTCGTCTATATAGTTATTATTATAATCCGTATAGCCGTTGTATATATCGTTATTATATTCTATATAGTCCTTATAGTCTACTTGCGTGTTATCTAAAGCACCAGCCTGATTTGCGCTGGGAATAGCTTTCTTTTTCTCCCTAACTGTTTTATCTATAACTTCCGTAGTGGCTCTGCTAGCTATATTGCTATCTTATATACCTGTAGGAACTTTGGGTGAAACTATAACGTTTATTAGCTGCCGCCGTAGCTCCTCTATAGCATCGCCGGTATCAGCCTGGATTTTATTAGGCCTAATCTTACTATTAGTAGCTCCTTAATTGTTAACAACTGTCTCGTCACTAGTGGCTGCTGTATCCCCAACTATACTACTTCCTTCTACCTCCCTTTAATTGTTTGTATTTATTTCTTTCTTCCTATTACAATACTTTTTAGCGCGCTCCGCTGCCTCGGCCCGTTTCTGCTCTAGAGCCTTATTAGCCTTAGGCCGACTAGGTCCCTATCACGGTAAGGTTTAAGTAGTTAGCTCATTAGTAGTTAGGTTGTCTAGTGAGACACGCGTTAGTGTGTTATTTATACACCGATCGTATTGTAAACCTAGATTCGCGTTCTCTCCTAATGGCTAAGCAGCCCGTTCCGGCTCGTGCGTTTTGCTCTTTCTAGGCGTCTTTTAAGGCATACTGTAAGGGTGCTAGGCTTTAGTAATATAATAGTGGAAATAATGGTTAGAGGTAGTGTGTCTTTTAGAATGGAAGAGTGATAATAGGATAACATGGTAAGCTTAGGTGTGGCTAAGGAACTAGCGGTGACAAGAATAGGTGTGATGGATTTGGCGAGCTACCCTAAAGAAGCCTAGTTTTATAGACTGTAAAAGATAAAAGATAAGGTAATTATAGATAATAGGTTAGCTATAATAATTAGATTTCTATATATCGCCGAAAGGCTTTAATGCTACTATAGCTACTATATTAATCCTTAGCTGGCTTTACACGGTTCTGCCTTTATAGTAGTACGGGTATCTTTATCTAAGTTATATTGGTTACTATAAGCGCTACTATAGGAATATGCGGCATAAGTTGCCAGCTAGCAACTTATAGTAACCTATACGGCTGCAAAATAAGCCTAGAGTAGGCAGTGTTCTACTATGTAAGCTGCTGGCTGGCAACTTGTATTACCCTACGCATGCAATATCTAACGGAATTTAGGAGGAATTATATATCTAACCTCTACTTCTTATTCCTATCCCGTATCTACTTATTTTAGTAGTGTCTTGCCTAGCTGCATTTTAAACCCCTATAGGTTCCCTCCTTTAAGTCTCTTTTCCTTAAGTCTCTTTCCTTTGCGTAGCCTTCTTCTTAGCGCGAAACTTCCTAGTCCGCTCTCAGCCTGCTGTAAGGATATCCTCCCTAGACGTATACTTTTTTAGTTAACTAATTTTCTTACGCGTTACGTTTGGTTCTTGGTCTATATTAATATGTTTGCATTAGCAGCATAGAGTTGCACCTAGCTAATCTCCTTTTTTCTTTTTACGTGCGCGCTAGCGTTGGGTTTGTTCTCAGTGGTTAAAAAGTATCTCTTCTGTAGTCTTTTGTGGATGCGGCATACCTGGTTAAGTATAATAACAACGCGTAAGGTAACGGTGTGGTAATAATCTCGCTTAAGCGACCAGTTTTGTATAATGGGCCGTGCATTTATTACGGTTTATTTAAGCATTATAGTGCGGGTGTTACGGAATATTTAATGGAATATTTAAGCGTTATAGATTATTTAAGTGTTATAGAATATTTAAGCGTTACGCTTTACTCGAGCGCTATAGTTATTTAAGCGTTATAGAATATTTAATTATTATGGAATGTGCAAGCGTTATAGTTTACTTAAGCGTTACAGAATATTCGCGACTGCGTCACGTTTTATTATTAAGTAATAGTTATAGGCCGTGTATGTATCACACTTTATTATTAAGCGGAGAGTTTTTGGGTGCGGGCCGTGCATATTTAGTATTCTTGGCACCCTATTAAAATCCCACCGCTGCCTATCGCACCTACTATACCTACGATATATCTGCTACGGTATTGTTATAGAGCCTACGAATATCATAATATTTTTCGCCGCTACGAGTTATATATTATTCTACCTGTCTTGGCGTATTCTTTCGTCGTGCGCCGCGTTGTATGCGCTGTTGTTGCGTGCGCGCGCGCGGTTTTAATGTTTATAAACTCAACGACTTTTAACCTAACTCTCTAACCCTAAGCCACTTATAATATAAAGTTACTTAAAGATGCTTTATAGTAAATTCGCTAGTCCTATAGACCTAAAGTCTTTTTATAATTTAAACCTAAGCCTAAATAAGAATATAAGCCTATTAACCTAGATAACGCTATTCCGGACTCTTAACTATAAAGTAAGGATAATAGCAACTATAGTAGCCTAGTAGAGTTTTAGTTTATTACTAAGAGTGCCTATTATAGGGATAAAAGGCCTATATTTAATGCTTTTCTATCTCTATTACCTATTAAGCGTATTTAGAACTATACGGCTATACCTAACCTAGAGTATATTATAACTATTAGTAATATAAATAGGTATAAAGAAAGGGATAAGTATAGAAGGTTAGAAAATAAGCTCTCTAATATCTTTATAACTAAGGAAGAGAATAATATATAGGATGTATATATACAGAAAAACGGAAGGAAACTTGCCTAGCTAGCTAAATAGCCTAACTATATAAAAATAGGTAGACGGGAGGTATCTGCGTTAGTTTATAAGGTAAGCGCTATTAGTAATAGGGAAGCCGTTAGGAACCTAAAGGCTGTACTTATCTACTAGCAAAAAAACGGCACTGTAGATTTAAACCGCTAGACTCCTCCCTAATTATCCTTATAGCCTCCCTAATTATTATTATAGTCCTTAGTTACTTTTATCTCTAGTAGCTAGAATATAAACGCCGCCCTATTAGGGTTCTGAAAGGCTTTCTTTAATATTACTACTATTAAAGTAACTAGAATACTTTAAGATATTCTCTATTACTATTATCTTATATACCTTTATAATTGCTATTAAACTACGGAAGCGCTTTTAGATTATACGCGATTAAATGTATAGGGTAGAGGTATTAGTAACGCCTTTTTAGTTAAGCAATAGCTCTTTAACGTACTCTACCTATTTACTAGTATACCTTTATTATTGCTGCCTAACTCCTCTACTCTATCTAGTAAGTAATAGCGCTATTTTATAAAGTATCTTATAAAGGGTTACCAATAGTATTATATACAGGAGATACTTAGTTTTAGTATTTTTGCTCTTATTCCTATATCTAAAATACTAAATTCTTTTATAGAGCGCCTCTTATTAGGTATATTTAACGTATTTCTTAAGCTTATTAACCAGTTTTACCTAAACGCTATTAAGTTTAGTTAATTAATAGACCACTTTATATAAAATACATTGGCCGGCCGCTAGCTGCCAAATACTTATCTTCCTATTAAAGATATAAGCGATAATTAATTATAGGAAATGCATCTCTCTAACGTGCTCTAGCTGTTTAAGCGTTTTCCTATACTAGTAATTAAGCGTATTTCTTCCTTACCTATTTCTTTAAGTTAGCGGCATTAATTCTATGTTAGCGACTTAGTATAATTAGATTTTCTATAAACGAGTATCTAAATAATCCTCCTATTATATGATCTAATTATATATCTGCCGTAATCTACCGTTTTCTGTCACCCCGTAATAATTAGCTTTTTTAGTATATTAATATACTAAAATTATATAACCGCAATCTGCCAAATTTTACCAGTGCTGTGATATTTTGTAGTAGCATTAAGTTATAGAAATATATATAGTTATAAAAGCCTTTCTAAAAATGTATACGTTAAGTTATAGCGGCTGTAATTTAGGCTGTTGGCCCTTGGCTAGCAAAAATTAATTCCACCTATAGCGTAAAAATGCCCTACTATTTTATATCGCTTTTGCTTTGCGACTAGGATATATAGTTAGTGCTTACTGCGTAAACACTAATATTACCCTAACTAACCCTAACTTTGCAACCTATCTAATAGGGTTTTATTAATCTAAATATACTAAGGGTTAGCGATTTCTCTCTTTTACTATTTGTATAAGTTTTAGAAAAATTTAATACTAGGAACCTTAAATGAATTAGCCCCCGTCTTTTAAAGGAATTAGGTCGTTTACTTAATTTTTTAATATTTCTTTATATGGCCAATTTAAACGAATTAGCCTAATTCCGTTATTTTATAATTGTGAATATATATAAGGACTAGTACACCGCTTTATATAATAAGATAAATCCTAAATAGAAGGAGAGAATCGCTAGATATGGTTATGGGATTAATATAGCAACTGCTTTAGAGGAAGACCTAGAAGAATATATAGAAATGAAAATCTATAAGTATATATATAAGAACTTTACGGATTATATATTATGGTCGCTATTCTAAGAAGAATTTAAAGGCTTTACCCTTAAGGACTTTAAAAAGATACGCTCTATTACTAAAGTAAAGCTCCGTACTTACCTACTCTAAAGAGGAGTATATATCGCCATATATAGTAATAAATACCTACTTTATAAGGTTCTGTATAATATTCTTATAGAAGAGGAACCTTATAAATAGATAGATAAGGAAATTACAGGAGCTCTTAAGGAAGTCAGCCCTATAATTACAGTAGCACTATAAAAATAATTTAACTTAATATAAACAGCTCTAATATTGAATTAAGCTATACCCCTGTTAGTTATAGCCTCTTTAGTTCTTATAACCCCCCCCCCCTAATAGCCTACTACCTTCCTATATAGTGCCGACGCCTATAAATTATTAACTACCTTTACTACCTCTAACGCCTATAATCTAGCTTATAGCTATAGCTATAATACCTAGAACGTAAATACCTACCCCTATAATACCCTAACTAGCTATTATATCTATACCCTAGTAAACTACACTAACTGCTACCTAATAGTAAGCCGTACCTACCTCTACCTAAGATTAACTACTTACTCTCTTTACTTAACTCCTATAGACGTAGAATTAGTAATTATCGCCTATAGTAACTGCCTTTACCCTTTCTTTAGTAACCGCTTCTACCCTACCTAGTCCTCCTCCTACCTAGTATCTTTACCCTAGTATTACTAATACTAACCCTACTATACACCTACCTATGTATAGTAAAGAGGTAGCTACTATTGCTAAAATCTATATAGATAACCAGAAGTACAATAGAGTAAGTAATAGCTTTAACTTTAAGTTAACTATCTTCTATAATATCTATAAGAGAGCTAGTCTACCTTCTAAAGGCTATATAACTGCATTCCCAACCATACTAAAGGGATTTACTTAGGATCACTACTATAATAGCAGCCTTTTAATTAGATTATTTACTAAAGCATATAACTATATGCGTTACTTCTTTAAAGGACTAGAGTATTATTAAAGAAACCTTACTAAATAGAATGCTACTAACTTTTAAAGAATTATTAACGAGAACCCTAATAAGTAAATCTATTAGAGTTTCCAACTACTTCTTAATAAGCTCTTAAAATATCGCTATAGATTATACCTAGAGTTTTATATAGACCTCTTCCTTATAAATAAGCTAGTTACCACTTATTAAGGAGTACTAGTATACTGTATTGCTATTTCCAACCCCTCTAAAGACCTCTCCTAGTTAATTAGTAAGTTATAATCTTCTATAGTTATATAGAAGAAGAAATACCCTTTTTAGGCCTTAATAAGACTATTTTAAGGAGCCTACTTTATAGATTGTATATACCACCGTAATATCTATAACAACTATAACTAAACCCGCTCCTATAGATAAAATACCATTAAATCCCTAAAGGCTAAATACTACGTTTACTAAAAGGAGAGCTACCGCTTATAGAAACACATAGAGGAGAAGCGGAACCGTTCTAGAAATAAGTATAAAAGACGTTTTAATAATAACAAGGGCCATAACGGTAACTTTAAAGAATGCTTTAGATAATACACTATCTACTATAAAGGAGACGATAATAATAAGTGTAATAAGACCTTTAAAGCTCTTATGCTAGATATAAACGCTAATAAAAACACTAATAATAACAATAGTGAGGAAGAACTAAAAGACCCTAACAGCTGCTACCTTATATTATTTGGGACTCTTACTATAGATAAAGCAACCTCTATAAGCGTAGAACTAGCTAATAAGGTTTACGCTTACTTATTTACTATAACCTCTATAGAACCTACTACGGAAACTAACCCGTTTAACTATAATATAATAACCGCCGCTTCGCGCTATACTTCTATAGTATTTATAGGAATTATAATTAATACTAGTATATTAAAGAAGTCTACGGCTAGTTATAGATAATTCTAGGCACTATAGAACGCGGACTAATCTATAAGACTTAATACCTTAACTAAAGGATAAGTTAACGTGCAGTTCGGCATTAGAATTACTACCTCTATTAAAACTACAGATATTATTACCCCTATAGGTAAGATATAGTTTTATATTATCTATACGGATACCCCCTTCTTGCTCTATTTAGCGGATATAGATAAACTCTAAATCTACTATAACAACCTTAGAAACGTTGTTATTACTTATACTAAAAAAGTGCTAGTAGTGCGATGGTTTAGCTACCTATTTCTTTTATAGAGCTTATTACTACAGTTATATTTATCTAAATCCTTTAACGTAAACCCCTACTACTTAACAGATATAGAGCTACGGCGCCTATATCGTTAATTTAAACATCCCTTAGTTAAGAAATTGTAAAAGCTACTTTACTATACTAGCCATAAAACTAATAGAATGGCCATTAAGCAACTAACTAAGTTCTGCTACCACTACTAGAAGTTTAGTAAATTACTAGGTAGATTCCGCTTTACCCTATAAAATAACATTAATTTTAACTATAATAATATTATTAACATTATGTATATTAGCGGATTACCCCTCCTATATATCGTTAATAAAGGAACGCGATTTTAAGCCGGTAGATAGCTATAAGACATTAGCGCCAAACATATATAGGACGTTCTACGGATATACTAGATTAATATTTACCTAGGGCCACTAGACCTAATTACCCACAACACTAAAAAGAACTTTATTAGTAAAGAATTTAAGCAATACGCTACTATTATAGGAATTAGTATAAAGGGAGTACCGGTTAAAGCATATAACTCTATTAGAATAGTAGAGCGCTACTACAGTCTATTACGGCGAGCCTATTAGATTATTATAACTAAAATCCCTAAAATTAATAAGGAGATAGGACTTTAAATAGCATTTAAAGCAATTAACGATTTAGCTAGCCCTAAAGGACTAGTTCCTACACTTCTAGTCTTTAAAGCCTACCCCTAAATAGTTAAATCTAATATACTATTCCTTATAGTTATATAACGCGCTACTATAATTAAAAAGGCTATAGTAGAGATATAGAAGCTATAAGCTAAACAATAGATTACTAATGCGCTAAATATGCGAAACGGACCTAATACTAATGCGATTTATAATCTCCTACTAAATTCACTTATTTTGGTTTGGAGAGAAGGAAATACTAGCTAAAGCAGCTATTAAGACGGGCTATTTACTTTGCTTGCCGTTAAGGGTAAAACATATACCGTTAAGCTATTTAGTAAACCTATAGCCTTTTAATCTACAGTCGTAAAACTCTACCTTTAAGTAGCTAAATTACAGGAGCAAATTGTTAGACTAGAATTGCTATTTAAACCTCTATTTAGGTTAGTCCTTCCTAAGACTGTCTTAGAGAGACCTACTAAAGCTTAGTAATAACCCCTAAAATAAGGCAGAGGACGCCCTCGTAAATACCCTCTACTTACGGCTATAACTAATATTACTATCTACCTACAGGATAACAGTCAATTTAGTACTTAATTTAGCGCCTCCTAATAGAAGGAGCTTACTAGTCTACTTAAGAAGGGAGTTTTTAAGATTATAAGACTTACGGATATATTACAAGGCGTATAACTCTATAATTCACGATTTATTAACGAGATTAAGAATAAGGAAACTAATAAAGCCTTTAAGAAATCCCAACTAGTTGTATAAGCTTATAACAACTCAAAAAAGGAACTAGTTTTTACCTAATTACTAACTATTTAATAAGTTAGCTAATAACTAATTCTCTACATCGCCGCCATAAAGCTTCTATAGGTACAACTTTACCTCTAAGACATTTTATAGGCCTATGTATAATTAACCATTATACTAAATCGAGAGTTCTATGTACAACCTCCGCATGAGCTAATTAAGCAACTTAGGATTGATAAGGCCTCCATTTTAAAGGTTATAAAACCACTCTATAGAGTACCGGAAGCCGGTAACCACTAGTTTAAGATATATTACTTATATTACATCTAATAGTTGTATATAGACCAGTCTATATATAACCCCATCTCCTATAAAGTAATAAGCCCTTTAGCATTATAGGCTTATAAACTAATAATACTCTATTCCTAGTAGATAAGACCTTTATAAACGTAGAGTAAAATAAGCTATATAAGGCTAAGTTTATAGCTAAGGAATAGAAACAGCTTACCGTTAATACGCCTATTGAGTTTAATAGTAGAGTTATTCAGTTACTAACTAATAGGAGTATTACGCTTACTTAGAAACAACAATGCATAAACCTTAGTATAATTAGCACTAAACTTGCTATAAGTATGGGATTAAGAAGAGCTATAAGAACCTTAACCCTAAAGGACTAGTATATTACCTAACGTGCTAGAGGTATATATATCGCTTCAGTTTACCAGCCAAAAGCCTTATTTAATTTATCCTTTACCGCCTAGGTAATTAACCCTAATAAGGAAGACATAAAACAGTTAAATAAGCGTTTAAACTAGTAAATTGAGAACGCTAATAGAGGCCTTAAGTTCGTTAAGTTAGATATTAAAACCCTATAGCTACTAGTATTTATAGACGCGTTATTTACCAATAATAAGGACTTCTCTTCGTAGATCGGCTACGTTATTATACTAACTAATGCTATAAAGAAGGCCAATATTATCTATTGGAGCTTAGTTAAGTATAAAAGAGTTACTTAGAGCGTACTAGCTTCTAAACTCTACGGTACAGCCCACGGCTTTAATATCGGCGTTATAATTAAGTCTATAGCAGACAAGATCCTACAAATTAACCTTCTACTTATACTTTATACTAACTCTAAGTCCTTATATAACTGTCTAGTACGACTTAGAACCACCTAAGAAAAACGCCTAATAATTAATATAATGTGCCTCCGGTAAGCCTATAAACGGAGACAGATTATAAAGGTAAAATAGATTAATAGAGAGGCCAACCCTACTAACGCTATAATAAAGGGAAAACCCTATATAGCTCTTTAACAGCTTATTAATACAAACTAAATTAACCTATAAGTTATAGGATGGGTTAAACAAACGAACTTATATTTAGCTTAGCGTTATATAACTGGTTATAACGGTATAGACCCTAAATTTAACCAGCCAATTAGGATTTTCTATCCCTGGGATAGAAAATCGCTATTAGCTCGCTTACTACTAGCGCCTTAGCGGCCCTTGCGATATATTAACCTACTACCCCTAATAATTCTTCTTCTTCTTCTTCTCTTAGCCTAGTATCTTCGCAATATAGCATTCTATAAGCTTTGGTTTAGAGGCATTTATATAAGCTATAATACGGGTTATTGTTATAGGACACCCCCGTAACACCTTATACACATCCACTTATTTCAGCCGACTTAGCAATTAAAGACTAACTATAAGACGGCAATTTACGGCAATCTAATAGCAATCTAACGGCAATTTACGGCATTCTATTATATTCTGCCAAGTCTACCAAATCCTATTAAGTTCTGCCAGGACTACTACCTAAATCCCATTCTACCCCGTTTTATTTATATAATTACAGACCTATAAAAGGAGCGTAGAAGCTATTGCGTATTAACTAGATCTCTAACTATTGCGTATATACTACAAATAGTCTAAAAGTAAACTTGACTTCAGAGTGTAGATTAGCCTTCTTTTTAGAGTTGCTCTAGTGTCGGAATATTAGTTATGTAACGTAGTTACAAGACTATAAAGCGAGGCTAGCTAACCTAAGCTTAGAGCAACCCCTTACTTCTAGACAATTAATAACTACTAACTTTAACACCGCATACGTACCACTATAAGTAATATTTGTGTACGTTAATAAAGCGAGTATACTAACAATAATATATATAATATATATAGAGAACCTAAAGATAGGAACTAGAAGTACCTAGTAAGGATATATTAGGCACTAGATAAGGCGAAATATAGAAATATTAATGTTTGTATTAACTTAATAATATAAGTAAGTCGTATCCAGGGGCACGAAATACGTATAGTATTATATGCTCATTTAGATAGTGGTAACTGTTAATTCTATTAAGGTAGACTACGTAGTCTATATACTGACGCGCCTCCCCCCCTAATTAGTTAGTATGTAGGTGGTTAGTGCACCGAACGCGTAAGTACGCGTTCGTACACCAGGTGCTATAATTATACACTAGCGGTACTTGGAAAATAAGACCACTTATATACAGCCTCCGTAATTGCTTTAATAGAACTATAAAACACAAAGGAAAATATATAGGAGATCCTTCCCGAGGTGCCCTCTGGGCTGCCTCCCAAACGGTACTCTAAGTCGGCCGTAAGTCCTACTTATAGTCCGTAAAATGAACCATACGGCCTTCCAACAGGTCGTAAATGAACTGTGCGGCCCTCCGACGGGCCGTAAATAAACCATAAGTGCTCCGTTAGTCTCGTTCCACCCATTTTATAACCTTTAGATTAAGCTTATTCGTGTTAATTAGGGTTTTTAGAGCTTAACACGGCTTTGCCGTAACGAGCTTTAGGTTTTAAGCTTGGCGTTCCTAGGTTAGCTAGATTAAGTTGCCCTTTTATATAATTAAGCCTCCGTTGAACTTAATTGGAGTCTGCTTAGTTAACTGCTCTCGCGGCTTTACTAGGAACTTGGCTTCTTACAGTTTAGTCCCTTTAGCGTCCGCAAATATCCGGTCTGCTAAGAAGAGGGTATTATCTGTTTGGAATCTAATAATACTAAGGCCGTTTAATAGGGTGTATAGGAGGCAAGGGTCATAGGTTGACTGCTTTATCTTAAGTTTGCGGACGTGGTGCTAGTAGTACGTTTTAAACTAATGGTTTCTAGCTTTTAGCACTCTATAGAGTGGTTTTATAACCTATAAAATTGTTCCTAGTTACAAATTAAGCTCCAACGGTGGTCGTATAAAGATATCCCTACTTAGGTAAGTATTGGATTGTATATAGGCTTGTAAGATATCCCGTAGGTAAAGAGCTATAGGTTTACTTTGCTGTAGGCTAGGCGTAAGTATAAGTATAATCCGTTAACTGACCCGTTAAATTGTAGGCGATTGTGTAAGAACTAAGTCCTTTCCCTAGTCGTTATAAGCTTGTACAATAAGCCTTAATTTTTTAAAGGCTTTGTTAATACTAGGGTGCCTAATTTTATTAATAAAGCGCGAGTTAAATATACAGACGCCTTGCGGAACGTCTCTCTCTATTATAACTATAAAGATACCCTTTTTAAGTAGTCCGTTGATCTCTTTACGTCGTAAGTCCGTAAAAGGGGTTTCCTATACTAGAACTGATATGTCTATAGGCGGAGGTTACCTTATGGATGTGCTTGCGGAGGTTAGGTGATTCTCTATTACGGGGTTCTTTCGGGGGCGTCCTTAACTACGCTTTATGGCAGGTTTAGTAGGTTTAGTGGGTTTACGGGGGACTTCTAGGGTAGGTAAGGGTGCTTCTAGTTTATCTGGTTTGGCGGGTGCTTCTAGTTTGTCTAGTTTAACGTCATGGGTGTATTTGGACTGAAAATAGGGTTTTACGGACGTGCTTTTAAAGCTAGTCGGTCCGCTAGGAAGTTATACATAGCACGTTTCGTTTTCTACAGCTAGTAAATAATAAGGTCCAGTCCAATTGCCGCTCTTACGCTATACGAGGACTTTAGAATTAAGCGGGAAGTTGTGTACTAAGGTTGTATTAGGTCCGTTACAGTGGTACAGAGCGTTATTAACAGTTTGTTTGGCCCGTAATTTGACTATTTCGGCCCAGTGATGTAATTGGTCTGGTTGGGTTATTAGTTAGGCCGGTTAGCAAATCGCAAAAGTCGCAACCGGTTATAAGTATTGATTGGCTCGCCACCGGTTGGTTAATAAAGCTTTTAATTAACTGGTTAACCAGCTAAACTAGTACGGTTAGTAGAGGGCTTTAGTGTTAAGGATTTAGGTTAGAACGTACGCCAAATAAGGGAGCTAGAGCTAGTAGATTCTCTTAATTCACCACCTTATTTCCGTATATCGATTTAAGAGTTAATCTAGGTATAGTTAACCCCTAAATTAATCTAGCGAGCTTTAAAGTAGTATACAGATTAATTTAATTAAGAAGGTAGTTAATCTAGGTGTTTTATATCCCTATTTATATAAGCCGCCCTTATTACGTTACCCTTATCGCTTTTCCCTTATTGCCCTTATACCTGCCTATTGTTTATTTAATAAAGGGCTTTACTATTTCTACCGGCCGATCGTCGCGTAGAGTAGGGAGTAGCTTTATAAGTAGTAGTTATACTACGGGTAAGGCTCCTACTATCTCTTAAAAGCGTGTTAGCTAGCCCTCTAGTAGTAAAAAAAGGAAGCGCTAAAAGATAAACCTAGAGCAAGCTTCAGTAGAGCCTCTTATTTATTATAAAGTTAAATCTAACTTAAAGCCTAAGCCGTAGTAAAGCCAGGGCCCTAAATAACCGCGATTTAAGGTTTATAGCTAGTAGTATAGGCATTATAAAGACCTTATAAGTAAGAAGAAGCCCTAAACAAAGTCCTTATATATATAGGGTAAAGGAAAAGGATATACAATTATTCACGAAGCCTTAGGCGTGCGATATTACTACTACTATTAGTGCCTAGATAAGAAAAAGGATTTAACTTATAAACCTCTATATAAGTAGCCTATACTCTCTTATAAATACTAGCTGATTTAGAAATAGCGCTTAATAGTAATTTAATAGTTTTAGGCCACTAGAAATAAGCCTATTAAATTAATTAAAAAGGCAATTAGATTCTAACTTTAGGCCTAATTAAACGTCTTATTAAATAGTAGGAGTATATTTATAACGCCTAGTTTAAAGCTTTTAAGCTTTTACTAATCCAGTAGCTGGTATATTACTATATTGCATTTTACCAGATTAAGAATGTCTACTTTATTAAAATAATTTAGTACCTAAATAAAGGCCTTATAAAGCTGCTTTCTATATAGAATATAATGCGTAAATAAGTAATATAGGAGTTTAGGAAGTAGAAGAAGTTACTATAAAAGGACTTATATAAAGCTCGCTTAAATATATACCTATCCTTCAACTTATAAATATTACCAAATTACTTCGCTATTATTGTAATAGTTACCTATTATATTAATCGCTACGGAGCCTACTAGATAAAGCTTCTTACTATATAACGGCTTAAGGGAGAGTATACCAGTATAAATATAGCCTAGGTAGTCCTTAATGTAATTAGCGAGTATAGGATTAGTAGTTAAATTAGGTATTTTATGCTTAATAACGCGTTAAGTAATAATACGGCTATTAACTTAATTCTAAAAACTCTTTACCCTAAGATAATAGAAAAGCAGCGTAAACGTTATTAACTTTAGTGCCTTAGCTATATAGTTAACCTCGCTGCCTAGGCCTTCCTTCTAGGTAGGGCTGTAGATACTATATTAGAGGAGCTAGAGTTGGCGTATAATAGGTAGGACTTTAAGGCTATTAAAAGTATCTAGAGGAAATAGAGAGCCCTTAGTCAACTATATAATATTATAAGGTATATTAGGATATTGCCGTAGCGTTATAAGGAGTTTCTATCACGGCTTATACAAATGCCTCTAAACCGAAGCTTGTAGAATGCTGTATTACAAAGATACTAAGCTAAAGAGAAAGGAAAAGGGGTCACTAGGACCGATGTAAATAAATATATAGGGGCAGCCGCCAAGGCGCTAGCAGTAGGCGAGCCAATCGCAGGTTAGCAGAATATGGCAGAATTTGGCAGAATATGGCAGAATTTAGTAGGTGGCGTGCCGCAGCGCCGTTATATCACCCCCCTCTTCGAAAGAAAGCCTGCCCTTAGGCTTAGTTAGGAATAAGATAGCACTAGGCTTATAAAACGTGATATTATAAGCATAGGATAAGGGGGAAAAGAGACGTAAGTGCGTCCTGACTACGTGCGATAAGCGACAGTAGGTTATATAAAAAAACACTAGGCTATAAAGAGTAGCCGCTAAAAATCTTGGCGAGGATCTGACTAATTAGATAACTTTAACCGGCGGTCAAAGTTCCTGGACATTTAAAGGTCTTACGTGACGCGCGAATTCGGGTGCACGTGTGTCGTAATAGGCTTTTATTTTTTTTCTTTATATTAGGGCCTTAGGGCGTTCTTATCCCTATGCTCTTTTGGTAACCTATTATCTTCGTCATACTAGTATGCTATCCACTCGTCTAGGTACTTTAGGGGTCCGGGCGTATTAGGGTATTAGCCGTAGAACTCTTTAAGCTTCTAGGGGCAGCCTATAAAGTTCTATATAAGGTACTAAGTTAGGTCCGGATTATAGCCCTTCCATTAAACACGGTATTTTAGCATTCCCCGTACTATTTTACTAGCTAGTACTTTATTAACTTTCTATTTATTATCACCGTTTACTTAAATTGGCAGGGGAGGCTTGTTCTTTTATCTAGGTAATGGGTTATTTACAGCTTTCCGTAACTTATCCGGCGAGAAGATAAGGTAAACCTTAATTAAATCTAGGAGCTTTACCTTATACAAGTTGCCTATCTTCTTAAGGACTTTATATAGTCCTGCCATCTAGTAGTCCAGCTTATAGCTCGGTTGTTCGGTTTTCTAATTCCTTATTATAACCTAGACCCTATTACTAGGAGCAAAGTCGGGCTCCTAACGGTGTTTGTTCACCTGCTGTTCTATTAACCTTTAGGCTTTTCCTAGGTTTTTGCGGGCTACCGTCTAGGCTTCCTCTAAGCGTTTAGTATACTATTAGGCCTTATTATAGGATAGCTTCTCTTATACAGTCTGGGGTTCTTCTAGCCTATTCTAGTTAAAGCTTATACGGGGTAAATATCCTATTTCTAGCTGAATTAGGGCAAACCCTATAGAGTTGTGGGGTAGGGTTGCTTGGGCGTAGTCTATTAAGGGTAGCAGTTTAGACCAGTTGTCCTAGAAGTAGTTAATAAAGGGCTTAAGCCTCTGGTCTAGGTACTAATTTATAATCTCCGTCTAACTATTTATCTAGGGGTAGTAGGCCGTAGAAAGCCTTAGCTTAATACCTAGGATCCGGGTAAACTCGTTCTAAAAGGCTGATATAAACTATGGCCTATAATTAGACACGATAGTATCTAATAGTCCGTAAATTTGGTAGATGTAGTAGACAAATAGCCGGGCTGCCTCTTTAGCATTAATGTTCTTGTGATAGGGAATTAAGAACGGGCGTTTACTAAAGCGGTTGACTATAACTATAACTATATTATATCCGTTACGGTCTATAGGTAGTTTATAAAAGTCTATAAAGATATACTACTAAGGGCGCTCTGGTATTAGGAGTGGCTTAAGTAGTCCTGGGGTTTTGTTTTATAGGGTTGCGGCTCTTTAGCAGTCTTTACAGTTCCGTATATATTGATTAATATCCGCAGCTATTCTTAGCTAGTGGTAGCGGTAATTAATAATCTTATAAGTCTTGGTCTTGCTAGGGTATGCTATAGAAACTTAGCAATAAGCTTCGCGGATTAGCTTAGTCCGTAGGTTGTTAACGTTAGGGACTATAAGCCGCTTCTAGTGTAGGAGCAATCCTTCCTCCGTTTTAAAATTGGGGTCTCCTTTCGCAGCTTAGTCGCGGAGGGCCTTTAGGGCGTTAGCCGTGCGGTTTACAGTTAGGAGGCGGTTAATTAGCCCTATTAGTTTATTTAAGGACTCCTCTAATAGTGCTAGCTCGTTTTACTAGGGGTCTAGCTCCTTAAGGATCCGCGGGTTAAGCTGTTTAGGATAGAAGAGGGCACGCGTCCGGTATTAAGTCTTTAGCTTATCCTAGGGTCCTACATCTTATTCTCTTTAGGTTAAGGCATTAGCCTTAGAGTTTTGCTTACTAGAACGATATATAATCGTAAAGAAGAATTAGGAGAGGATTTTGGCCTATTAGGTTTATTATTTAGTAAGCTGCTTTATAGTTATAAAGTACTCTAGGGCTTTATAATCTATATATATCTTAATCTAGGAGTTTATACCTTTAAGCTCTACGCGCTATTAAAAGAGTAATTAAATAATAGCTAGCATTTCTTTGTCGTGTACTTTGTAATTATACTTAGCTAGGTCTATTGTTTTTAAGAAGAAGGTAATAGGGTACTATTCGCCGTCCGGATGTAGCTGCGATAGAATTCCCGCTATAACTCTATTAGAAGCGTCTGTTTCTAGCATTAATTTAAGGTCTAGGTTATAGTAATAAAGGACTAAGAAAGAGATAAGCCGATCTTTTATCTCTTTGAAGGCTTTTATATAGTTATTGTTAAAGATAAAGGGCGTATCCTTCCTGGTTAGTTGTATAAGGGGTTTTGCTATAACTCCGTAGTTACGAATAAACCGGTAGTAGAAATTATAAAAACCAAGGAAGGATTAGATCCCTTTTACTATATAAGGGGGCTTTTAGTTGCGGATTGCCTTTACCTTCTTAGGGTCGACCTTAATTCCTTCTGTAGTTATAATAAACCCAAGGTACTTTATACGTTTTACCCTAAACTCGCATTTCTTAATATTAACTTATAAGCCCGCGTTCCGTAATCTCTCTAGGACCTTCTTAATATAAACTTAATACTTAAGTTCGTTGTCTAAGTATATAAGAATGTCGTCTAGGTATGCCGTGTAGAATTCGTTAAGGTAATTAAAGAGAACGTCATTTATATACCTTTAGTACGTAGCTAGTCCGTTTATTAGTCTAAAGGGAAGAACTTTGCATTTATAAGAACCGTAACGGGTATAGAACGTTGTTAAATCTTTAAATGTAGGGTCTATTCTGATTCGGTGGAAAGCTTAACGGATATTAAGTTTAGTAAAGATCTTTGCCCGGCTTAGATGTGTAAGGGTCTCGTTAATTAAAGGAATAGGATACTAATCCTTTTAAGTAATAATGTTAAGCTTTTAATAGTTAATACAAAAACGAAGGCCTTTATTAGGCTTTTTTATAAACAGAATAGGGGAAGTAAAAGGGGCTTAACTAGGCTTGATAAACCCTTTATTCAAGTTATTAATTAAGTACTGCTTTGTTGCTTTTAGCTTATCCGTTAATTATTAGTAGAGGGGGCTATAACCTAGCGAGTTATTGGCTTCTAATTAAATCTTATAATCGTACGTCCGGTAAGGGGGTAACTTGTCTGAAACCGCCTTTAAGAATGCATCCTTATAATTTATATAGATAGTAAGAAGGAGGCGTTTAACTAGTTCCTCGTTGGTTTCCTTAGCTGGCTCTTTCTCCCTATTATTAATAATTCGGTTAATCTTATATAGGCTTATTATAAAGACCTTATTGTCCTTCTAGTATATATTAAAGTGGAACGCTATAGCGCTAATTGCGGCAATATCTATGGCGGGGGGTTTGCATAATAATAGGGGCGTACGTAACTTTAGGGACTTCCGAGGTACTAGCGTTATCGCTACTCCTTTTAGCTCCTATTGCATCTTTTAGAGGTTATCCCTTATATCCTATTAATGCGTTCTTTTCTATACCGGTTAGACCTGCGCGATTAGGACGTCGTCTATATTGCTATCTATCCCGCTTCCGTATGTAGAGTCTTCTTTAAACGTAGCGTTTTAGGAGAGTATCTTTATTAGTATAGAGTTCTTTCTAGCTTTATAGCGGGCGTTCTCTTAGGTAAAGGCTAGGTTACGGGCCTAGACATCCTACTGGTAGGTAGGGTTAGCCCTTGCGGCTAGTGTCTTGCGGTTAGTTCGGATTTCCTTAATAAAGGAGGGCAACTTCAGTCTATCCTCCGGCCAGACAAACTGTCTTTATTGCATATTTAACTAAATATTAAAATAGGACATCCATTTTCATCTAAGGATTATATTATGGGACCCTAGGTCTAAGATGCAAAAAGGGATACTATATTGGCGTCGTCCGTTAAGAGCGATATATAACTTTAAGACGTGGGTAACCGGCTAACCGGCTTGGCCGTTATAGCCTTTTACCTAGACAGGCTTCTCTAGTTAGATGGCTTCTATATTTAAAAACTTGGCAATATTATTTGCATAGGTAGTATTTATAAAGGCGAAGCCATTTGCTTTAGTGTTAATAAGGGCGGTTGTATTAACTCTATATCCATTTTAAGATACTATATATAAAACCATAAAATACTTTCTACCTATTAACTGACTAAGATTAATCTCTTTAAGATCGATAGGGTACCCTAGGGGGGAGTCTTTCCCTAGGGTTCTTCTTTTCCTAACTCGTTGGACGTTTTTCCTTCCTCTATCTCCTTAATATCGCCTATATCCTTTAGCTCTAGGCAAGATGAGGCAAAGTAACCCTCCTTATTGTAGTTATAGCACGTAGCCGAGGTAGGGTTAATCGGAGTGTTGTGATGAGTACTAGTTAATTGCGTGGTACATAGCTGGTTAGGCGAGGCTTATCGGTGCGTAGTGGTAACCGCTTTTAGTGTAAGAGCAGTTATAGCTTATCTTCCTACTTTAGCTTCTATAGGTATAGCTAACGAGTTCTAATCGCTACGGAGTCGCTTCTACCAATTAGGGCGGGTGTTGATCCGCTTTAGTTCTAAGTCCAATAATAGGTAACAAGCTGCGAGTCTTTTATAGGTTGGTAGGTTATTTAAGGTTATAGCGATCTTTTCTTATAGCTGGATTGTCAGCTTAT
>Ga0307515_10002901_pt1 | contig 36434 bp, 58 predicted proteins | sample 17_EM_MG_FD_194513 | JGI IMG/M metagenome (GOLD analysis project Ga0307515, IMG submission 194513) | Populus trichocarpa ectomycorrhiza microbial communities from riparian zone in the Pacific Northwest, United States - 17_EM | ecosystem: Host-associated > Plants > Roots > Unclassified | place... | reverse complement strand
GCCAGGGAATCGTCATCGTCGTCCTCATCGAGGCCAGAGGGTACTGAATCATCATCGTCTGATATGTCCAGCTCTTTTGGCATCGACGCTTTCATCGCCTAATAAAAGGGGCGAATGTCAGCGTCTATAAGGATCCATGGGGATCACCACTCTTCCGCTTACCGTCCAAATCTGAGCCTCTTCCTCGTTGTCGCTCGACTTCTCGCTGCCATCTTCATCTATTTCACCTTCCCTCTCCTCGTCCACATCTTCGTCCGAATCCTCTTCGTCCCCCTTTCCTTTCTTCTTCTTCGCCTTGGCCGCTCTAGCTTTCTCCAGTTCGTTCTTCTGGTTAAAGTATTTGTGGAAGAACACCTGGTCGATCGGGACGTCTTCTACCCTCCTCTTCCACCACTTCTCGTCGTTCACCGTCACTCCACCTCCCGAACCCAAGCCAAGGCTGTCCCCGACTTCACCCTTGATCAACCTCACCCCTCCACCGCTGATCGCATCCCCAGCAGCGGGCTGCATTGCGCTAGATCCCTTCTGTTTCGAGCTCTGCTTTTTCGGGTTCTTGTAAACGAAACGGTCGAGAAAGTGAGAGAGTGTGTTGAGTGCCAGGTCTGGCGTGGATGTGAGGGGTTGGGATGATAGCAGCTGCCTTGCGTGCAGAGAGACAGTTGGGTGGTAATGCGAGAGAAGGGGGAGGAGCTCCCATAGTGGCGAGCTCGAAGCGTGGGCGAACTCGGGCTCCCGTTTCCTTGGATCGTAGAGCAGTTCCTCGCCTTCTCCCTCATCCTCTGTGGGTTTTGAGCTGGATTTCCGTTTCTCTGGCGCCCGGAACATCTCACGGAGCCCAGGAACGGTGCCAAAGAGCTATCCGGAAACGACAAAAGTGAGCTTCTGCCAACTGCAGAGGGATCATGTTACCACCGACTTACCTCTCCAAGGAGGTGTAAACCGCCAGCCGTAAACTCGGCTCCTCCCCCTCCCCCATTCGCTAAAATCTGAATGAACCTTCTCACGAACGCCTTCGCCCGTTCAAGGTTCTTATCAGACTTGATACACTTGAACAATAAGTTCAAGTACATCGCCTGCTTCGACGAGGTCGACAGCCTTGGATCGTACAATGACGCGTACAGCGTCCGGTAAAACCTGTCCGTGATGGACCCAGCGGAAGATGACGGGGTCGATGATGCGGTCGTGGAGATTTGGTGGATTAGCAGTAGCGCCTGAAGCGTTATGTTGAACGTGGACTTGTGTGTGATTAGGAACAACGTGTCGAGGTGCTTTTTGAATCTGGGATCATCAGCGTCGACCTTGGCGAACGGTAAAGCGCGGTTGACTCCAGTTAAAACGGCAGATATCAGTTTCGAGTTGGAGTCTTCGAGTTCGGTAAAACCGGCATCGCCTTTGACCTCCTTTCCCTTTCTCTTCGACTTTCCTTTCCATGAATCATCCTTGGCTTGTTTCGCCTTGGGCGCATCTACTGTTACATCACCGAAGTCGGCGTCGTCTTGTCCAAGGATGTCCTTGAATAGTTCGAAGTAGATATTGATCAACTCTCGGGCGACGTCCCTATCGACTTGCGAGGGCGAGAGAATGATTTGATTGAACGTGATCGCAGCGTAGTAACGAGCGTGCGAGGTCCCGACCGCCTTCTTGTCTTCTTTAGAAGACTTTGGAGGTATTTTTGACATGGAGGTAGATGGTGCATTAGGGAATACAATTTTAGTGTTCTTCGCTTGAGGTACGGGCTCGGAAGGGAGGATCGACGATGCGGCGGCAGTTGAGGCTCGAGGTTTGAGAATGAGGGAGATGATCTCTCGAACTACGATCCCTTTCATAGATGGATGTGCTTGGAGGAGCTGGAGAAGGTGGTGCGAGACACGAGAAGAAATCGGCTTCTCGAGGTCACCCTGTAGAACACTTTTGAGTAAAACAATCGATTCACCAAACTCGGCACGTACGAGTTTATTGACAAGTAATCGCAATAAGTTCTGCTCTTGTTCAGGTTTATCACGCAACAAGGTAAACACAAGGCTGAGGGTTTGCGTCCGAACATACGGAAGCGGATCGTGCAATAGGTTCTATGCTCCAGTCGGACGAAAGCGCATTTCAAACCAGCTAAACCAACTCACCTCCATTATCTGAAGCACGGAGAAGAAATACTTCTTCAACCAGTCTTCGAAGTACCATGCGAGCAAATGCTGGTCCGTCACTTGAGAGTGCAACAACGGCTGATCGAGGAAGTACCTGCAGGACACCGTTCAGTAGCCATTACGCGGGTAACGTTGTGCAACTCACTTCAATTTCCGGTCTGGCGCGCCTCCTCCGATCCACCAATCAACAATGCACCGCAGAGCCTTCAGACTCTCCTCCCTTCCACCTTTTCCCTTACCCCGCTCAGCCATATTCTTCAAACTCTCCAAAGACTTGACGCTATGCACGGGACTCCCTTGAACCAGTAAGGTCATGGCGCTCAGCCGATCCGATAGCGTTCCGGACTGCAAGACTTTCTGCAAGAACTGGCTGTCGGAAGCAGAGCCCGTAGAAACCCCAGAAGCGACGTAATTATGAGTGTCGGCGGTGTGTAGTGATGTTGCTTTCGAAAGAAGCGAAGAGGTTTGTGCTGAAGTGGGCGTAGGGAGGTTCGCTGTAGCGGGAAGTGGAGGGATGACGGAATACCATTGCGAGGTTGGGGGAAAGATGAACTTTGCGGAGGATCTGGATTGGACGTGTTTCGGGGGTGGAATTTCGACATCCTTCTCCGTCTCCTCAGAGCCCCTCTTTGGAGCCTTTGTTCCCTTGTCTGAGATTTTCTTCTCCTTAGGCTTTGATTTCACGGTAGGCAGGGGAGCAGCATCTTCCTTCACCTTCCCATCGCGTTTTTTCTTCGGAGGACCGGCATGCAGGTCTTTCAAAAACGTCGTGACATCTGCAGCAAGAGTTGGCTATTTTAACCAGCTTGAGGACGAAAAACGGTCATCGAGATCAATACAAGCGCGCCTACTCACATCGTTCGTTTCGTGAGCTTCCGTCACAAGATTCTCCCCATCACTAGAATCCTCAACCGGTCTAGCTTTCACACCAGGTTTCTTCTGGTGCAAAGGTTTGGTCGAGGAACCTTGTTTTTGATTTCGGATGCGAGCCATACCTTGCAGCTCCAGAGGAGAATTTTGTGCTCGAAACGGATCGAAGAACTATTCCCACGGTTGCTACGCCTCCCAAACTGGTCGACTCTCTTGGTCACGTGTCACGTGTGTGTCACGTATCTCTTCCACCTCTCCAGAAGTAGCAGGTAGGGAAGCGCCAATCATTCCCCGAGAATACCAGTACTATGGAATTGCATATATGCGAGCGTTACAGATTGGTGGATTCCCATCCCTGGTTTCCTTGCAGCTGGTGGAAAAAGGTGTGAGAAATCTTGCGCCCGGCAACCTATCGGAATCTTCCCGCTTCCGAGAGAACGGGAGCGGCTACGGACCCCGCTATGAAATGACCGGTCATTCCGGGAAGCCCGCTCGGCGTAAAATGGCGAGATGAGTTATCCAAGTTACTGAATGCGTCTCTCTGGGCTCAGCTTATCATTTTATGTGCATCCGCAGTGGGTTGGAACGTTTCCCACCATTGAAAACCCTCAGGCACCTACGCACGCCGCAACATACGATTAGAAAACTAGCGCACGTTCGCCACCTTCCCAACGAGTTAAAAACAGCCCAAGCGACGACTTGAAGCACGTAGGCAACGATGCAGAACCAAATGTGGAACCTCCAACTAAAATCCTATCTCACAGACACGAATGGGGAAAAACCCCTGAATAGGATGTTCCTTTCTCCCAGCAACTCCCCAGATTAGCTCCGGCGTCCCAAAGTTTGCGATCCCATGTCACATGCGGCATTCAGACGCTTTCATTTGCGGGTGTACGTCGGATCCCGGGACTCATGATATGGGGTTCCATGTACTGATGCAGTCCAATTCTGAAGACTCGCTCACTGGTAGGGGAAGAGATCTGTGGAGCTCGTATCTCCCGGTTGGTATTTTCCAAACGGAGTCTAGTGCCCCTCCCCCCGCTTGTGGATGCACAGATATGTATACGTACAGAAACTTGACTCTCATGCACGCATGCAGCATGGTCATGAAGTTGCCGGGGGGTCTGCTTGACAGAGTGCTCGAATGGATCACAATCTTCCCGTTACAATTCATGAACCACACCGAGGGTGGACGATAGGCCGCGATCCCCGAGGGGGGGGGAGCTTCACCCAATTGCAGCCAGAGGGTCGTGCAATTTCATATATTCCGGGAATAACTTCAAAGCCGCTGACGACAAGGCAGTCGATCAGGTCGTTGTTGATACTCGGCTGCTCGCATCCGCGACATTTAGGGATGCATGATTTGCTTCCAGGCTCACTTTTTGCGTAGTTACCTTGGTGTCAGTCCAAAACTCCCGTGGAATGCAACCCACTGTGAACAGATGGTTCCCAAGAATCAGCCGAGGCCTCGTTCAATGGAACGGTGCGCAGGCTACTTTAAATTGATGGAAAAGGGTTACACAAGTTCTCAGTATGTACAATTGATGAGGGATGCCGAACGAAAGGGAAAGGAACCAAGGAGAATAAAGGCTAAGCGGAAGTGAGGCAATGATGTTAGGGCGGTCCAGAGCGGATGGGGATACTGTCGAGGTGACGGGAGAGATGATGCAGCGGGAATATAATTAAGGGATGACAGGGAATGAAGGGGGCGAAACGAGAAAGTTCCGAGTTGGAGGGAGGGCGGTTCCAGTGGTGTGGGTTGACAGGAGAGGGATGGAGGGAATGTGGGGGTGGAGGGAATATGGAGCGGTGTAAAGAAATCGCGAATGCCAGATGATGCGTGAGGGTTGCGAGAATAATGAAAGATATAGTGATAGAAATACTGGCGTATGAGACACGTCGGTCACCTTCAACCACCACACAAACAACGGGGTTAATGGGGAGGTACAAGGGGCACCTCGCAATCATGCAAATGTGGGGGTGAGTATCCGCCGCCGATTGCAGCAGGTCCGAAAGCAAGTGAGAGATGAGAAGTGCAGATTGAACGAAAGATGGTTCTAAGACTGATGCACAACAGGATTGAGTGCGGAGGGGATGAAACATGAGATGCGGTCATCGCAGCATATCGGTTCGTGAGTGCGGCGGTACGAAATGCAATGGAAATGGTCCCGAATAGTAGGGTGGCGCAGCATATCCTGGTATATCAGTAGGGTCCCTCTAGGCGTCTCTGTGGGAGGAAGAGGTGCATAGGGATATCAACGAATCGCAAAGGTCGCTCCGGTTTGACTATGCGCCGAATGAACGGGGTGGGACCTCTAAGAGTGGCGGCTGGCGATCTCTGGGGCCACACGACAGGGTCAGCTACCGGGTATGCCCCATGTCTGTGGATGGTGACCTCCCACCCCAACCGGTGTAAGGGGGACCTGAAGACCCGTGATGAGAGGGTACGTGACCAGACGAAGACATTGAGTGCCTCATGTGTGGTGGCATGGGTGGACCCCTCGGTTGACCGTGCTGCGGAGTGTTGTGGTTGGAGGTAACCGTTCGCCTCATATCCCGCCCCCGAATTACATCCTCTTTTAGGATGACGCCGTTGATCCCAAGGTAACCAATACCCTTACCAAACTCTTTGACCATCGCCTTGCCCATCAAGCATACCCACCCCAGGCCTTCGCCGATTTGGCTCTGCCCGGGCCAGTACAGGTCGCCTTCGTCATCTTCGATATCAGGCTCGTGCTCTTCATCCGCTGAGAGATTGCTCCCGGCAATTCGTGCCCACGTCGTCGGGAAATGTCTCATCAAAACGGGGATGCTGAGGTGCTGAGAGGCGAGGTGAGAGCACCACTTGGCGGCGTGGATCGCCAAGTTCTGGTTTCTAAATGCGGTAATGGTCTCGGGTTGGAGCATGAGAGGGAATACGGCGGGAATCTGGCTCGGAGGATGTGTTGATGAGGACTGAGGGACGTTCGTAGCTAGTTGGGAAGGGACGGAGCTTGAGGGTTGTGACTGATTCGGGGGACCGGGGGTCACGGGAGACCGATTTGCCATGGTAGGCGTTGAATTGACGCTGCTGGCGCTGGCTGGCGATGGGAGCATAGTTGGTGTATTCACGGATCCCGATCCGTGTTTTTGAGAAACAGAGGCCTGCGCAAGTGCGTCTACCGCAGCCTGTTGTTGCCTCTCGATCTCACAGTAGAGACGAGTGGATGTCGATTCAAGACCCTCCTTGCCTTGACCATCTTTCCCTCTTCGGTCAAGACAGGCATAAACGAATTTCCGATGGTTGATATAGGCCTCGATCATGTACCTGAGGCAGAGTTAGGTACACAAATATGGTGGGAATGTTTCAGACATACACCAAACCAAGGAACGCTTTTTCCTGTTCGCCTTGAGTGTCTTCCGATGACCACTTGGCTTTACACCAGGCAAGAAACTCGCTGATGTTACCCCACGTGTCCGCAACGCAATCGGCGTGGAAGTACTCGTTACTCCATATTGAGTAAGCGAAAGAAACGAGGGCGTCTACAAGCTCTAGCCTCGCGATCAAGTTCCCGTTCTTATGGTACGGGGAACCGACAGGAGGAGGATTCGCCAGAGGTCGATGATGCCGATGGTTGGGTGGATACGTAGACCAGAAACGTGCGTCTCCGGAGTATTTGAGGATTTTTCCGTACGCATGGTACTTCTCTTTGGTCTCTATGGCACGTATGGCATCGCCACGGCCTCTGCGGGGTCGGCGGACTGGGACGGTCGCCGATGAGGCCACTTGAGAAGCGGCTATTGGCGGTTGGATCGACTCCGCGGGTGAAGGGCTAGGATGTTCCTCCCGGAGTTCGCCATCTTCTGTAGGCTCGGCTTTGAGTGGCCGTGGTGGAAGCGTACGGGGTCTCTTGGGCTTTTCTGAATCAGAGGCGGGAGGTAGTTTCCGTTTATTGGGGGGGGATGGGGACGGGGAGCGGGACAAGGGAGGTGAGATGGGCTCAGGCGGTAGTGGAGCCGAGAGAGTGCCGAGGATCTGGTGTTTGCTGATATTGAGTGGGGGAGAAGGGGAGTCGCACTGAGTGGCCTACCTGAAGATGCCGTACGAGCTGATCTCTTGTGAATTTGCTGGGTGGGGGGAGGATGTCAGTCATGGTGGAGGGGAGAAGGGGGGATTGAACGTGTGGGGAGAATGGGGGTTACCGTTTCTTAGAACTGGTGGAGGATACAACAACCGTCGAGGAGGGGTGGGTGGCGGACATCGCTCACGACGGGTGGAACGAGAGCGTGTTGGAGGGGAGATGGTGGTGGTAGACGGCTGAGGTGGGCAGGGAATACGGTAAACTGACAATGGCGATGTTCTCATCTCTTCGGAAGCTAATCCGGCCGTCAAACACCGGTTTATTGGAATTTTATCATAATACCTTTTGTTTTGTCCCTACTTTTCCTCTTTTATCTCTCCGCTAGTATTCCCTTTGTATTATCTACCGACAGAAACATGGTCTAACCCGACCCACGAGACAGAAACCTCGAAACAGAGACAACCTGGTCCACCAACGGGTCGCAAACGCGCGGCGCCAATTTGATGCCTGACTGATCCCCCATATGACCTCGCAGGGTAGCGGTAACCTCGGAGCGGCCTTCCCCCTCGCCCAGGGCTACCTGCCGACGACGCCCTTTTGCCTGCCCTCCTCTGACGCTGGGGATTGCAAAACATCTATTTAACCCATTGGGGCTAGCAAATTTCTAACCCAAACGCCGGAGCATCCCAAGGTATAAGCTTGCAAGCAAACGCTGCAAATGATGGGCAAGATTGATCGTTTCGAAAACCCCGTCAACCCGCCACAGGCCAGCATGGGAACGTCTCCCAGGCTGTGTGATGCAAGGGAGAATGAGTTTGGGAATTTGACCCTACCCCGACAACCCTCGCCGATGTCCGCCCTGGCTAGTGACTGGTGGCACACAGGTGGTTGGGGGGGTACATGTAAAACGCATGGGCCATTCAGACAATATCCCCGGCACTTTTATGATCACTCTCTGATTCGTCGGAAAGCCAAATGATCATCGGTAACCCACAACAGCATCGAAGATTGGTCATAAATAGTCATAGCCTTACAGGCGGTTGTCTCCAAAACCGCCGAGGAATGGAGTGGTCAGCACAAACCCCAGACGCTCCCCGTGGGTGCAAACCGCCTAACACCCACCGTTAGCCTAGGTGGATACCCCCCTCGTTCTCGACCCCAAGACCAGGTACACCCTGGAAACCCGGCCAACATACCTTGCTGATCCTTCGTGATCGAAATACCTTCCTAATCTGGAATTCCACCTTTCTCCTCCCAAAAGGGAGCGAGCTGTATAGCTGTCTCGGAAAATCCCGCCCCTTCCGCAAAGCTTGTTTGGTGCACCACACAGTCGATTGACTTACCTGTAATTCTAGGCGACATACGATGACCACCGCTCAGGCTCTACCAAAAGATGTCTCCAAGCTTGGCCAGGAAATCAAGCTATTTGGAAAGTGGGAGACTCACGGGTACGTCCTGTAATATTACTCGGATCATGGTGGACGGCTGAAAGCCAGCTCCAGAATCGAAGTAAAAGACATCTCCCTCCACGACTACATTCAAATCCACCATGCCGTCTACCTCCCTCACACCGCCGGTCGTTACGCTAAGAAGCAGTTCAAGAAGGCCCAGATGCCCATTGTCGAGCGGTTGGTGGACAGGTACGGGTCCACAAAAACCGTGCTAGGACAACAGTCGCGTTAATCTTGTTCTAATTCGTGTTCAGTCTTATGATGAAGGGTCGCAATAACGGCAAGAAGCTCCTTGCTCTCCGTATTGTTGCCCACGCCTTCGAAATCATCCACCTCCTCACCGACCAGAACCCAATCCAGGTCCGTCCCACAATCGGAATCAACGACTTTGTTCCTAATCCATCGTAGGTACTGGTCGACGCGATCGTCAACACCGGTCCTCGTGAGGATTCCACCCGTATCGGTTCACAAGGAACCGTCCGTCGTCAGGCTGTTGATGTCTCGCCTCTGCGACGGGTCAACCAGGCCATTTCCCTCCTGACCACTGGTGTATGACCCAACTCTTCCGTTTCTTTGGTTCAATCTGACAGAATTTTGCTAGACCCGCGAGTCAGCATTCAGGAACGTGAAATCGATCGCTGAGTGCTTAGCTGATGAACTTATCAACGCCGCGAAAGGTTCATCGAACTCCTATGCTATCAAGGTTCGTTCCCGCCCGCTTCAGATAGGGTTCAGATCCCGACTGCTTTTGCGGACAGAAAAAAGACGAGCTGGAGCGTGTGGCCAAGTCCAATCGGTAAATGCGTATCGTTTTGTTGTGATACATGTACATGGTCCCCCGCTTTTCTTCCCATTCGCCTTTTTGTGTCACCGAGGAATGAAGAATCATTGCTGCACCATACGAGATTGAGCCGTAGGTCTGGCGCTAAAAGTCCCATCGCCTGGGCCGCCATCAATGCTGCCCAGTTTCTCTAATTCTTTCAAACCCTGGAAAATTTCCCACCTCAGCCGCTCCTTCCCGATATCGATCTGGGTACCTTCCGTTGGATGCCGTCGAGTCGTCCTCCAAGTAGTCCGGCCGGGTCAGACCGCCGGAGCGTGCGGCCGTCAGCCGGAGCCGTAGCCTGTCGGGTTTTGAGAGGAAAACCTGAGGGATCCGTGCCATCATCATTCATCCTTCCAGACCGAGTGCTCTCATTGTGCCCCAATGAGAGAAAATCTAACCGGATGGCGCTATATTGAACTATTGGATTTCTGAATTTAGCGCATTTCGTTCGTTATCCCTTTCCTTACTGCTCGCCGCCGGTCACTCAGAAACACCCGGCCTGACAAAGGATTCCAACGCAAGGCCGTGTAGTTGGGTCCGGTATGTTTGCCATTATTGTAGATCTCCCCCTCCCCACCCGCATCACCGCGACAATCAATCCCTACCTCGAAAGTCCTCCTTGCAAAAATTCCGGGGTACAGTAATATATTCTTGGTGACGCTGACGCCGACTGGGCGGGTTACGTGTATACCTCTCCCACAAATGACCCATTGGCATTCGTCATTCTGGGAAGAATGCTACAAATACCGAGAAGAATATCGACGAGAATAATGCTTATGATTGAATATATCGTTTACCTTCAACATCTCGCGTGGTACGCGACGGGTAGAATCATTCGGGAGGCCACTTAAATCAGGTTGGGATATTACGAGGGAAAGCTTGTGGGGATATAGAATACTGGTGAACCTCGCTCTCCAGGAACGACGGCCTGATGTTATAGAGTTATAAAGGTATCGCTTGAGGTATATGATATTATAAAGTATGCGACAACGTGGGGATGATGATAAAGAAGATGGCGGCAAGAGCGCGAAGCGTGGATGCATGCGGATGAAAACCGAAAGGGGACAATGCGCCAGGAGACAGTATACGACAACACCACAAAGTTCAGGATAAAAGAACAAGAAATACGCAGCCGGCCCATGGGAAACCTACAAAGGTCCTTCCTGGAATCCGACAACCGGGGCTAAGACCATCTAAAACCTCGTGAGGGAAGCGACATCACGATCCGAGGGCGGAACCAGTGCAGGTCCCCCATAGCTCGAATTCTCTCCACCAGACCCGAGGCTGAGTTTGAGTGAACCGCCACTTCCATCTCCCTGAGCTTGAGCGGCTTTCTGGAACATATTAGCCAGGTCTTCAAAGAGTACTGCCTTGCCACCATCAGAAGCCCTCTTCTTCTCCTTTTCCAACACTTCGACTCTCCTAATCAGTTCCTTCTCTCGCATCTCCGCCTTCCGACGGAGCTCTGTTTCCCTCTTGGTCGAGTCCGAAGCGTACTTCTCCATCCGTCTCGTAGTTTTCAACTCGGCAGAAATTTCATCCAACTCCGCTTGGACTTTTCGACGTTTAGATTTCTCGTGGGAAAGTTCTTGTTCGTATTTTCGCTTGAGCGCTTCTGAATCGGCCACAGCCTTCTCCGAACGGGAATTACGTTCCCGTAGGGTATCGACCTGGCGCTCCAGGATCCGGATCCGATTGACGGAAGGATGCTGAGGTGAGGTAGGCAGAGAAACTCGAGGTGAAGGGAGGAAGGATGGCCGCGGTGGGAGAGCCAATTTCCCATCTCTGTTGCGAGATGAATCGACTGAGAGCGATGGGGTTTTTTCGGCAGGTGAGATTGCCTCCGCCGGGTCCGGGGCGCTGGTAGATCCTTGGTTTTGGAAGGGAACCGATGTCCCATAAACTTTCTGTAACCACTTCAAAGTTAGCTGACAGTGCCGCGTGGATTCCGGTGTGTTCAGCCCTGAGGAATCCTTTGTCCGTTTAGCTTGGTCGCCATGACATGCAGAAATCATTAGGAATGCAGGTTTCATATCTTCCTCGGCAACACCGAGCCTTCTGAACACTGAATGTACGTTTATATCCGTATCAGCTTTTAGATCGTGCACAACACAGACCGGGACGGGGATCACCTTTCATCATGGATGTTAACACTTTGATGGAGGCAACCGGATTTCCGCTCCTTCGGTAATGAGCTGCGACAACGATCCATTTGTCGCGTTCGCAAGTCGAGAGTTCCAACAACGAGATGATCCCTTCTGGATCATCTTCTGATCCTTCAAGGTTGACCGTAATAGGTTGATCGCATATAGTCAAAGTCAGGATATGTCGGCCAGTCCGAGGAGAAGGTTCAGATACGAATGAAGCTGCAAGCGAGGGGTTCGAGAGTGATATCGAGATCGGGGAAAGGGCGGCTGTTCCGGAACGAGTTTCAGAATTAACAGAGAGAGGACGTCCGCGGCTGGGCGACCTCCTCTTGCTAGAACCAAGAGCACGCAGAGTAAAACCAGGATCACCGAAAGCAGGACAAAAAGCAGGTGTATGCGGAGAAACGTCCCTAGATCTCGGCGGACTCGTCCGCCGTGTTCGACTGGTGCTGGGCCGACGAGGTGAAGAAGACCGGGATCGCTTGAAGTCAGGCACATGATCACCAGCCGCACTAGCAAGCGCACAGAACCGGTCGGTGAGCTGAGGGATATAAGCTAACGCGTGCACATGCGTATCTGGAACGTTCAATTTCGAGCTCCGTGCCCGGTTCACGCTTTCCGTTTGCGTGAACTCCACAAAGTAATGAACCTTGTCGCGGTCGCTCTTCCACCGGTAAAGTCCTCGTCTGTCAAAAAGGGATAATACAGTCATTGAACAGGGGGACGCGGAACGGCCGGTGGCGAACGCCAGATGGAAACACAACGATGGCCGGGAAGGGAGAAAAGCCCGGGAGTATTTTTTGTAGGCAGCACACTTACATTTCTCCGAATGGTGCAAACATATCTTGCACCGCAGATTGAGGTTTGGGAGTGTCCACGTAGACAACCTTTTCGATACGGTCCATCCTCAGGCGATGCGGGAACAGACAGAGGAAAGATGAACTTGAACGAACGATCGAAAATCATTATCTATATTACTGCCGGCTCTCCCGCAAGGATGCCGTCTCACGTGCATATTATACCCAGTACATACATAAATTTACAGAATAAAACATAGAATGCGAAGAACGTTACCACTCGTCTGCAGCAGCAAATTTGCTGGCTGCCTTCTTCCCTCTCGTACCCTTCCCTCCTCTCGTAGATGACCCTGATGTGGATCTGGTCGTCTTAGCGCCTCGTTTGGATGTCGAGGTCGTCCGGGTCGTAGTTCGCGACTTGGTCTTGCTCGTCCCTCCATCAGGATTGGGACATGCTACCCGTTAATCAGCAACCGTCGTGGAGGATCTGCAGGGTTCCCAACGTACCATTGGCCCAGTGACCTTCCTGGCCACACTTATAGCAAGCGCCAGTCTGGCCGCCTGACATGGAACTCTTCGTGCGCTTCGGTTCGCTCGGACCAGCAGCGTTCGGGCATTCTGAAACGCGACGGTAAGAGACAAATTCAACATACACCTACTAAAATGATCACCTGACGCCCAGTGACCGGTCTGGTTGCACTGCAATGGTCATGAGTTCAATGCCGGCGTGGGACCTGCTCGGTCACGACGTACCTTAAAGCAGACATCGGCTTCGCGGGACCGTCCTGTGGTGCCGATGTACTCCGAGGGATCCATTGAATTGGTCTGAGGTTTTATTGCGCTACTGGAGGCCCATTCCATGTAGGTGCATTTTTCATCAGAGCAACCCCAGAATTTCCTTCCGGTACCAGTCTCTGAGAGTTTGGCAATGTCCGCACAATAACACAACCGGTTCGCAACCTTCCTGGTCGCGGGACTCTACGAACAACAGTGAGGCTGGAACGCCAGCAAGGAGTGAGCTGTTCCTTACGTATTCTGAAGACGGTCGTTTCTGAGGTATGAGCGGAACTGGGACTGGATTCTTGTCAACTTGGAAGAATTCACATTTGCCGAGGTTTCCACAGCCCCATTGCTTGCACGGTGGACCTCTGCCAAGAATTATGGATGTCTCTAGCGCAGGGTAACCACATTCACAATAAGGCACGGTCGAGTTGAAAGGCACTGGTGCAGGGGGTGGCGGGCGCACCACAGGTTTCGCTGTAGTTTTCGTTGTCGTTGCCGTCGTCGTCGTCGTCTTCGGAGGCTTAAGGGGAACAGCAGCCTTTACTGCCTTTGTAGCGAGTTTCGGCTTTGGAGGGGGATCAAGACGTCTGGGGGGTGGTGGTGGTGGGGGATCGTCGTCTGTGTGTCACAAGGTTAGGTCCTAAAAGCCGGAGGGCAAAGGACGGACTGACCAAAGAAAAATTCCTCGTCCTGTAGGTCGTCTGGGGGTGTAGGTGGCCGGGGGGGGGGTGGGGGTGGTGCTCCTCCTCGTCCCCTTCCTGTCCCTCGACTGCGGCCACGGCCACGTCCTGTACCACGACCGGCACCTCCGCCGGGATTGTCGTCGTCGTCGCTCGCACCACCCCCACCTCTTCCCCCCGCCCCGGGTCCGCCATCGGGTCCACCACCACCTCTCCTACCTCCCCTGGCCCCACCTCCACGGCCGCGGCCTCCACCCACGCCGCCACCTCGATTATTCTCACCCGGGGCGGGTTCTAACCGGTTTTGAACGCTCTGAGAAACTGTCAATAAGCTACGTTGTACACAGAGCGCGCCAGACTCACAGTAAGAACGTTGTTAAACCCGTTCTTTGCTCTCATGAAGATATCCTTGTACTGGACGATTGCCTCTTCCAGCATCACCCCTTTCGACTTGGTTCCCTCACAAACTTGGACCATGTTGCGTTCTGTCTTGAAACCTATCAGCCATGGTAATCGGAGGCTATAAAAATGATAGCTACCTCTCGCCGGAGTTGAGGTTTGCTCAGACTCTTCTCGAACTCGATCCTCTCGTAACCTTCGATTAGACCTATCCCTAGGGAAGAGGGGACGAGGTACTTCGTCTTTCCTTCCATGCGTTCCACCACATACTCTCTGGTGATGATGGTCTCAATGTGTTGAGCGATAGTGGCGTCGGTTCCTGTACGATAATTTTCAGAAATCAGAATTTAATGTAAGCCAAAAAGGACCAACCGATGCCGTGCTTATCCATCAAGCTCACCAAGTCGGCTTCCGTGAGCAAGTTCGGTTTCGTTGTTTGACCATCACGCAACTCCACCTCCGAGGGTAGGTACTCTTCACCCTCTACAAAATTGGGCAGCTCGTTGTCGTTCCACTTGTCGTACGGAAAAACATCAAGATAATTGCGTTCCAGAACGATAAGGCCTGGTTTAGGGTGCGTGAGTTGAATTTCAATCATCCGTCCTTTTTCGGCTCACCTGTTGCGTGAAACTCTTCACCGCCATATTCAACTTCGACCCGAGTTTGGTACCCGAGAGCGTTCTTCGAGCAACATGCGAGGAACCTGCGAGTAATGTACTCATACACGCGCTTGTCGTCCCCCGTCAGATTCCCAGCATATGCGGTGGGATGAATGGGAGGGTGGGCGTGGTCATCGTTTTTGCCGTTTCTCGGTTGCTGGAACTCGCCTTGCTGCAGACTTTTTCGAGACGTGAGCAACTAGTGCGTGGCCGAAAGGGTGGAAGCATACTCCCGAGCGAAACCTCCCCACGCAGCGTCCGCCATCTGCTTCTCGATTAGGGACATGAAGTTAAACTGACGGTCAAACTTGTCGGTTTCTGTCCTGGGATAAGAGAGGAAACCTTGTTGGTAGAGTTTCTCCGCTATCTGTGATGAATAGCTTCAGGTGGTGTCCTCCTCCCTGACTGTCCGTGAACGCACATCGAGAATCTTCTTAGGCGCAAGTTTAAGTAACCTTGAACCACTCTTCTGGAGTTCCACGGTCGTCAATGGTAGGGGCTTCCTATAGAGTCCGCCGTCTGAGTTATGTAACCCCTCAAAGTCAAAATCGCGACTGACCATTTCTCAGTGTTCTTGTTCGTGACCTTGGTAACTATAACACCACGCTGGCGCGCAAGTGCGCATTGGTACAGGAGAAGCGCAATATCCTGGTCGAACAAGTGCCCTCTGTTCCAGGTGAAGACGACATCTTTTTCTGGTCCCTTATTTTCTCGCTTTTTCACGGCCAGATAAATGTACCAGAAGGTTTCAGGTCGGAAGGCTTGGACTTGGTTGAAACGAGCGACAACAAAACCTAGGGTGGGAAACTGGCAGGGTCCTGCGACTCGATTTGAGCGAATAACCATGGAACGGTGATTATTCCTTCGTACCGTAAGAAACCACGTTTTCTTTCAGCACACCGAACCGGTTCTGTAGCGCAAGGGTTTGTAGCCGAGTGAACGCAGCACCAATGCGAAGGTCCAGGGCAATACGAGCTTCAACAGAATGCACTTGATTCATGTCGAGTTCCACTGGGTGCTGGGCTGCATTGTGTATCTGCCTGTCAAACGTTTAACTCCAGCTCAACACGAAAATGCAGGACACTCACGCAGCTATGATTGCACTAAATCGAGCACGCTTGATGGTAATTCGTGCATTCGCCCGTCTACAAACGGTCACAACCTCGTAACCGATGTGCTCCCCCTCTCGATCACAATCCGTCCAAATCACCAGAGTCTGTGCGCGCCTGGCCTCATGCTGCAAGTTCTTCTCTATGTCCTTCTTATCTGCTGCGACAGTAACCTCGATAGGCGCTTCAAAGAGGCTGAACGGATCACACCCGTTCCAGGACTTGAACACGGAACTGAAGTCTTGATTCATAAGGTGTCCGGCGACTGCGGTGACGGTATACTGGGATCGAGTCTGTGGGTAATCGAAATCATAGTTCTTGATGAACGGGGAGGAAGTGTTGCGCTTGCCAGAGTCTGAATATAGCTGCGGCGCGGTCTGCGAATGTCTTATGCTCACCGTAGTGTATTGGCCACCGGAAAGAATCTGCGCGATTGATTTGGAAATGGAGGGCTTCTCGGCTACGCACAAGACACGCATGTACTACGCCAGAACCACGGTGGTTTTTCCGTGAGATGTAGGCCCGAAGGGATTATTTGCGGTAGGGTTAATGAGTGAGGAAGTCGTGACTGGGATCCAGGGTCCCGGAATGGGCGCTTGCCGAGACCGCGTCGGTCACGTGGGCGAGAATTCAGTGTTGGCCCATCGGAGGCTTGAAGGTGTCGGAGAAGGTAGTAATCCAATAAATAGCAATCAATAGTGAATCGTGTGGGTAGGTAAAAGTACATCGCTCTCCGCAATTCCGTATGTGCGTTTCAATAAAGGATGAATAAGAAAACAAAAGCGCATGAAACCATGTGAGCTTAGCACATCACTGCAACCTCCTGGGCCCTCGGGCTGGGCGTCCTCGCTGGGGTTCCAACATGACTGAGTAAGCGCTTGAGAAAGCCGGGGTGCCTGGCACGGCTTTCGCGCCTCATCTCTTTCTTCTCCAGCTTTTCCAATCTCTTGAACGCGTGGTAGAACTCGCAATATGAGCAGCGACCAGAGGTATCAAACCCTTGTGTGCCGTAGGTTTTGAATGCCCAAAAATGACCGGGATCAACCCATTGTAGGGCATTCTCGAGCTCAAAGACGGGATGGTTTTGAGTTCGAGGTGGGAGAAGCTAGAGGAGAAGAATCGATAAGATGACGATGGACACTTGGGACTTTTCGCGCACGTACGAAATTCCGATATGCCCTCAAGTCCCGCAGAGAAGCGCGAGTGACGACTTCGCTTCCCATACGTGTGGGCAGTTGAACATATTTGGTGTGAATGTGTTGCCAGAGCACAACAGATGGCAATGTGACCCAGGCGGCCAAATCGTTGAAAGAGAGCACCTCCTTTGCGTTCGTGCAATCCCTCAGGCTTTGAGGAAATACCTTGTTCGAGGTCAGAATATAGGCAGCTGCTAAGCTGGGTGGAAATCCAACTCACCCTTTCGAGATAAAGGGAAAGGTAAAGCAAATGCCTGTACGGCTCAGGAGTGCAGCAACATTTCCTAGTTTTCGCCATGATGAGGGGGGTAGAGGAGTTGGTCAGGTCGGCGAGTCACTTGGTCTCATTTATAGGCATTGGGTAATTGTCCCCTATGCGGGGATAGATAATAGTTAGCGTGGAGTTGTCCTGGTCGTCGGGCCACCCTGCGTTACAGGGCCAATCATTTGACAAGCCAGTGGGTCGTGGACGTTCGAACCGCACCAAAAACATGCAAAAACAATGGGTGATTCGCCAGAACACGAACGCACGGTCGTTTTCATGAGAATCATCCTGGACCATGGGCAAAAAAGGGCGACCCATGGTCAAGCCCCATGATTGTGATCGGTGAGATATACGTATTGAATTGGCGCGCGGACGCACGACCTCAGGGCGGGGAATAATGCGACGGGTGTTCTCCCGAAGACCGGAATGCATGATGAAGAGGAGTCGGATGGAACGGGACGGAGTTGCTGACGTGCGAAACCCCGCAAGCCAGGACGGATCTCGATCCAGAAACGGCATCGGACCGGATAACCAGACAACACGCGGAGTATGAAGGGGGGACGTGGGACGGCCAGCGGCCGGGAGTGTTCAAAGCACTGCGAGGGTACCCGCCCCGCGCTGGGTTTCTACGAACTCCTAGGTCGCGGGCCCGACGTCCAGACTGAAAGTCGAGGTGCACTGAATCTGTTGGGATTTGTAGAAAGTGCGGCTAGGGCAGACCTCGAATGGGCCTCGATGTCGGCCTAGAGCATTCGGATTGATCGTTGGCCCAATCAATCCCTCGACAGCCCGGATTAAAAGTATAGTAGCTGGCTCTCGTCGCTCATAAGAAATGGTAAACCAGTCTCCCTTTGAAATCTAGACACCTCCCCACACTCTATGGACCAGCCATCGATGAGCCAGTCCGAACGCCAGGGTCAGCGGCTCCAGACCTCGCAACTACTAGCTCCTCTCCTCCCGACAAAATCTATCTATCCTACCGAACCCCTACCCACCATTGCCACTCTCGACGCTTCCTCCAGCCACTACCCCACCCAAAGTTCCAACTCCTCCGCTCAGACATCCATTGAGGATGAACTCCACAGCGAGCCTGAAAGCCAACAGACCAATAGCAAACAGGAATCTGGCGAAGGGGCAACAACAAGTGATTTCGTCAAGAAACTGTACAGGTGGGTGTTTGAATTTCCACCCGAAGCTTCCAAGGTCTGACGACATGTAGGATGCTTGAGGAGACCGAGATTGTGAACATTGTGTCATGGGGTCCCAAGGGCGACAGCTTCGTCGTCAAGGACATGAACGAATTCACCAAATCCGTTCTACCTCGGATATTCAAGCACTCCAACTTTGCGAGTTTCGTCCGGCAGCTCAACAAGTACGACTTTCACAAAGTCAAAAACTCGGATGACAGTCAGTTCGGTGAACAGGTAAAACCATCTCTTTCATTCGTCCCTGAATCACAAGAACTTTAACCCCTCGTCGTTAGAGTTGGACCTTCCGACATCCCGAATTCCGAGTGGACCGTCCTCACTCGTTGGAGAACATTAAGCGCAAGGTTGCCACCTCACGGAAACCTGTCGCTGCTCCGTATGTATCCTCCGTCCCCCGGGGTCCCTCCGTCGAGTATATCCGTACCATCGACAGCCTTCAGGCCCAGGTTGACCACCTCACCCGTGCCCACGACGATATGGCCGAGCGGTTACGTAGCATGGAGACCAATTACAAGGAGGTCTTGAACGAAATGGTCAACTTCCAGCGCGATCTCGGCCAACACGACATGCTCGTTCAAAACCTTATCCAGCACTTTCTTCAGGTCGACCAGACAATGAACGCCAACCGCATGACCCAACAAGTCCTCCCCAATCAGAATACCACTTCGACTTCCCCCTATTTTGAGAACCCTGATGCCGCCAACCCTTTTTTTCCGGAGCAGGGCGGGGCTACGCTCTCAGTGGATGACTTCATGACTGACGTCTCCGGTGGCCCCCTCAACATCGGCACCGCTAAAGATGGATCTTTCAACCTTCCGACGATAGACACCCTACCACGGCCGGATTCGGTCCTCGCAAGGCTCATGACATCTGGTATGTTACCCACTCGATCAGCTGAAATTTCCTCAGATTAATCACTCAATGTCATGTCAGGAGATGTAGTTCCACAGAAACCAGAACCCACTCTGGCTTGGTCTACAACTCCCCGCGTTCTGGTCGTCGAGGATGATCAGGTCTGCAGGAATTTATGTACGAAGTACACCCAAGATTACGGCTGCTCTGTCGACCTCGCGTTTGATGGCGCCTCTGCCGTCAACAAGATGAACATAGAGAAATTCGACTTAGTTTTCATGGTACGGGCCGTCTCTCCTTCCCTGGCTCACTCACGTTTTGACCACTACCAACAGGATATAACCATGCCCAAACTCGACGGCTGCTCAGCCACATCCATGATCCGCCAGTTCAACCGAGCTACCCCCATCGTTGCCGTTACCCCAAATACCAAACCCAGTCAGGTCATGGGTTACTTCACCGCCGGCATGAATGATGTCCTCGGGAAACCCTTCGCGAAGGCTGAGGTAATAGAGATTCTAGAGGTGTGTTGCATTCTCATCCTCACTCTGTTATTGGTGCTGATCGGGTGCTCCGATAGAAACACCTTTCGCATCTTAAATCAACATCAACGCGGACGTCCTCCCAGAGTAACATCCAGTACTCGTCGATGGACAAGCCATCAGGCCTTTCCTCCAACATGTCGCTAAAGCGGCCATGGGAGGAGACCGTTGGTACCGTGGGTAAACCCATCCTAGAAAAACGCGGACGATATTAGTGTTTACTCATCCTCTCTTTCTGCCCCCCATGCTGGTCGCCTTCGCTCTTTCATTCACCTCCAGATTTGTTATAATCACCGCTCTAGCGCATCTCAAATTGTTCTCGTGTATCGGTTACTTCTACTTGTATACTATGCCTTAATTTTTCCCGCACACTTTGTCATTAGGGTCAATTCATTTCCGTCTTTAGATCATTGGTTGAATTATGTGTGTCTATCGCTTTAACGCTTAACGGAAATGATGAAGCAAGGTACAATTACTGGTACAGTACATACACCCACACCTGGTATCCTGTCTACATCGAAGCGCGTCTACCCGTACCATCCCTTCCTCCCGGTGATTTTCGTGGCACCAGTGTCCTTGGCACGCGCAGGAACGATGCATTCGGTGATGTTGTAAACCTCAATGGCCCGCTAGAAGGCCCCCGTCAGTTCGCCTGAAAAACCAAGCAAGAAAGTCGCCAACCTTCCACGTTTCCTGGTCAAACTCAAAGACGAACTGCCTCCTCGTGAGGCCGTCATCGTACTCCTGCTGGGTAGGTTTCTCTACGCTGACTGTTCCAAGCTGTAGCACGTGCTTTGTCGAGATAAGTTGAACACGTACAGATCTTCGGTTCTCCTGATTCAACTTCCAGGCTACAACTCCCATCTCGGATAAGGAAGGAAAGATAGAATAAGTTCTCCACTGATTGCGCAAAGTCATCAGGGTTGATGATAAACTTGAATAAATTGACCGCCCCATTGGTATCGAGAATACGTTGGATCTGTTTGGAAATCAAGGGATAGTTGGGATAGAGTCCCGTACTCGGAGGAACTGTTGACGCACATTTGCCACGTTCTTCGTGGTCTCGTTTTCAGAACGTTGGATGTCCTCTTCGGTGATTTCCTGGGGTCGTCGTAAATCCTCCTCGTGCTTCTCTAACCGGGTGCGTTTAGATTGAGCTCTCTTCTTCTGTTCGACGGAGAGCGGTCCGAGCCTGAGCCAGGGTTAACTGGAGACACATCACTCCCACATTAACTTACATGAAGTCCATAACTGGGACTCGCCGACTTTTGGCGAGGGCTTTGCGTCCAATCTTATCCCATTTCAAAGGAGCCGTATCGTCCATCTCCACTCCTTCTTCGGCGGCTTCCCCGGTTGCTTTGTTACCTCCCATAAATGAAATGAGCTTCTCGATGAAATCTTCCATATCAAACGCCCCAGCGGTTGTTTTCATGGAACGAGCTTTCAGAGCGCTCATATTCGAAGCCATGACCAGGAACGCAGAATCGAGGGTGGCCTCCTGGGTTCCCTTCACTGATGAATGGAAACCAAGTCAGCGATGTTGACGGAGTGGCTACCACCTTCTGTACCTTGACCAAAGAGGTCATTAGCCCGATGCAACCGTCGAGACATTTCAGTCGCAGAGTATTCGGCAGGATTCACGTCTAAGAGTCAATGAGCATGAGACCGCCTTTCACTCGGCGGGCTGACCGACTTTCTGTTTCCTTTGCCAAGTTGCGGTAATCACGCCGCACACGTCTCCGTTCCTCAGGGTCCTGCTCGGGATCGTAGGACAGATCCATCTTCTGAGTCGTGGATGGTCCCGCCGAAGAGCTTTGAGTCGCCATTCTTCGAATAGAGCACCCAGCACACTAAGTAAGATGAGGGTGGGTGATGAAGTGGCCCAGGGCTGTCGATTGGGACACGTCCGCTGTGAGCGTAGCGTGACAGTGACTCAAAGGGGTCGCGAGCCACGTGAGCTGGCGTCACGCGATTTAAGCTTTACTTTGATCTGTTCAGTATCCCCGTTTGGCGGAGGCATGGTAATTCATTGTTTAGAGGTAGTTTTCCAAGTCGCAGAGCAGGAGTATTCGCTCACTGACCTTCTTCTAGTATAGCCCCTCGTCTCGAGCGAGGTGTCAGGGTGACTACCCGTGCAAAGGATCCCCCATCACAAAAGGGGTCTTGAGGTACGGAGTACAATGGGAGAGACGACAAAGAGAATTCGTGAAGTGGAGGCACTGGTATCTCACAGCAATCGTGGTTCTTTCATTCTCGCTCAACGTCGTTTCACAGGGAGTGCGTCACTCCTCAGATTCTTCGCGCAATCGGCAAGGCACGGCCAGAGTCTGCCGTAGGATGGCATTCGCTGAGGTGAGATTTTCGAAGCCAGAGCCAGTCGCAGCTGCTAATCTCCCTTGTTAGGGCGGAAGACCAAGCAAAGATTCGACTCGCTATCAAGAATAAGACCGTCCATACGGCTCTTGCCCACCCGATCGCGCCCACCTCGAGCTCTTCTCAGACAACTGAGAAGAAGAAAAGGAAGGCTTCGTTTATCGAACCGTCTTTCGCCTCGACTTCTACGACTCCCAGCGCAGTCGTAGATACTCCGGCTCTGAGAGTACCGAATCCAATTTACCCGCCGACCGCCTCCCAGATGATCGAGGTCGCGGAGGAGACAGACGCCAATGACCCGGAGGAGGATGAACCTCCTGAGGAACTGTATACCACCCTGAATACCAACATCGTCGGGGTTCAATACTACGAAGGTTACATTGGCCAAAAACTATGTCCTACGTGTCGTGCTGACGCCTAAAGTAGGTCTCGTTGGGTACGGAGAACAGGTGAAACTCGAGCGGGAACCAAGTAACCAATACGACCGGTAGGCAACCTTCATGGTGCATGTATGCGTTATTCTGACCAATGATTCAGGAACGCGATTAGAGTATTGAATATTAACAACACTCAAGTTGGTCATGTCCCGAGAAACGTCGCTGGCAAACTCGCTCCACTGCTTGACCAAGATAAAGTGACCGTGGAAGGTACAATGCTCGAGGGAAACAGCAAGTCTTTGTGTCACAGTTTATTTGGAGCATGACTCTGACCGCCTACAGTGAGCAGTTTCAAGTATTCTCTCTCGATGTGAGTCTCCAACGTCATACCCTTACCGACCCTTTCCGAATGGGAATTACAGGAACGTCAAGATCTACGGTAGAGCAGACCGGCGACAAACTTTGGAACCCCTCCTGATCTGGGCTACTCCTGGGCAACGAGGATTTGGACCCTCGTCATCGAAACGCAGCAACGTGTCGGCAACGCAGACGCGTGCTGCGCCTGCATATACTTCTTACCACGACCCTTACTCAACTCTGCACAAATCATATGCTCCTGTACTAACTCCTGCGCAAGAGGCCGCCCGGAAAAAGCTTGCAGAGGACACAGAGAAGGCTGTTGAGCTGCGACAGATCCTGGATAATCTGGAGAAGGTCAACGACGAAGGCCGACGTGCCAGCTTGTTAGACCAACTCTTATCCACGGACGATGTGCTTGCGCTCCCAGAACACCCCAACCCTCCGGGCATCGACGCCGGAAATCTCACCGTTAATTTACTGAAGCATCAGGTTTGGATCTGACTTCGTTGCGGGAATTCTCAGCATCCTGATGCTCTTGCAGAAACAAGCATTGCTCTGGTGTATTGAGCGCGAGAACCCAGCCCCTCCCAAGTCGGAGGCCGACCATCCCGTACAGTTCTGGCAATTGCAGAAAGCTGACGGGAGGGTGAGTTATGTGCTTCTTTTCAGCTCTACATTCGTTTACACATTTTTTCACAGACGTTTTACTTTAATCGTGCGCCAAAACACCCTACCCATCTCCCCAGCTCCTGACCTTATTTGCAGTTGCTACCAAGACTCCGCAAGAGACGCCACCCAAGCTTGGCAGAGGTGCATTATGCGCCGACAGTATGGGCCTGTACGTGCCCATTTTCTCTACTCCAATCTGTGCTGAACATTTCGAAGGGGGAAAACTCTCACGATGATTGCTCTCATTCTTGCAACAAAGTCCGATCCGTCGCCAGGCTGCTCCAATGCCACCCTCATTGGCAAGTTAACGCGTATTGTATAATCCTAACTCGTCACTAAAATTCCCTCGTTAGTTGTTCCGCTGTCTGTTCTATCAAACTGGCAAACACAGATAGACGAGCACTGTGTCCCCGGAGCCCTCACCTATATCACTTACTACGGGACCAACCGAAACCTCAGTGCAGAGAAGCTAGAAGAGTATGACGTCGTGTTGACCACCTACCAGACTGTTGTCAGCGACCATAGTGGGGGTTCGAAGGTCGTTGTGGAGGGCACAAGCAAGAGAAAGAAGACCGAGTCGACCTTGTTGAACATCCCGTGGAAGAGGGTCATCATCGACGAAGGGCACCAAATCCGTAACCCGGCAACGAAGGCAGCTGTCGCAGTCAGTGCGTTGACAGCAGAGAGGCGTTGGGTTCTGACTGGAACCCCAATTGTGCGTTTCCCCATCCATACCATTCCCCGTCTAGGTAAAGGCTCACAATTTGATAGTTAAATTCCCCAAAAGATCTCGGCTCTCTCTTGACATTCTTGAAGATCTGCCGCCCCTTGGACCAGCAAAACTTTTTCAACCAGCTCATTCTACGTCCATTAAGGTCTGGCGGACAGACGGGAGCGGAGTTGCTACGGGTGCGTGTGATTGAAGTCGGACTCAAATCGAAAGCTAACACGCCATTAGGGCATCATGACCCAGATTTGCATCAGACGAACGAAGGAGGTACTGGTTTTTCGGCTTTCGATAATCTGAGTCTCTGACCCAAAGACTCATAGATGCAAGATTCCGAGGGTAACAACCTCATTTCTTTGCCACCTGTGAGTATACCTAGCCACCCTCCAACCAGCCACCAACCCCTTTCAAGGTGGACATGATTGTCGTTCCCGTTGCGTTGGATCCGAAGGCAAGGGTGGGTCGACCGGGATCAGTCCCAACCGCCTCAGCGCTAACCGACTCGTAGGAGCTTTACGATGCTGTTGAAGAGGTTTCGCGTGGTAAGGTCGAAGGACTCCTCAGGACTGGTGGTTTGAACGTGAGTTAGGTCGATCCTGCGCGGGCACGTTTCTGACATCTTCTAGTTCTCCACCGGAGCGCTCAGTATGCTCACCCGGCTTCGACAACTCGCTTTACACCCGGGGCTCATCCCAGCAAACTACTTAGAACAACTGAAGATGTCCGAAGACGGTGATCAACCACATAGCGTCATTCAAGTCACGCCTGCAGAAAGAATTCGGCTGCAAGGCCTACTCTTCCAGGCTATGGAGGATAACGAAGAATGTCCGGTTTGTTTTGGAGTCCTCACGGAACCTAGAATCACCCCGTGCACGCATACGTACTGTTTCCCATGGTAGGTCTACGTACAAAACTATTTGATCTCCGTAGCTCATTCTTTCCAGCATTTCTGAGGCTATATCACGAGATCCACGGTGTCCTATGGTGAACCGAGGCCACAACTCACGAAGTTCACTACTCATCCCTTTCGTAGGATCGTCGGAGCATTGGGTTGGGGGACTTGATCGAACCTCCACCCATCACTGATCTCACTCAGGCACCCGTTCGACGTGATGCTGATGACGACGAGACTGACGACGATTTATGCACCGGGTCGTCCGCGAAGATCGATCAGCTGATTCACCTTCTTCGACTCACACCAAGTACGGACAAATCTCTGGTCTTTTCGCAATTTACAAGTTTCCTTGACAAGGTGTGAGACATCTTCTCTTTAATTCCAGCACACTCATCATCCCTCCAGATCGGCGATGCGCTCGATGATGCGGGTATAGAATATTGTCGATTCGATGGAAAGATGTCCGCAAAGCGTCGCGCAGACACTATCGCCAGGTTTTGCGTCCCAGTCCAGGACGCGCCCCTCGCGGTTGACGAAGAACCTGTGGGAATGAGTTCGCGCCTTCGTCCTGCGACCCAGTCTCAGCCGCAGCCGATCGAGGTCGATGAAGACGGGGATAATGCTTCTGAATTCGCTCCCAGCGACCAGTCCGACCACGGTGACACGGAGTTTGAGAGTGACGAGGTGCCTCAGGCCAAGCGGGGGAAAGGCAAGGGTAAGGCAAAACCCAAGGGGAAAGCCCCCGCAAAATCAAGCGTCTTGGAGGCACTCAGGGAGTTAGATGGGGAGTCTAACCCCCGTGTGATGCTAATTTCACTCAAAGGTGAGCACTTCATCAGCGAAAACTTAGTCACACTCATGATGGCCTGGTAGCCGGGGCGTTGGGCCTTAATTTGACCGTCGCAAACAATGTTTTCCTGTGAGTCATTTCCCCTTCACTCCGCGTACGTCTTGCTGATGTGTGGCCGTCTAGTATGGATCCGTGAGTACATGTGGTCTGAATACCTCGTTTGTCTTGATCTTACCCACTACAGATGGTGGCAAGAAGGGATCGAGAGCCAGGCTATTGACCGTTGCAACCGGATTGGTATGCCCGTTCGCACGATCCTTGGCCTGTAGAAGTAACTCAATTCGCCTCCATAGGTCAAACAAAGCCGGTCCACGTGTACCAGCTGATCGCGGAGAACACAGTTGAGTCTAAAGTGGGTGATGGAGACCCAGGCTACGCTCGTGCATTGACAGTCTCTCCGCGGTGTAGGTCCTCGAGATACAAGAGAAGAAAAAGAACCTCGTCAAGGAAGCTTTTTCTGGTATGAAAACCAAAGAGACTCCCCGCCAACGGCGTGAGGCACGTCTCCAAGGTGAGTTGCAAAGACGATTTCCCCTCACATGTGCTGAAAACGTTCTCAGATATTATTGCACTTTTTGGCATCCAGGCCGGGTAACCTTCGGCCCTGGCGGGTTAATCGATTAAATTCAGACGTCCAATGTTTATCGCTTGTGGACCGAGGCTTCTGATCCCCCTTGTACTTTACTGCGCGGTTAATGTAATCCAGAAAACTCTTGTGACCTCTTGATGATCAAGATGACGGCGATTGCTCGGATACGAGAATATCGAAGTCGTTCCATCGTGGCTGGGACGACCGGCACAGCTTCATCAACCCACCCAGCCCAGAAAATTTACCCGCACCCGTTAAACGGATCCGCACGCAGAGTTCAGGTACCTGCGTAGACTACTCAGTGATTTATTTATAGTTCGAGTAACGCGCGAGCGTGTGAGTCCTGGGTATTATAAGGTATCATTTATTGGAGCAAATCTAAGAGTATTGATTTCAGAGATACGACAAGTGCAGGGCGAACAATGGTAAAAGGTGGTTCAACATAGAGTACAGGGGTGGTGCAGATAAGAACGGAAGTGGGTTCGGTTCAGAGGTAATGGGGTTATGTACATACTGAGGATTATAAGTCACAGCGACAGACACAGACAGACAGAAGAGCAGTTGTGATGAAAAGAAACAAATAGTGCAGAGTCCGGGCGCGCCGGATCGAATGTTGGCTTACGTGAGGTAGACAGGGATCCGCCGAAAAAACTGGGAAATCAAGCAAGCTTCGCGGTCGGCTGGTGACCTAGAGGGATCCACTAACTCCTGGCGGGCGAACGGTAGTTACCCCGGGACATGCCAGTAGCGGATAGCGGTAACAACGCCGACGATGGATATGGTGTGTATTCCAGGCGTTTCAACCCATCCGACCCATGCTCGATGGAAATTGGAGTGAAATCCGTATACCCCTCGCCGCTCCCGTTCTCGCTCGCGGTAGCGTGAGCCGAGGTCGGCTCGTTCACGGCCATAGACAGCCGATTCAGGGCGGTCTCGTTCTGGGCACCAACTATATCGAGATCGTGGAGGTGGGGGCGGGGACTTCGGGAGATATCCAGCACGGTGACGTCCGAGGCCGACCGGAGGTGGTTTGTGTAGGGGTAGGGATGTGTTGATACGGGGGATAAGGGTTGTGGGAGGGTCGCGGTTTGACCGTGTGCCTGGTCATAGGAGGGTGGTTCCATGGTAGGGTTTGAGACACCATCAACCCTCGGAATCCATGCCCGAACGCCAGGATCGTCGGGCCGTTGAGGAACCGAGTACCCGGCGGCTCTGACGGATGGAGGGAAGAGAAGCTGTGGACTAAGCTTCTTCTTAGGTTTCACGGTTTGATCTGATTCTTGGTCTATGGACAAGCTCGTGCGTGGAGTGTGGAAGGTGTCGCTGGATACTTGCGGTAGAACCCCTGGCGGGGGTGGAAACGCTGACAAATATGGAGTGAGGATGGTAGGCGCCTGCGGGGGAGATCAGGGTCGGGAGTACATCACTCGAAGCGGTCTAGCTTACGTCTGCATATGGTAATGGCTGCGAGGGCGATGGATCCTCAGTTGCCACAATGTGTCCGGGGCGGTTCGGTCGTAAACTCGGCAGGCGCTTGTTGCTGGGTGGTTCATCCTCGGGTTGCTGTGTCCGGGGACGGGAAATAGAACCCCTTTCGCCGTTTGAGTTGGCGGGGATGGGTGGAATCTCTTCTCCAGACGTGTGACCACTCCTTGTGTTCGATGCCTGATTCTGGGGTGGCGGAGGTGTGAACGCCGACTCGGGGTGATTATCATCATCCGTTCCAAATTTGCTGTTTTTCCGTGCCGATAGAAGGCGGACAGCTTGGTAATCTCTGCCTTTCGACGGGTTTGCAGATGTCCACCAGCGAGATATCGTCCGGAATGGTGACCAATTTGTTATCGGGGAAGCAGGCGGCGTGTCGTTTTGAGCATGAACGCTGGGCGGGGGTGTGAAGAAGGAAACACTTTCTCGGCGCGAAGGTGTGTCGTAGATAACAGCAGACCTCCTAGGAAGCACAGGTTCTCCTTCGATGTTCCAATCAGATCCTCGGCGTCGTTCGCGCACGGGCAGCATACCACTGAAGAACAACCGAATTCTACGCACGGGAAGCGATAACTGACTGGGGTTCATGGCGTTGAGGTGACTCGTGGAGGAGTACGAACCCCCACTTTCGTTCCTACGGTGACCAAGGAAATGGTTGGTGCCTGGGTACAGGCCTTGCGCCCTACGAGAGGATCTACGCCGTCTGTAGGTGCGGTAGAACCACCAGGTTAAACCGGCAACGATCAGAATACCCAGACCGACGATCACCGGGACGAGCTTCTGCAGAGTACTCCATCGGCCTGTTCGCAAAGTGGTCATGGGAGATTAGCCAAAAGTTAATGCGGGGGGAAGCGAAACAGCCGAAAACGGGATAGAGAAGAAAAAAAAGGGGGATAGGAGAACTCACCCCGCATCACAACCGAAGGATCAAAGTTCCCACCACTGCTTAGCATTTGGGAAGCCCAGTGTGGTATGACGGTTGTAATGACAGAGGCGAATGGGTATTCTCTTGTCATGGGCACGCCTTGGTTACAACTTTCGGACCATTTGTAAAATGGATCGACAGGTTTCTTGACGCAAAACCAGGCGCAAGCCGAGAGGAGATTGTAGAATGCGACATTGCTGTCAAAGAACGATGTAAGCAATGCACAAATGCACAAAACGGATGGGGATTTACCAGGCGCAGGCGGATGCGTTGATTTCTACAGCTGTTGATGATCAGAGTCAGCGACATCCGGCTCGCTTACGCGGAAGGATCGAGACTAACTGCTAGATTCCGAAACGTTCACGTTGCATGGGACGAGCAGGCGGAGAACGACCGTACATGGTGTTTCGTCCTGCTCGTTATTGAACTGGGTAAAGAAGGGTTCGGTGAGCTCTCACCGTTCACACAGGTAAGTGGTGGGTGCATACGAGATCGACCGAGGTGTCACATTGCGATTGGGAAGAGTACAATTCTGATACCTGGCTGAAGAGTGAGCCAGAGGGCGAGTGAGACGGTTCAGAACGAACCAGGAGACCAGCGAAGACCCTGGGCAGGAAAAGGAGTGAAACCCACAGAGCTGTCGTGAACATCACCGGCAAGCCCTTGGGCGGGAGCGCGGTCGGCCATGTCCCCACTCCCGGCGCTCGATCAGCATCATCTGTCACAAAACCACCACCACCACCACCACTGCGGTCATCCACGGTCTCTACTTAACGGTCGTCGCCTCCGTATCGATGTCTTCCAGGTATGCTTGGCTGAAAAACAAGAGCTCCTTCGCAGGTCGCCCCACGCGACTCACTGTCTTGCTCATGGGTGGTGTCAGCATCACCCTCACGCTCTTATTCGCTGCTTATCAGCACTTCGACAACTACGATCCCCAGCCCTACTTCCATCCCAAAGTCACTCCAGCCAAGTACGATGGTACGCGCGTCCCTGGAAAATGCCCCGCAGAAGTTTATGCTGCTGGCTCATGGACGCCTGCCAACAAATTCCCACCAGGGACCAAGATGAAGGAACGTACTGACGCAATCGCATTTGGAGGGTTCGAAGGCTGTGCTGCTGACCGTGAATTTTATTGGCATTTTGCATCCGACCGTCCCGAGCAATGGGAAAATCGTTTCCCTATGGCGTTCGACCACGTTTGGTCTCCTCCGGAAGATTGTGACATCCGCCCCTTCGATAGGGAAGCACTCGTCAAGGACCTCGTCCAGAAGGGCGGTTGGTTGCTTATAGGGGATTCAGTGACGGAAAACCACTTCTTTTCCCTATCCTGCCTCCTCTATCCTCACGTTCGCGCCACCCCCAACTACACCGAGAACCCATACTACGAACGCCATTGGCAACAGAACCTCTACCTGCTCCCCACCTCTCCACTCGTTTCAAAACTCAAGTTCCCGAAAGGCTTCTCGATAGAGAACACCCCCCTCGTCAGCTTTCGCCGTGTCGATGTCCTTCTTTCCCGAGAGGAATTGGAAAGACTTTACGACTCTATCTATTCCCCCGATGCCAACTTCTCCCTTTTCAGCGATGAAGCATTCTGGTCGCTTTCTCCCTACGAATACGTCAAACAGTTCACGTCAAAGGAGAACAACTACCAGACGATGGTTGTCAACACCGCGGGTCATTGGACAACCGGTCTCTTCCAGGGTATGAGCGATCCCGAGAAAAAAGGCGGTGGTGTTGGGAACATCCTTTACTTTTTCCAGCACGCGACTGCCATGTGGGCCGACCTTGTCCAAAGACTTCTTGACGAGTCCGACAGGGATGACAGGCAGGTCGTCGTGCGAGCATATCTCTCAGGCCACGAGAACTGTTTCAACCTCTTCGAACCGTACACCTATGTTCACAAGTACACCTCTCAGTGGTGGAACTGGAATTGGATAACGGAATACAACGATATTTTCCAGGTATGTGCACCAATTGTTCTCCGTTTCATAGTCCTGATCAAGCCGTAGTGGTTGCTGAGCTCCCCTTTGTATCCTAATATTCATTTCCTACCCATCGACCGGCCGGGAATGCTTCGTCCTGATGCAGTACGTACACTCCCTCTGCTCTCGTGTGCACGATTGACACCTTTCGCAGCACGCCTCTGGAGACTGCCTTCACGTCATGTCTGGGGCCGGCGTCCTAGAAGGATGGTCTCACTATATTTGGCATTACATTACGAGGGAACTTTAATTCCCTAATCACTCCCCCGACCGATCCGGAGGATAGCAACAACTCTGGGATGTCTATACATTTCAACTCCCTACATTCGGCTCGTCGACCCGGACCTCAGCCTTTCATTCGTCTGTCTTTCATTCATCTCAATCTTTCTTTGCATTTGATTTCCGAGGGCGGCCATTGTAACACGGGGCAAAACTTTTGAATACCTTGAATACCAACTTCATCTCGCCAACGAGGACAGTTTAGTGTAGCGATTAATCGTTTTAGATTGCTTTCAGTTGTTATGGCCCCGGACTCAATGCAGGCCAAGCCTGCCAAAGCACGGTCCACCGGGAAGTACAAAATATCATTGTGGAGCGCCCGTTTCTCCCGTCCTTCCCCACCAACCTACATTCCAACCTTATGCTCCCGGCTTACGAGTCGCGTGGAAACTATGCGGGGATTATCACCATAGGACAACAAAGGCAAAAAGTTCTCTCGCATGATCATGATTGGTCCACCTGGGTATCGAAGGATCTGTGGCGGAGCCCCCGCCACCACCTTGAACTGGACTCTGAATCCTGACTTCATCCATCTGGTGATTACCATGAGAGAAATTTCACGGGATGAAACGATACCCCCAGGTTCCCTGTTGTTTTGTTATGAGACGTTGAGCTTTTTACCACGGCCCCTGCACGCCCTTCCTGCAGTCGCCACTAAACTGGTTCAAGGGGATGCTGGTATATAGCGAGGGGTCCTCGCCTTTACAACTCCGTCCTCGACGCTCTGGGATTGTGCTGGTCCCCCCCTCTCGGATGGTCGGCAACCGTGGATTGTTATCTTCCCCCCTCAACCTCCTTGACGGATCGTTGAGATCACGATCTAGGGGGAGTTTCTCCACGACCATTTCGAGTAGTCACGCCGCATCGCTCACTGGGGACGACGAACCCGACTCCTCGGTACATTTGAATGTTGCGGAACGATGGTGGCGAGCCCACCAGCCGTGGTTAGAGGGATGCGGTTATCTCCTCCGGACGAGATACAGGCAGGAATGGATACCCTCCTGGGAGAGGAAGGGAGTCTTCTCCGAACTACGCACGCCCGAAGACATCATTGAGCTTCCGGTTCGTTTTCTGCGCTAGAGCTCGGGGACCACATCTCGCTCACGCCATCTCGGTTTGCAATCCAGGTCATGTCGAGGAGGATAGATGCTACGAGGATATCAGATGGGTTCCCTGTCCACCTTCACCTTATTTCGGAGAGAAAATCTCCGGAAGAGGCGGACATAATGCTCTACCTCACTTCTGGAAAGTTCAGTGGCGAGCACAACAGAGGGAACCACACCGTCCCAGTCTTCGAAGTCCTAGAGGTCGAAGACGGCCGCAGTTTGTGTGTAATTGTCACGCCGTTGATGCGTGCTTGCGATGATCCATGGTTCGAGAAGATGGGAGAAGCTGTGGATTTCCTCGGTCAAGTCTTGGAGGTCGGTTAATTTACATCCACCTGTGCTCTTCGGGACTCAGATTCTCTCCGTTTAGGGGATGGAATTCATGCACGCGCACGGAGTTGCACACAGAAACCCTCAGCTCAACGGGAACGCCATAATGTATGATCCAACCAATTGTTACCCGGAAGGCTTCCACCCTGTCGTCACCAAGATGAACCAGTGTTTCACGAACGAGGCTTATCGCTACTCCAGGACGGAAAAGCCCGTTACTTATTACTTCACCGACTTCCGGACAGCCAAACGCTACCACACCCATCCCACGTCCCCCACTGCTCATCGTCGCACCCAGGAGGGTACTCGGACCAAACACAGACAGAAGAGGGTGGGAGAAACAAGTGTGAGGGATTACCCTTTACTATGGAAGAACTTTGCGCCCGAGTTCAAGAGGCCAGAAAAGAAGTGTGATCCGTTCAAAACTGACGTTTATCTCCTTGGAGCAGAAATCTCCAGGCAGTTCCTCGAGGTTCGTTCTTCACAGTGAAATTCGTAGACACCGCTTGACCGATCTCACGGAACACCGATAGAAGTACCGGGGGTTTGAATGGTTGAGACCGCTGATCGACGATATGTGTAGAGAAGATCCAAAGTTGCGCATCAGCGTCGCAGAAGCCTACGTCAGGTTCCTGTGGCTCAGTGCGTCCGTCAACTCGGCCGACTTGGACTACAAGTTGACCTCTACCAGGAAGAGGGGGATAACCCAACGTGTCATACGGAAATGGGAAAAGAAACCACAGGTTGTAACCCTGTTGAGGGAAATTGGTTTGAGAGACGAGGCCAGTAGTTCAGCAAAACCTTCCCCTCCCGCGAGTGTTTCGTGGCTTCCCGTCCATTCTGTATGAGCTTTTAGATGGTGCTTGATGCGGTTTCGTTTTTGTATCACTATCATCGTTTAATTGGTCGTGATTTCATTTCATGAGCAATGTAGGCATCCCCTCTGTATTACTTATCAGTATGTGCACGCATATTGGTCGACTCCCTACACGAGGAAAATTCGTGAACTTCCGGATGCTGGTCATATCGGGGATGGGTCGTCTGGCGGGAGAACCTTTCCATCCCATTTTTTGTTGATGGGACCGAGGAGTAGCTTGGCTAACCTCGATACGGAGATTTCGCTGTGGTTGCACATATCTGCGTCTACAATATCCTGTCGTAGCGTAGAGAAGTCTGCATCAGCGAGTGTGAATCCATCGAACACAAGACCTACCCTTCCGAGCATGTATTTTTTTCGCAGATTGTCATCAAATTCCTGTAGAACCTTCCAGGATTCGCTGTCGTTGCTTATCTGAAAGAACTGGATACCCAACTACACGACACGATGAGTGGTGGGGCGTTGGGGGTAGTAGTGGCGGGATATAGTTACCTGGTCTGAAGGGTACATCCCTTCGTCCAGTCGTTGTGCAACGGAAACCAGCACCTTTTCGACATCCCCAAGCTCACGTTCTATGGGGCACGATAAGATACTCGTCCGAGACGAAACCAAGTGACTCACCATCGCGACCACCAAGAACCACTATGAAGTCGCACTTCTTGACGCTCGTGTCCGCCGTCACCAGTGTATCCATGTATTTCCCAAGAAGTCTCTCCAAACCTTCGGCCAATTTGATCTCACCGTAATCTACGGTGTCCACTCGCAGGTTTTCGAGATATTCCTCCACATCGTGCGTCGTCTGTGAGAACTACGGTTAGCATTACCCACGTTGGCGCGGCAGTGATGGAACGTGCCTTTAAACGCAGCCCGACCCTCTCGCCGCTGAGGAAGCAGATATCTACACCATCGCGGTCGTACTGGTTCGCTATCAAGGCAAGATTCTTCGTCACTTCTTTGGCCTGGGAAAGTAAATAAGGCGGTCAATCACGAATCATCTGAGGAGAAATGATGGACCTACGTCCGTCCAAGTGGACCTAAGGGTCTTGCTCACGATATCATCCACTAGGAAGACCACGTCGTATCCCGAAAGAACTCGTAGGTCCTTCTCAGTCAAGGCAAATTCATCTTTCGTGGGCGAGATTGTTTGCGCCATGATGACAAGTGTGTTGCGGTTTGGGGGCGAAGTACAAGTTTAACGTTCACTTTTGGTCGTGGTTTATATATACCCCTGTCTTCATGGACCGAGCAAGCAAATTCGGTTGCTGGGCGCGATTGTGTGCGTTCCGCGCCGTTATTGTAATAGGTGTCAACGCCTGAAAGCAGTGTTGTACGTCGCGGTCAAGTAAACGTAATGCCGTGGAAGACACGTTGTGTCGTGAATATCGGTCGATCCGTAGGGTTTCCAGGAACGAAGGTGACGGGCGCCCCAATGAAGCCCGAAGGTTAGTGCTGTGCCTTTGGGCATTTCGGCCGAGATTCCCCATAAGTACTCCGATTGCCGACCACCACGCGGCCACCCCGGTGTACGAGACCGAGATATTAGGACCCCGGCTAGTTCGGTGGGACAACAGATAATTTTGAGTGAAGAACTCCGGTGCATACCCATTCCAGATCACACGAGCAAACCTTCTGGTGTCTCATACGAAAGTCAGGGTCAGACTCGTTGCTGAACGTGCGAATCATTTGCGATGATTTTTTGCGAGGATGCCAAGTGGATCCACCAACTCGACAAAATGCGAATCATGGTACAAAGCTAGGTTCTGTGGGAATTTTCGACCGCGTTACGAGTGTAAAGAAATGCTACAGTACCAGACGGTCGTCGTCGAACGGATGTTCCGTTCCACCACGAGTCTACCACGAGTTTCCGACACTTATCGTCCACAGATGTTGTGTCCGGGGGTGTCACCCGCCCAAATCACCCAAGTACACAGTGGGATCTGCGTCGGATCCGGGCACCAGAGTTTTGGTATATGATACACTCTCGAACGGACCGCGCGACCTGTATTTGAAACGGTGACCGCGTTATGATGAAAAGTATAGGGTGTGGAAGAACGTTCCATGCAACCTGAGCATTGCCAGGGCTCCAAATGCGATGCTTGCTCCTGCGCCGCTAGGATGCTGGGGGACTTTGATCGGCTTCGGGGTACAGCACGAGCACCACCGAACCCTGAAAGGCTCGAAACGTCCCCAAAGCGAGTGGGCTGTTCGGCCAGGGGTTCGATGAGGAGTTCCCCGGACGCTCAGCGTCTCGTTTGATCAAAAGTCGACGAGAACGGTTCAAGATCCGTAGTCCCAGGTGCCGAGAACACGCAAGGATCTGCGTCGGAGTAGCCTTGGGCACTCAATACTCGAGGCACATCGCCACGCGTTGCCTAGGGATGAAATATGAAAGACGAAAGATGAAACAGCGCGAGAGCCCATTAAATCTGAGGAAAAACTGATAGAGGGATCTGATATCAGCGGGTGCGATGAGTGCACTCTCCAAGTTCAGATATCTGATCAACGTCAACTTCCGCTTTGATGGCGCCCTCTAACGCCGATAACTTGAAGCCCTCGCCCGTCTGCAATCCACGATTTGAGGACTTCCCTCCCTCCTCGAATCTGCCAGCGTTCCTTCG
>Ga0307515_10002900_pt1 | contig 36440 bp, 28 predicted proteins | sample 17_EM_MG_FD_194513 | JGI IMG/M metagenome (GOLD analysis project Ga0307515, IMG submission 194513) | Populus trichocarpa ectomycorrhiza microbial communities from riparian zone in the Pacific Northwest, United States - 17_EM | ecosystem: Host-associated > Plants > Roots > Unclassified | place... | reverse complement strand
GTCTCCGGGGTCCGATGGTTTCGCGCCGCTCGCCGCGCAGCGCGGCGGCCTGACCATGCTGTCGTACACCCGGCTCGCCCACGATCCCAACGTCGCGGCGATCGCGGTGCCGCCCGGCGACGCGCTCGCGATCGATCCCGCCGAGTTCGACGTCGACGATCCCGCGGGCGAGGTCGGCCCCGACGATCTGCCGCCGGGCGCCGACTCGGGCCTCTTGCTGCACGACCTGCTCGAGATCGCCGACCTCGGCGCCGCGCGCGACGCCCCGGACGGCGCGGCGTGGCTCGACGAGCCGGCGGTCGCGGCGCAGCTCGCCGACAAGGCCCGCGAGCGCGGCGTCACCGAGCGCCACTTCGCGCACGCCGCGGCGATCGTGCACCGGACCCTGACCGCGCCGCTGGCGCTGATCGACGGCACGGCGCTGCCGCCGCTGATCGACGCGGCCGCGTTCGCCCGCGAGGTCGAGTTCGGGTATCCAATTCCGGCCATTCCGGCCATTCCGACGGCCGACCCCGCGCCGCGCGGCCTGGTCAAGGGCTTCATCGACGCGCTGGTCGCGTGGGACGACGATCTCTGGGTGCTCGACTACAAGAGCGACATCCTGGTCGGGAGCGACCTCGCCGCCGCCGCCCGGCGCCGGGTCCACGAGCGCTACGCCGTCCAGGCCCGGCTCTACGCGATCGCGGCTGACCGGCTGCGCGGCCGGCGCCGGCTCGCCGGCCTGCTGTTCATGTTCGTCCGTCACGACCTCGTGGTGCCGGTGCCGCTCGCCGAGCACACGCTCACCGACTGGACCGGCTGGCTCGCCCAGATCGGCGCGGCCGGCGCGGCCGGCGCGACCGGCGCGGAGGCATCGCCGTGACCTCGCCGCTCCTGCCCAGCGGCACGCTGCGCGCGCGGTTCGAGCCGCGGTCCGGCCCCGACATGTTCCGCCAGCTCGGCATCGGCGCGCGCAGCTGCGATCTCGGCGACGAGGGCCTGTACCTCGCCGAGGAGCTGGTCGCCGCCGACCAGTGGTTCGGTGGCCGCGATCCGCTGGTCCTCGGCGTGCTGGTGCTCGCCCTGATGATCGCCCAGCGCCAGGGCTCGACCTGCCTGCCGCTCGATCCGTCGCCGCGCGGCCACCTCCGCGGCCTGGTCACCGAGATCGCGCGGCTCGCCGGGCTCGACGGCGAGGCCCCGCGGCTGCTCCGCGCGATCGTCAAGCTCACGTCGATGCCGCAGTTCGACTCGGTGGTCGGCACCCGCGACCAGCGGCTGCCGCTGATCGTCGACGGCGGCTGCCTCTACACCGAGCGCTCGCGCTGGCTCGAGGACCGCGTCGCCCGCCGGCTCGCCCAGCGCCTCGCCGCGCCCGCCTCGGTCCCCGCCGCGGTGCTCGCCGGGGCGATGGCGGATCTGGCGAAGCGGCCGGCCGCGGCGACCCTGTCCGACGAGCAGACCCGCGCCGTCGAGCTCGCGATCGCCGGCAAGCTCGCGGTCGTCACCGGCGGCCCCGGCACCGGCAAGACCCTGGTCGCCGCCGCGATCGTCCGCGGCTTCGCGCGGCTCGGCATCGGCCCGATCGCGCTCGCGGCGCAGACCGGCAAGGCCGCCAACCGGCTGACCCAGGTGATCGGCGAGCAGCTCTCCGCGATCCGCGAGCCCGGCGACGACGACCGCAGCCTCGCGGCCGCGCCGCCGATCGCCCAGACCCTGCACCGGCTGCTCGGCTACCGCGGCGAGCGGTTCGCGCACCACGCCCAGAGCCCGCTGCCGTTCGGCGCGGTGATCGTCGACGAGGCCTCGATGATCGACCTCGAGCTGATGGACGCGCTGCTCGACGCCCTGCCCGCGTCCGCGCCGCTCGTCCTGATCGGCGACGCCCACCAGCTGCCGGCGATCGACGCCGGTCAGATCCTCGCCGACCTCGCCGCGCCCGACGGCCCCGCCGCCGCCCGGGTCGGCGTGCTCGCCACCAGCTTCCGCATGGACACCGCGGACCCGCACGGCCGCGCGGTCTACACCGCCGCCGCCGCGGTCCACGCCGGCGAGGTCCAGCGCCTGGTCGAGCGCGGCCAGCCGCTCGCCGTGCCGCGCACCGCCGGGACCCTCGGGTTCGCCGGCGTCGAGTGGGTCGACACCACCGCCGCCCCCGATCCGCAGACCGCCGCGCTCGCGGTCGCCGAGGGCCTGTGGCACCACTTCGACGGTCCGCGCGCGCTGCGCGCCGCCGAGCGCGTGTTCCGGTTCAGCGACGGCCGCGTCGACCCGGCGCAGGCCGCCGAGCTCGAGCGGCTGTGGCACTTGCTGTCGCGCGCTCGCGTCCTCACCGTGACCCGCGCGCTGCCGACCGGCTCGCTCGCGGTCAACGCCCACCTCCACGAGCTCGCGCTCGACCGCATGTCGGTCGCCGGCCACCCCGAGCTCGTGCCCGGCGAGCCGGTCATGATCACCGCCAACGACTACCAGCGCGGCCTGTTCAACGGTGATCAGGGCATCGTGGTCCGCGCCGACGAGGGCCTCGGCCGCCACCACTACCGCGCCGTGTTCCGCACCGGCGGCGAGCTCCGGCCGTTCGCGATCGAGGCGCTGCGCGACCGGCTCGAGCTCGCCTGGGCGCTCACCGTGCACAAGAGCCAGGGCAGCGAGCTCGACGCCATCGCGCTGGTCCTGCCCCACGACGACCTGCCGCTGGTCACCCGCGAGCTGATCTACACCGGCATCACCCGCGCCCGCACCGGCGTCGCGATCGTCGGCGCGCGCCAGCTGCTCGTCGCCGCCGGCAAGCGCCGCGCGCTGCGCTACTCCGGGCTCGCCGATCGGCTGCGCGCCGAGGCCCGGCCTTGACCGAGCGCCCGCCGCCGGGCAAGGGCGACCCGACCTGCCCGCACGCCGAGCGCGAGACCGGGATCTGCGTGCGCTGCGGCCACTGCGACCACGAGCTGATCCTCAACGGCGCCTGCTACTTCTGCGGCACCACCGAGCTCGATCCGGTCGCGCTGTCGCCCAAAAAGCCGGCGGTGATCCCGCCCGGGCAGCTGGTCCGCAAGAAGCCGACCTGACCCGGCGCTGCGCCGAAGATCCCTCAACTAATTGACAAAGCTCGATATCCTGGGCGCCAGAGGCACGGGCATTCAATGCTGCAGGATTCAATTGCCATGGCGCAGCAGGATTCAATTGCCATGGCGCAGCAGGATTCAATTGCCATGGCGCAGCAGGATTCAATTGTCATGGTAATCATGTTTCAATTGTTCCAGCGCAACATGTTTCAATTGCTCGCAAGGCATCCCCTCCGAACCGATCCCACGCCATGGCCACGCCCAACCAGAAGCTCGCCGCCGCGCTAGAGAAGCTGCGCCAGCTCCAGGCAGACGGCTCGCGGGTATTCGCGTCGGCCCAGCTCACGCGCACCGCGAGGGAGCGGCTGCTGAAGCACGGCTTCCTGCAGGAGGTCATGAGGGGCTGGCTCATCTCCTCGAGCCCGACGGTACAGCCCGGCGACACCACGCCGTGGTTCGCGTCGCTCTGGGAGTTCTGCCGGCGGTACTGCGACGATCTCTTCGCACAGGCATGGCACCTGTCGCCCGAGCAGTCGCTCCTGCTCCATGCCGCGGACACCGCGATCCCGAAGCAGGTCATCATCTACAGCCCGGCCGCGAACAACAACCGGGTCGATCTGCTGTTCGACACGTCGCTGTTCGCCTTGAAGACCCAGACCATGCCAGCCGAGCGCGACCTGGAGCTCCACCACGGCCTGCGCGTGTTCCGCGTCGAAGCCGCGCTGACCCGGGTGCCCGACGGCTTCTTCTCGGACCACCCGGTCGAGGCCCAGGTCGTCCTCGGTCGGATCCGCGAGCCCTCCGAGCTGCTCGCGCGCTTGCTCGCGGGCGGCCACACCGTCATCGCCGGCCGGCTCGCGGGCTCGTTCCGTCACCTGGGCCAGGCGGCGATCGCCGACGAGATCGTGGCGACCATGAAGGCGGCCGACCACGCCGTCCGCGAGACCGATCCGCTCGAGGCGGCTCCCGCCGCGGCGCCCGCGCCTCGCTCGACTTCTCCGATCGTCGCCCGGCTCCACACGCTATGGGCGACCTCGCGCGACGCCGTCCTCGCCGAGCTCCCCCGGGCGCCCGGGCTGCCCCGCGATCGCGCCGGCTACCTCCGCCGGATCGACGACACCTACCGGCTCGACGCGTATCACTCGCTCTCGATCGAGGGCTACCAGGTGACGCCCGAGCTGGTCCAGCGCGTCGCCAGCGGTGGCTGGGATCCCGACGAGCAGCCCGCCGATCGCGACAACGCCAACGCGCTCGCGGCCCGAGGCTACTGGCTCGCGTTCCGGCGCGCGCGCGAGGCGGTCCGCCGCATCCTCGACTCCGCCGGCGACATCGAGCTCCTGCGCTCCGCACACCGTGACTGGTACCGCGAGATGTTCAGCCCGCACGTCGCCGCCGGGATCTTCGATGCATCCCTGCTCGCGGGCTACCGGACCCATCCGGTGTACCTGCGCGGCTCGCGCCATGTCCCCCCGAGGTCGGAGGTGCTCCGCGAGGCGATGCCGGCGCTGTTCGACCTCATCGAGGCCGAGCCGGCCCCGGCGGTCCGCGCCGTGCTCGGCCACTGGCTCCTCGGCTACATCCATCCGTTCCCCGACGGCAACGGCCGGATCGCCCGCCTGCTCATGAACACGCTGCTGGCCGGCGGTGGCTACCCATGGACCGTGATCCGGGTCGACGACCGCGCCGAGTACCTCGCCGCGCTGGAGACCGCGAGCGTGGCAAGCGATGTCCGGCCGTTCGCGAAGTTCATCGCGCGTCAAGTGCGCCGAGCGAAGCCCACGCGCAAGCGAAAGACCCGCTCGCCGCGGACCAGCACCTCGCGGCCCGGCACCTCACGGTCCCGCAGCTCGAACCAGGCGTCGGCGCCGCCGCGCCTGAGCCTTCAACCGCGGCGGCGCCGGGCTCGCCGCGACGTGCTCGCGGATCTGCTGGTCACGAGAAGTTCGCGGCCCACAGCGCGGCAAGCCGCGGATCGCCGTCGAGCGCGGTCGCGATCGCGGTGAGCTTGGGGCAGTGCTCGGCGAACCACGCCCGCCCCGGCCGCCACCGCGTCATCGTCGCGACGTAGACGTCGAGCATCGAGAACCGCGCCCCGAGGAACCACGGCGCGCCGGCGGCAGCCTCGACCTGGCGCCACAGCTTCTGGCGGTGCGCGTGGGTCGCGTCGCGCAGCGCCGGCCCGGCGTCGCCGACCCACTTCTCCGGCTCGTCGCCGTAGATGAACGTCGGGTACACCGCGGCGATCAGGAACACCAGCCAGCGCAGCGCGTCGCGGCGCAGCGGGTCGCCGGGCGGCGGAAACAGCCCGGCGGCCGGGACCAGCTCGTCGAGGTGGAGCGCGATCGCCGCGGTCTCGGTCATCACCGCGCCGTCGGGCAGGATCACCGTCGGCACCTGGCCGAGCGGATTGACCGCGAGCAGGCGATCGCGCGCCGGCCCGGGCTGGGTGTAGTCGACCTCCTCGCGATCGTAGGCGATCCCGGCGAGCACGAGCGCGGCCTCGACCAGCACCGAGCCGCAGCCCCGGCAGCCGATCACCCGCCACGCCGGCGCCGCCGCGGCGCTCGGCTGGCCCGCGCGGCCGAACGGATACTCCGCCGGCCCGAGCTCGTGGAACGCCGTCGGCCCCGCTCCGCGGACCAGCGCGTAGGTCTTGTCGAGGTCGGGGTAGTGGATCACGTCGGTCGCCATGCCGCCCTCGCCGCCCATCAGGTACACGCAGTCCTCGTCGAACGGGTTGGTCATGAGGTGCGGCGCCTGGGGCGCGGGGAACGCCGCGAAGTCCCCCGGGCCCAGGTCGTACTCGCGGCCGTCGATCCGCGCCCGGGCGCGGCCCGAGACGATGAACACCCACTCCTCCTGGCCGTGGTGCGCGTGGTAAGCGAACGACTCGCCGCCCGGCGGGATCCGGCCGCGCGACAGGCCGATCCGGTGGAGGCCGGCGATCTGGGCCAGCCACGCGTCGCGGAACCGCGATCGCGGATTGAGCCGCTGCTCCAGCTCGATCTCGGTCCGGTCGATGTCTGCGGCTCGCAGGATGACGGCGGTCTTGTGGGCCATGCCGTCGCTATAGCGAGAACCCGGCCGCCGGTCTTGCACGCGCTTGCCGTCGCGGCCGACAGTGCGTCCACCGGCGCTGACCTGCCGATCCCGCCCTTGCCGGCCGGTGATGGACCGGCAATGCTTGCAGCGATGCCGCGGTTCCGGATCACCGCCACCGCCGCCACCCGCGACGTCCGGGCGTTCCGCGCCGTGTGCGACGGCTGCGATCCGGCGCGCCCGTGCGACGAGCACACCGAGCAGGCGTCGCTGTGGCTGCTCACCGCCGGCGCGTTCGAGCTGCGCGACGCCGCCGGCCGCCACATGCTCGATCCGACCCAGGCGATCGTCATGCCGCCGCGCCACGCGTTCCGGATCCGGCACCCCGCCGGACCCGACACCTGCCTGTCGTTCCGCGGCCCGATCGTCGAGGCGCTGGCCGCGCGCGGCGCGCGGTTGATCCCGATCTCACCGGCGCAGATCGCCCGGATCACCGCCGGCCTGGCCGACGGCGACGAGCTGGCGCTCGCCGAGGCGCTGTCGGAGCTGGCGCCGGTCGCCGGATCGATCACCGCCGACCGCAACCTCAGCGCCGCGGTGGCCCACGCGCTGCGTGCCCGGTACGCCGAGTCGACCTCGCTCGGCGAGCTCGCCGCCGCCACCGGCTACTCGGTGTTCCACGCCTGCCGGGTGTTCCGCGCCACCACCGGCACCACGATCCACGGCTTCCGCCGCGAGCTCCGGCTGCGCCACGCCCTGGCCCGTATCCTCGACGGCGACGAGCCGCTGAGCGCGGTCGCCCTGGCCACCGGGTTCGCCAGCCAGTCCCACCTGACCAACCGGTTCCGCGCCCGGTTCGGCATCACCCCCGCGCGCGCACGGACCCGCGACGGCCACCGCGCGCTGGTCGAGCGCGCCAGCTGAGCTCTCACTCCATGTCGAACGACTTGAACGCGCCCTGGTCGTCGAGCACGGTGCCCCAGACCTTGCGCGACGCCTGGTGCTGCGACATCGAGAAGTTCAGGTTGCCGCCGGTTCCGGAGTCGTAGTCGGCGATCCGCTCGAGCGCGTCGACCAGCTTCTCGGTGTCGAGGTCGCGGCCGGCGCGACGCACGCCCTCGGCGAACAGCTGACCGACGATGAAGCCCTCGAGCGAGATGAACTCGGGCTGCTGGTCCGGGTGGTACTTCTTGAGCGCCTCGCGGTACTTGATGATCCCCGTGGCGCCCGAGTCGAAGTGCGGGACGACCTGGGTGACGATCACGCCGGTGCCGTAGCTCGGGCCGAGCTCCTTGAGCTCGTCGGCGAGCGCGTTGCTGCCCACGAACGAGACGTTGAGCAGGGTCGCGTCGAGCTTCCTGTCGCGGATCTTCTGGATGAACTTCGCGCACGCCTTGTACGTCCCGACCATGACGATCGCCTTGACCGGATGCTTGGGGCGGTACTCGTTGTTCCCGACCCGGACGGTGGCGTTGTGGTACTCGAGGATCTTCCCGACCGCGTCGTCGACCGCGACCGTGTTGCGATCGTAGCCGACCCGCAGGACCTCATCGCTGCGGCCCTTCTTGCGCAGCATCTTGGTCGCGCCCTCGTAGCCCGCGTCGCCGTAGCTGTCGTTCTGCGCGAACACGACGATCCCGTGATCGGGGACCTTCTTGACGTCGACCAGGTAGCTGATCATCTTCGCGGTCTCGTCCTCGTAGCTCGCCCGGTAGTTGAACACGTAGCGATCGGGCGGATCCTTGCGCAGCAGGCCGGTGCCGGTGAACGCGCCGAAGAACAGGACCTTCTTCGACATCACGTACGGCAGCGCCTCCTTGGTCGTCGGGGTCCCGACGTTGCCGATGATCGCGAACACGCCGCGATCGTTGATCAGCTCCTGGACGTTGCTCAGCGCGCGCTTGCCCTCGTAACCGTCGTCGAGCGCGAGCAGCTTGAGCGTGCGGCCCGCGACGCCGCCCGCGTCGTTGATCGTCGCGAACGCGGTCTCGATCCCGAGCTTCATCCGGTTGCCGAGCTCGCGCGACGAGCCCGAGAACGCGGCGCTCATCCCGACCGTGATCGCGTCGTCGGTCACGCCGCGCGCGACGGGTGCGACCGTCCGGGCCGGCTGCGGCGGGGCGACGGCCGCGACCGGCGCAGCGCTGCCTGGCGCCGGCACCGGCGCCGGCTCGGGCGCGGACCGGAACAAGCGGAAGCCGAGCACCGCGAGGACGACCACGCCGAGCGCGGCCGCGCCGCCGCGGATCAGCAGCTTCTTGCGCTGGGCGTTGGCCACGTCGGGCGGCAGGTCCTGCCCGCCGTAGCGGAGCTGGAGGCTCGCGGTCATCGCGGTCTGCTCCTTGCCGAACTGGTTCGGGATCGCCTCGCTGGTCCGCCCCGTCCCCGTCCCGGTCCGCGTGTCGCGCAGCGTCGGCAGCACCGCCGCCGCGCCCGGCCGGCTGCCGCGCAGCTGGGTCTCGATCACCTGGCGGATCTGCGCGCGCTCGTCGCGGAACAGCTCGGACACCGCGGCGCCCAGGCCGTTCTCGCGGGTCGGCGTCGCGTGCTGCGCGAGGTAGTTCTCGAGATCGGTACGCAGCGCGTCGGCGGTCGCGTGGCGATCCTCGGGGTGGTGCGCCATCGCCCTGGCGCAGATCTGCTGCAGCACCGGCGGCGCGTCGAGCGGCGGCGGCGGCAGATCGCCGCTCGACACCCGGCGCAGGATATCGGTCTCGGATCGGCCGGCCCAGATCGCCGTGCCGCTCAGGATCTCCCACAGCATGACCCCGACCGAGAAGATGTCGGCACGCCGATCGATGGCGCCGCCGGCGATCTGCTCGGGCGCCATGTAGCGGGCCTTGCCCTTGAGCACGCCGACCCGGGTCTGGTTCACCGAGTCGAGGACCTTGGCGATGCCGAAGTCGACCAGCTTGACCTGGCCGTCGTAGGAGATGAACACGTTGCTCGGCGTCACGTCGCGATGGACGATCGCCAGCGGCGTGCCGTCGTAGTCGACCAGCTCGTGCGCGTAGTGCAGGCCCGACAGCACGTGGACCAGCATCTGGACCTGCATCTGGAGCGGGAACAGCCTGGCGTGGTTGCGCGCACGGCGCACCCGCTCGAAGGTCTGGCCCTCGAGGTACTCCATTGCGATGTAGTACCGGCCGGAATCCTCGCCGACATCGTTGGTCTGGACGACGTTGGGGTGATTGAGCCGGGCGGTGAGCCGCGCCTCCTCGAGGAACATCCGCCGGAACACGTCGTCCTCGGCGAGGTCGCGGCGCAGCAGCTTGACGGCGACGAGCTTCTGGAAGCCTCCGAGTCCTCCCTGCACGAGGGTGAGATAGACCTCCGACATCCCGCCGTGCCCGATCTCGGCGATGAACCGGAACTTCCCCGACAGCTCACTCGAGACGCCAAACTTTCCTGGTAGTGAGATGGTACCCTCCAGCGATCTGTCAGAACTCTATTATTCTGTCTCTGAGTAGTGGGTCATGGCGGAGTGCACGTCAAGCAGGAACTCCCTCACCACCGTCGTGGAGTCGGGTAGCAGCAGGGTTGCAACCGCCGGCTCTCACACCGGCTGACAGTCACCGCGCGAGTGTCAGCCTCGATATGCGGTGTTCCCTAAATGGCGTAGTGACAGCGATCGCACCACGGTGAGAGTTTCTCTGAACAATCGTCAGGTCAGCGTCGGACGGTCGACCGCCACGCCCATCGCCTGGTAGCCCTTGTCGACATACACGGTGGCGCCGGTGATCCCGCTCGCCAGCGGGCTGCACAGAAACGCAGCCGTGACACCGACTTCCTCGGCGGTGATCGGCTCGGGGAGCGGTGAGTTCAACCTGGCGTACTCGATCATCTGACCGATGAAGCCGATCGCGCTCGCGGCGCGCGACGCGTACGGGCCGGCGGAGATCACGTTGACGCGGTGGCCCCACGCCCGGCCGGCCTCGTAGGCCAGCACGCGGGTGTCAGACTCGAGCGCGGCCTTGGCCGATGACATGCCGCCGCCGTAACCGGGCACGACCCGCTCGGACGCCATGTAAGTCAGCGACACGAAGGCGCCGCCCCGCGGCATCACCGGCCCGAGGTGGCGGACCATCGAGACCATCGAGTAGGCCGACGCCGACACCGCGCCGAGGTAGCCCTTGCGCGAGGTCTCGAGCAGCGGCTTCTTGACCTCGGCGCCGTTGGCCAGGCTGTGGACGACGATGTCGACCCCGCCGTCGGCCGCGATCGCGGCGGCGAGCCCGCCGATCGTGAAATCCCCGAGGTCGCGGTAGCGCCGGTTGTCGCGCAGCTCGGCCGGTACATCCTCGAGCCGATCGAACTCGGCGTCGAGCGGATAGATCTTGGCGAACTGCAACTTGCTGCCGTCGCGCAGGACCAGCGAGGCGTCGAGCTTGCCGCGCTCGAGCATGGTCCGGAAAATGCCGAGCGCGGGCGGCCAGGTCGCCACCGAGACCTTCGCGCCGGCCTCGGCGAGCGCCTTGGCGATCGCGAAGCCCAGGCCGGCGTCGTCGGCGACCCCGGCGACCAGCGCGTGTTTGCCCGTCAGATCGATCGTGAGCATGCGGACTTGATCGCGCGAAACCCTTGCGGAATCAACCACCGAACCGCGGGCGTTGGGGGCGCGCGCCACCGCCCCGGTGATAAGGTCGCCGCGTGAGAGATCGGCTGTTTCGCGGGGCCGCCCGGACCGTCCTGGGCACCCCGCTGGTCCACGTCCTCGCCCGCAGCCGCCAGCGCGGCCCCGACCGCGGCCTCGACCGCCAGATCGCCGCGGTGCTCGCCGGCAACCGGCTGCTCCGCCTGCCCGCGCTCGACTCGATGGATCCGGTGCGCGCCCGCGCGTTCGCCGAGGCCGGGCTGTCGCCGCTCGAGGCCTCGATGGTCGCGATGGCCGAGGTGACCGACACCACCGTGGCCGGCCGCGCAGGCCCGATCCCGGTGCGGATCTTCGTGCCGCCCGACGCGGGCCCGAACTGGATCGTCTACTTCCACGGCGGCGGCGGCGTGATCGGCTCGATCCGCAGCTCCGAGTCGGCGACCCGGTTGATCGCCGCGCAGACCCGCTGCGTGGTCGCGTCGGTCGAGTACCGCCTCGGCCCCGAGCACCGCCACCCCGCCGCGATCGACGACGCGTGCGCCGCGTGGGAGGCGCTCACCGCGCGCGTGCCGCACGGCCGCATGGCGGTGGCCGGCGACAGCTTCGGCGGCTTCCTCTCGGCCCACGTCGATCACCACGCGATCGCCAGCGGCGGCCGCCGCCCCGATCTCCAGGTGTTGATCTACCCGGCGGTCGATCTGACCCAGAGCTCACCGTCGATCGAGCGGCTCGCCGACGGCTACCTCCTGACCCGATCGATGATCCAGTGGTTCCGCGGCAACTACCTGAATCCGACCGACGATCGCCGGGCGGTGTCGCCGATGTTCTGGCCATCGCTGCGCGGCGCGGCGCGCGCGATCGTCGTGACCGCGGGCTACGACCCGCTGATCGATGAAGGCGATCACTACGTCGAGCTGCTCCGCGCCGCCGGGACCGAGGTCCGCCACCGCACGTACCCGTCGCTGATCCATGGTTTCCTCAGCTTTGCCGGCGGCGTCACCGCCGCCCGCGCCGCGATCGACGAGCTCTGCGCCGACATCCGCGAGCTGCTCGCTGGCAGTGGCAAATGATGCTGCCGCCGTCCGACGGTTCGTGAGTCCGGCCCGGCAGCAATCGGCGGCAGGGCAATCCGCCTGGACACCGGGCAGGTCATGAGGAACAATGGATCGGTACAGGTGAGAGCGCGGGCTGGTGCGAGGGACGCGCCACCACGCTCTCGAGGGGATGGCAGGGTCATGAGCGACACGTCGGATCGATTTGGCGCGCTGTATCGCGTCCTGCTCGACAAGGATCTCTTGCAGCATCGCGAGGGCAAGCTCGGCGCGCGGCCGGACGCGGCCCATGCGGCCAGGCTGATCGAGCAGGGCACCCTGCTCATGCCGACCGAGTTCGCCGCCGCGTACGCCAGCCCGCTGCAGGAGCGGCTGCCGGCGCTGTTCGCGTGGCTCGGCGCCAACCGGCTCGACGCGATGACCTTCGAGGCGCTGCTCGGGCCGGTCTACCAGCTCGACGACGCCGCGCTGCGGCCCGAGCTGCATCGCTTCCTCGCCGTGATCTCGAACCTGTTTCGCTCGTTCCTGTCGTCGGTCAAGCGCCGCTCACTCGCCATCCCGCTCGCCGAGAAGCTGCCGCCGCTCGCGGTCTGGCAGTCGTCGCCCGCGCTGGGCCCGTTCACGATCCCGGTCGACGAGGCCCGGCGGCTGATCAACGCGACGGTCGGCGTGGTCAGCATGCCCGCGAGCTTCGCCGGCCACCCGTTCCTGTTCACCAGCCTGACCCACGAGACCGGCGGCCACGACGTGCTGCACGCCGACACCGATCTGCTGCCCGAGCTCAAGCGCGGCGTGCACGGCCTGTTCACCGGCTCGAGCGCCTGGCTGGGCGCGCTGTGGGACCACTGGATGGACGAGACCGCGTCGGACATCTACGGCCTGCTCAACATGGGCCCGATGTTCTCGGCCAGCCTCGCGGCGCTGCTCGCGGTGTTCCTGCGCGATCCCCAGGACGCCGCGCCGCACCCGGCGATGCGCAGCGCCTCGGGCAAGGACCGCGGCGGCCAGCTCGACGTCCACCCCACCGACATCCTGCGCTACTCGGTCGCGCAGGGCGTGATCGAGAACCTCGCCGGCCTGAACTCCGCGCGCCGCCAGGCCTACCTCGACGAGATCGATCAGCTGGTCGCGTTCTGCGGCAACGGCGCCGACGCGATCGAGCTGGACGGCGCGGTGCGCAGCTTCTCCGGACGGATCATCGAGCTCGATGGGCGGTCGTTCGCGATCGCCGACATGCAGGCCGCGGCCCGCAAGGTCGGGGCCCACGTCGCGACCGCGCGGCTGAACGCGCTCGGCGGCCGCTCGATCCAGGACATCGAGACCTGGGACGACTCCGACGACCGCACCGCGCTCGCGATCGGCGCGAAGCTGTTGCGCGACGAGCCGGTGATCGGCGCCGGCGATGACGCCCAGCTCCTGGCCGGCCTGACGATCGCGATCCTGCGCCGGCCCGACGACGCGGCCTACGCGTCCGCGACCCGGCAGATCAACCTCGCGCTCGACGACAGCTTCGCCAGGGACCCGTACTGGGGCAGCGGCCTGGCCGACCCCTGGGTGGTGGACGCGCCGCGCCGGGCGCGCTCGACCGGCCGCGCCTCGAATCCGGTGTCGGCGATGACGTTCGAGCCCGGGCGCGACGATCGCTCGCCCCCGGCGCCGGTCGTCGTCGTCAGCTGACCAGCTCGCGCCGCCGGCTCGCCCTGCGCGTCCGCGCGGCTCTTCGCCGTCTTGCGCTCTCGAGGCTCCATGTCGATCAAGAAATCCAGCATCTCTCCGGGCATCGGCATCGCCCGGCTCCGCCAGCCGACCGGCCGCCCGCACGGGCGGATCCGCGGGATGGAGGAGGTCCATTGAGCGCGCCGGCGATCGACGTGGTGGTGGTCGGCGGCGGGCCCGCCGGCATCGCCAGCGCCCTCGCGCTGCACGCCCGCGGCCTGCGCGTCGTCGTCGCCGAGCGCCACCTGCGCGGCACGCGCGGCACGCCCGGCGAGACCCTGCCCGGCCGCACCCGGCCGGTGCTCGAGGCGCTCGGCGTCGCCGGCGTGCTCGACGACGGCGCGTGCACGCCGATCTACTCCCACCGCTCGCGCTGGGGCCCGGTGGTCCGCGAGCGCAGCTCGCTGCTCGATCCCCACGGCCACGGCTGGCAGGTCGACCGCGACCGGTTCGACGAGCTGCTCCGCGACCGCGCGCTCGATCTCGGCATCGACGTCCGGCTCGGCATGCGCTGCACCGCGATCGCGCCCGAGGCCGGCGGCTGGCGGATCCGGCTCGACCAGGACCGCGGCCGCAGCTCGCTCCGCGCCGCGTTCGTGGTCGACGCCACCGGGCGCTCGGCGTTCGTCGCCCGCCGGCTCGGCGCCCGGCGCCAGCGCAGCGATCGCTCGATCGCGATGGTCGCCGGGATCCTCGGCCCGGCCGCGACCCGCGGCTCGACGCTGGTCGAGGTCTGCCCCACCGGCTGGTGGTACGCGTCCACGCTGTCGTCGTCCGACGTCGCGCTGACCTTCGTCAGCGACGCCGAGCTGATCCCCGCCGGCGGCGCGGCGCGCGCCAACGCGTTCCTCGATCACCTCAAGACCGCGCCGCTGATCGAGCGTTACCTCGCCGGCTGCGGCGCGCCCGCCTGGCTCCGCGTGGTCTCGGCCGCGCCCGCCGCGACCACGCCGATGGCCGGCGACGGCTGGCTCGCCACCGGCGATGCCGCCGCCGTCCACGATCCGCTGTCGTTCTCCGGCGTCACCAAGGCGCTCGAGCACGGCCAGCTCGCGGCCGCGGCGATCGCGGCCTGGCTCGGCGGCGACCGCGGCGCGCTCGAGCGCTACCGCGCCCGGGCCGAGACCGAGTTCCACGATCACCTCGGCACCCGCCGGGCCTGCTACGCCGTCACCGGCATGGCGCGGTTTCCGTTCTGGCGCGAGCGCGCGGCTCCGCCGTCGCCGTCGCAACAACCCACCAGGAACGTGTCATGGCTGATCTCGGAACCCCAGGCAATGTGACCCGCTCGCCCTGCGCCCCCTGCCACTGCCACGAGCCGTACGACGCCCAGGACGCGCTCCGGTCGCTGGCCGCGGACTTCCGCGAGCTCGTCGACGCCGTCGCAAATCTGACCCCGCCGCCCGACCCCGGCGTGCGCGCCCTGGTGTCGGCGCCGGCCCCGGCCTTGCCCCCCGGGCTCGGCGAGCTGTCCGCGCGGATCTCGCGGATCGTCGGCGGGCGCCCGACCCAGCGGGCCGAGTTCCCCGAGTGCTGCTGCGTCGGGGGCCGCAGCGCCGCGGGCAACGAGATCTACTTCTGCTCGGGCACGCTGATCGCCCCCGACGTCGTGCTGACCGCCGGCCACTGCACCGAGCTCGAGATCCAGCGCGTGCTGCTCGGCGCGAGCTCGGTCGACGATCCCAACGCCGAGGTGATCGGCGTGCGCCGCGTGCTGCGCCACACCGGCTACCAGGCCGATCCCCTGTTCGCCAACGACCTGTGCCTGCTCGTCCTCGAGCGCGCCGCGACCATCGCGCCCGCGGCGCTCGCCACCGCGCACCAGCTCGCCACCGCCGCGAGCGTCCACCTCGTCGGCTTCGGCTACAACGATCCGATGCGCCCGCACGGCTTCGGCATCAAGCGCCAGGTCGAGGTCGCGATCACCGCGCTCGCGCGCGCCGCCGGCGACGGCCTGCCGCCCGACGCCGCGCGCTACGGCTTCCATCCCGACTACGAGTTCGTCGCTGGCCGCAAGCAGCTCGGCCGCGACTCGTGCAACGGCGACAGCGGCGGCCCGGCCTACGTGTTCGCGCAGGGCCGGTTCGCGCTCGCCGGCGTGACCTCGCGCGCGACCAGCGAGGCCGCCCGGCCGTGCGGCGACGGCGGGATCTACGTCCGGCCCGAGCGGTTCACCGGCTGGATCCGCGACACCCTCGCCACCGCCGGCGTCGCCTGGCACCGCTGATCCGGCCGGGTCAGTCGTAGCGCAGGCCGTCGACCGGCCGGAGCGCGGCGGCCGACTGCGACGGCACCACCGTCGCGACCACGCTGATCGCCATCGTGATCCCCGCGACCAGCAGGACCTCGAGCGGCTTGACCTCGATCGGCAGGCGATCGATCAGGTAGACCTTGGGATCGAGGTGGTAGCCGTAGCGCGATACCACGTAGCAGGTCACCAGCCCGACCAGCACGCCCAGCACCGTGCCGGCGCCGCCGATCGCGATGCCGACGACCTGGAACACCAGCGCCACGCTCGACGACGACGCGCCCATCGACTTCAGGATCGCGATCTCGCGGACCTTCTCCATCACCATCATGGTCAGCGCCGAGACCATGTTGACCGCCGCGACCACGATGATCAGCGTCAGGATGATCACCAGCGCCAGCTTCTGCAGGGTCAGCGCGGTGAACAGGTTGTGGTTGAGCTCGTACCAGTCCTGGACCTGGTACGGCGGCCCGCCCAGCGCCTTCTCGAGCTTCTGCGCGATCGCCTCGGCGCGCTCGACGTCCCGGACCTTGAGCTCGACCCCCATCACCTGGTCGCCGCGGCCCTGCAGCTCCTCGACCTCGTCGAGCGATGCATACATCAGCCGGCGGTCGTACTCGTCGAACCCGCTGTAGAAGATCCCGGTGACCGTGAACTTGCGGGTCCGCGGCGCGCTCGACTTGGCGCGCCAGGTATCGAAGTCGATGTTCGACAGTGGCACCACCACCGTCACCGCGTCGCCGACCTTGGCCTTGAGCTTGTGGGCCAGCTCCTTGCCCATGATGATCGGCGGGTCCTTCAAGCATTTCGGCTTGTCCGGCTCGGTGATCCGCGCCGCGCCCTGGACCGGCCGGTGCTCGTCCCCCCCGACCGCCGAGCACGCCGGGGTCAGCAGCGTGTCGACCGAGCCCTCGATCATGTGCTGATCGAGGTCGAGCACGCCGCGCACCAGCTTCGGATCGATCCCCTTGATCGCCACGCCCGACAGCTCGCCCTTGCCGCGGGTCGCGAGCATCTCGGCGAAGATGAACGGCTGGACCGCGAGCACGTCGCGATCGATCTCGCGCGCGGTCTTCATCACGTCGCGGTACTCGGCGAACGTGTTCTGCGATTTGAGCACGATGACGTGGGCGTTGACCCCCAGCACCTTGTCGCGGAACTGCTTCTGGAACCCGGTGGTCACCGCGAGCACGATGGTCAGCGCCGCGACCCCGAGCACCACCCCGAGCACCGAGACGCTGGTGAACACCGAGAACACCGAGAACAGGAAGAACACCGCGGCCAGGATCAGGCACCCCACGACCAGCAGCACGCCGACCGGGTTCGCCCCGTCCGACAGCTTCAGCACCATCGCCCCCACCCCAATACCGCCCAGGCTGATCAGCCCGAGCTTCTGCATCAGCCGGTCGCTCTTGCCACCGTAGAGATAGCGCCACCCTGTCTTGGTCTCGTAGTTCACGTCGCCTCAGCTTGCCTCGGACCGCCCACCGGCGCCAGATCCGCCGGCCACTCCGGCGCACCGCGGCACCGGCCGGCGAGCCGCCCCCCAGCCGCGCCCGGGCACTCACTCCGCGTACATCACGTCCGACCGCAGCACGTACTTGACCCCGGATCGGACGGCGCAGCCCTCGTGCAGCAGCCGGTGCTGAAACAACAGCGCCAGCCCCGGGCGCGGCGCGACCTCGACGTCGAAGTCGTGGAACGCGGTCTGCCCGCCGGTGAATCCGTCGTTGAGGTAGACCATGAACGTCAGCTCGCTGCGCTCGGTCCCGCTCCTCTCGTACGCGCCGTCGTAGTGCGGCGCGAACCGCTGGCCGGGCTCGTAGCGGTAGCACCGGAACCGCTCGTTGACCCCGACCGGCCGCCGGCCGCTCAGCCGCCCCGGCAGCGCGCCCCGGATCCGCCCGAACAGCTCGGCCGCGAGCGCCACGTCGTCGAACATGACCCGCTCGTTGTTGCGGATGTCGGGCCGCATCACGAACCCGGCCGCCGTCGTGATCGGCGCCGCATGGCACTCCGCCGCGCCCATCACCCCGGCGACGGTGAACACCAGCGGCGCCGCCATGTCGAGGCTGTCACCGTCGAGGTACGGCCGCCCGGAACCCGGAACAAGGACCTGCATGCTCTTGGTGTACTGTATACACACCTTCGAGCAAGGCGCCCCAGGGGCCAATCCTCTCAAGGGCTACAGATCTCGCTACCGAACACAGCGAAGTTGGGCCATTCCTGGTTCGCGGTCTGCGCCAGCTCGGCCTGGACCTTGGCGAGGACGCGGACAGGATCATCGGCGCCGCGGGCATCGTAGAACCGGTTCGTCACTTCGAGCGCTCCGCTGTCGAGCACCGGCCGCAGTGTCGCGATGACTCGCTCCGAGCCGGAAGCCAGGAACGCCGTGGCGAGCGAGCGAGCGATCTCGGGGTCCGCTGACCTCGCCGTGCTGCAGCCGGACAGCACGACGAGTGGCGGCCCGAGCTTGCTAGCCGAGATCTCGGGCGCCGGGACCGCGCGGTCGTAGAGGCTCAGACTGCCACCACCGTCGTCGACACCCGCGTGGACGGCGACGTGCAGCAGCGCATCGGACGTCGCGGCGAACAGCGCGGTACTCGTGGCGGCCGGCCCGACCAGCGGCGTGGTGCCGAACATCGACGCGACCTTGCTCGACTCGCGCCGGGCGTCGGGCAGATCGCCCTTGGCGTCCGCGAGCACCAGCGCCGTACCCGCGTTGTTACGCGGCCGGCAGCCCCCGGCGACCGGCATGCGCGGAGCCCGGATCATCGGTCTCGCGGCGATCAGCGGCTGACCGTTCTTGCGGAGCGCCGCGAACGGCAGCGCGGCGAACGGCGCGTCGAGTACCACGTACAGTGGCTCGTCCGTCCTGCGCACCACGTCCTCCGGCAGGATCACCGCACCGAGCTCGTTCGCCAGCGCGTGATCGGTGGGCTCTGTGATGAAGTGATCCTGCAAGTCGCGGATCTTCTCGAACGATCCGAGGTTGTCGAGCCGGGGCCGGCCGTGGCTCGCGGTCAAGCGCCAGACGTCTCCCTCCGCCACCGCGAGGGCGATCAGATCGATCCTGGCCAGCGCCTGACCGATCGCGCGGTCGTCGCGCGCCATCAGCGGTGCCTTCGAGACCGTGGGGAGCCAGCGCCCCAGGCTCTGGACCTGGGTCGCCGTGATCGTCAGGCCCCGGGACGGCTCCGGGCTGGGCCGAGCCATGTCATCGAGCATCGTCCTGCCCTGCCACTGATCGAAGACCCGCACGGCGTCGTCGACGCTACCGCCGCGCGCCAGCGCCGTGAGCAGCAGCTCGAACGGCTCGCGCCGGCTGGCGAGCACCCACGGACGCAGCTCGCTCACCGACTGGGCCGCGCGAATCCGCTCCGCGCTCTCCACCCCACGTCTCGCCCACAGCACAGCGGCCGTGAGATCGTTGGTGGCGAGCGCGATCCGCGCCTGCATCACGCTGACATCGATCTGGTCGTCGTCATCCCTGAGCTTCGGGTAGACGCGCTCGTTCAACGACGACGCGAGCGAGAGGTTCCCGCGGCGGTATGCGATCCGTGCGGCGAGCAGCGCGCGGTCGTCCTCGTAGCGCCGGCCGCGATCCAGCACCGCGGCCTCCGCGAGGTGGCGATCGGCATCCTCGGTCTTGCCGAGCTCGGCGAGCGAGTACGCCAGGTTCAGGTGGATGTTGACCAGCAGCCCGGTGAGCTGGGTGCGCCTGGCGAGCTCCAGGCTCTGCTCGAACGCCGCGACCGCTTCTCGCTGATGGGCCTGGCGCTTGGGACCGCGATCGATCTCCTGATGGAGGTTGCCGCGCGCGTACAACACCTGCGCGAGATCGTGCTCCAGCGACAGCAACCGCGACGCGCGATCGATCTCCAGCTCGGCCGCATCAAAGTAGCCGACCGACGTCAGCACGCGTGCCGCGGCGAGGCGGCAATAGCCCTCGGCCGATTTGTTCGCGGCGGCCACCGCCTCGACGAGGCACTCGTCGAGGGTTTGCAGCGCCTCGGCGTAGTGCTTCAGTCCAGCCTGGAGGTTGCCGAGGAACTGGTCGTCGCGCGCCAGCTCGAGATGGTCGCCGTGCTGGCGGTGGAGCTGCCGCGCCTCCTGCACTGCTTGCACCGCGTCGTCCGTGCGATTCTGCGCCTTCGCGATCTTGCCCAGGACCTGGAGAGCGTTGGCGCGCTCGTCGGTGCTGAGCAGATCGGTCGCGAGCGCCATCGCCGCCTCCATGTTGCCGCTCCGGCGGAACGCGTCGGCGAGGTACCAGCCCGTGTGCGGGAGCTTCGTCCGGTCGTACTCGCGCTGACAGACAACGACCGCGGCACCGTCGCTGTCCAGCCTGGAGGCCGTCGCGCAATCGTGCGCTCCTGATGGCAGGACGAGCTCTCCAATGACCACACCGACGACGACGACTACCGAGATCGAGATCGCGATCGCCGTGCGCCGGATCCACCTCCGCGGCCGGTATGCTACTGCGGAGCTACCGCGCTGCAGTGTTTCTCCCATGTCCGGTGGGCGACCTTTCCGAGCCCGATCCGACAGTGAATCGGGCTTCACCTACTGCGGTATGATCAGGTTCCTCGCGCCGGTGGCAAAGAACGCGCGGAGCGCGACGCGGTCGACGCTGCTCTTGAGCAGCGACGGCTTCGAATCGGGCCAGTCACCATCCTTGTCGTTCGTCGTCGCCTCGACGTGGAATTCCGGGACATCGGCGGTCACGCCGACCTCGTTTGCGGAGATCACCTTGAACACCCCGGCGCCGACCACGACCTTGTTCGCTCCCGCGTTCAGCGAGATCGGCGGCTTCGTCGAGTTCATCTGCACGAGCTCGATTGCCTCGGACGCCTTGATGGTCAACGTCGTGTTGTCCTTGCCGGTGAAGATCGCGGTGCGCATCATCCTCCTCCTTCTCCATGATCACATGTCACAGGTGAGCGTGAGAACTGCTGCTCGACGACTGTCTGTCAACTGCTCGTCAGGCGACCAGTACCCCGGAGATCCGACAACAAAAATGCGTGGGCGCACTCGCACATCGGCGCCCTCCGGACCGGATCGTCGGGAGCGGCGGATCATACAAACCGTCTTGACTGACTGTTTTTCCAGCGGTACACAGCGAGCCGGATGCCGGAGGCCAAGCTCGACACGGTCCGCGCGCCGCGCACGCAGCAGCAGCGCCGCGAGGAGACCCGTCGTGCGTTGCTGGATGCGGCGGTCGAGAGCCTGATCGAGGTCGGGTTCGCCCGCACCACCACGCTCGAGGTCCAGCGCCGGGCCGCGGTGTCGCGTGGGGCGCTGCTCCACCACTTCCCGTCGAAGGCCGAGCTGCTGGTCGCCGCGGTCGATCACCTCGCCGAGATGCGGGCCAAGGAGATGAAGGCGTTCGCGTCGCAGCTGCCACCCGATCCGAGCCGGTTCGACGCGGCGGGGGGAGCGGGAGAGCCGCCGCCGGGCAGCGACGCGCGCAGCGACGCGGTGCTGAGCCTGCTCTGGCAGTGCTTCTCGGGCACGTTCTTCAAGGTGTCGATGGAGCTGCGCACCGCCGCGCGCACCGACCCCGAGCTGCGCCGCGTGCTGACGGTGGCCGAGCGCCAGCTCCGCGACCGGATCGTCGCGCAGAGCCGGACGCTGTTCGGCCGCGCGGTCGCCGAGCACCCCGGGCTGGAGCGCGCGCTCGACCTCACGCTGCAGCTGATGATCGGCGCGGCGATGACGTCGGTGCTGCACGGCGAGACCTCGCGGCTCGACGAGTTGATCGATGACTGGAAGGCGCTGTTCCCGCTGGTCCTGGCCAGCGCCAGCAGCGCGAGCCACGCGGGGACCGAACGCAAGAAGCTGAAAGGCAAACGATGACGACACAGCTCAGGTTCGATGGAAGAGTCGCAATCGTCACCGGCGCCGGCGGCGGCCTCGGCCGCTCCCACGCGCTGCTGCTCGCGTCGCGCGGCGCCAGGGTCGTCGTCAACGACCTGGGCGGCAGCCACACCGGCGAGGGCGCGTCGGCGTCGGCGGCTGACAAGGTGGTCGCCGAGATCAAGGCGGCCGGCGGCGAGGCGATCGCCAATCATGACTCGGTCGAGGACGGCGACAAGATCGTCAAGACCGCGATCGATGCGTTCGGCAAGATCGACATCATCATCAACAACGCCGGGATCCTGCGCGACGTCTCGTTCCCGAAGATGACGCAGAACGACTGGGACCTGGTCTACCGGGTCCACGTGCTCGGCGCGTTCCGCGTCACCCACGCGGCGTGGCCGCACATGCGCGACGCGGGCTACGGCCGGATCGTGATGACGTCGTCGGCGTCGGGGATCTACGGCAACTTCGGCCAGGCCAATTACTCGATGGCCAAGCTCGGCCTCCACGGCTTCGCCCAGACCCTGGCGCTCGAGGGCAAGAAGCGCAACATCGTGGTCAACACGATCGCGCCGACCGCCGGCTCGCGGATGACCGAGACGGTGATGCCACCGGCGCTGGTCGAGGCGCTCAAGCCCGAGCTGGTGTCGCCGCTGGTCGCCCGGCTGGTCCACGAGTCGCAGGACGACACCGGCGGGCTGTACGAGGTCGGCGGCGGGTTCTTCGCCAAGCTGCGCTGGGAGCGCTCGACCGGCAAGACGTTCCGGCTCGGCCGCGGCGTCGCGATCGAGGACGTCGACGCCGCGATGCCGGCGATCACCCAGTTCGACACGACGACGCACCCGCCCGCGATCAGCGCCGCGCTCCAGCCGCTGATCGAGAACGTCGAGGCCGGGCCGAGCAAGGGCGGCAACCAGTTCATCGACGTCGACGCGGCGCTCGGCCACAAGTACCCCGAGTTCAGCTCGGCCTACGACGAGCGCGACGTGGCGCTGTACGCGCTGGGAGTCGGCGCCGCCAAGGATCCGACCGACGAGCGCGACCTGCAGCTGGTGTACGAGCTGTCGGGCCGCGGCATGAAGGTCCTGCCGAGTTTCGGCGTCTTGCCGGCGATCAACATGGTGTTCAGCCAGGCCAAGCAGGGCATCAACGCGCCCGGGATGAACTACGGGCTGGACCGCGTGCTGCACGGCGAGCAGTACACCGAGCTCAAGCGGCCGCTGCCGACCAAGGGCAAGCTGACGACGCGCGGCACGGTCAAGAGCATCTACGACAAGGGCAAGGGCGCGGTGATCAACACCGAGTTCATCACCTACGACGAGGCCGGCGACGAGCTGATCAAGAACGAGCTCGCGACGTTCGTGCGCGGCGCCGGCGGCTGGGGCGGCGAGCGCGGCCCCAGCGTCGAGCTCAACGCACCGCCCGACCGCGCGCCCGACAAGATCGTCGAGGACAAGACCAGCGAGAACCAGGCGCTGCTCTACCGGCTGTCGGGCGACTGGAACCCGCTGCACGCCGATCCGGGATTCGCCAAGGCGTTCGGGTTCGCGCGGCCGATCCTCCATGGCCTGTGCTTCTTCGGCTTTGCCACGCGCCACGTCGCGCAGGCGTTCGCGCCCGACGCCAACCCCGAGTTCGTCAAGTCGATCAAGGTCCGGTTCGCGTCGAGCGTGCTGCCCGGCCAGACCATCGTCACCGAGATGTGGAAGGACTCGGACACGCGGATCGTCTTCCGCTGCAAGATCAAGGAGACCGGCGAGGTCTGCATCTCGAACGCCGCGATCGAGCTGTGGAAGGAGCTGCCAAGGCCCAAGGACCGGGCCAAGCCCGCGGCGGCGACCACCACGGCAGCCGCCGCGGCCACGCCGACCAGCGGCGACATCTTCCGCGCGATCGGCGGGTTCGTCGCCGGCAACCCCGCCACCGCCGAGAAGGTCAAGACGACGTTCCTGTTCAAGCTGTCGGCCCCCGAGGCGACCTGGACGATCGATCTGTCGACCCCGCCGGGCACCGTCACCGAGGGCGTCGCCGGCAAGCCGGCGTGCACGCTCGAGATGTCCGACGCCGACTTCCTGGCGATGGCGACCGGCCAGGCCGACGCGATGAAGCTGTTCTCGACCGGCAAGCTCAAGATCTCCGGCGACGTGATGGCGTCGCAGAAGCTCGGCTTCCTGAAGAAGATCACGCCGGAGATGATCGCGGCCCAGACCCAGCGGCGCACCGGCGGCAGCGCGCAAGCCCCGGCCGCGGCCCCGGCGGCCGAGCCGACCACCGCCGAGGTGTTCGCGGTGATCGCAGATCACCTCGCGGCCAACCCCGACCTCGCCGGCAAGGTCGCCACGATCTACCAGTGGAAGATCGGCGGCGCGCCGTGGGTGCTCGACGTCAAGAACGGCACCGGCAGCGCCTCGCCCGGCGAGGCCGCCGCCGACTGCACGCTCGAGATCGCCGAGCGCGACTTCCTCGACATGACGTCGGGCAAGGCCGACGCGATGAAGCTGTTCTCGACCGGCAAGCTCAAGATCTCGGGCAACGTGATGGCGTCGCAGAAGCTCGAGTTCCTGCGCAAGCTCGATCCGAAGCGCGGGGCCGAGGTGGTCGCCAAGCTGCGCGGCGCCGCCGCCCCTGCCGCGGCCACACCCGCGCCAGCCGCCGCGGCCGCCAGGCCGGCCGACCCGCAGGCGCCGAAGATCTTCGCGGCGCTGGCCAGGCGGCTCGCCGACAACCCCGGCCTCAAGCAGGAGGTCCGCGCGACCGTCCAGTTCGACGTCAAGGATCCCGACGCGTCGCAGACCCTCGATCTCGGCGGCGGTCTCGGCGGCGGCGATCCGAAGAAGGTCGACGCTGTGTGCACGCTGCGCGACGCCGACCTCGCGGCGCTGGCGGCCGGCAAGACCACCGCCAAGCAGCTGTTCCAGCAGGGCAAGCTACGGATCGACGGCGATCTCTCCGTCGGTCATCGCCTCGGATTCCTCAAGGGCCTGATCTAAGGAGACCAGTCACATGCCACGCAAAGTCAATGTCATCGGCGTCGGGATGGTCCCGTTCGCCAAGCCCGGCAAGAGCGAGGAGTACCACGTGATGGCGACCAAGGCCGGCACGGCCGCGCTCGCCGACGCCAAGGTGCCCTACGACCAGGTCCAGCAGGCGTTCGCCGGCTACGTCTACGGCGACTCGACCTGCGGCCAGCGGGCGATCTACCAGCTCGGCCTGACCGGCATCCCGGTGTTCAACGTCAACAACAACTGCTCGACCGGCAGCTCGGCGCTGATGCTCGGCGCCCAGGCGATCGCCGGCGGCATCGCCGAGTGCGTGATCGTCGTCGGGTTCGAGCAGATGGAGGCCGGCGCGCTGTCGGCCAAGTGGACCGATCGCGCCAACCCGCTCGACCGGTTCGTCAACGTGATGAACGAGGAGCAGGGCTTCAGCCAGGCGCCGCCGGCCGCGCAGATGTTCGGCGGCGCCGGCCGCGAGTACCGCTGGAAGTACGGCACCAGGCGCGAGACCTTCGCCAAGATCAGCGCCAAGGCCCGCCAGCACGCGGCGAAGAACCCGTACGCGCTGTTCAAGGACGTGCTGTCGGTCGAGGAGATCCTGGCGTCGCCCGAGGTGTTCGACCCGCTGACCCGCTACCAGTGCTGCCCGCCGACCTGCGGCGCGGCCGCCGCGGTGCTCGCCAGCGACGAGTTCGCCCGCAAGCACGGCATCGACCGCCCGGTGTACATCGCGGCGCAGACCATGACCACCGACTACGCGTCGAGCTTCGAGGAGCACTCGATGATCAAGATGGTCGGCTACGACATGGCGAAGTCGGCCGCCGCCAAGGTCTACGAGCAGACCGGGATCGGCCCCGACGACGTCGACGTCATCGAGCTCCACGACTGCTTCACCGCCAACGAGCTCCTGACCTACGAGGCGCTCGGCCTGTGCAAGGAGGGCGAGGCCGAGAAGTTCATCTGGGACGGCGACAACACCTACGGCGGCAAGTTCGTCACCAACCCGTCGGGCGGCCTCCTGTCCAAGGGTCACCCGCTCGGCGCGACCGGCCTGGCGCAGTGCACCGAGCTGGTCTGGCAGCTGCGCGGCCAGGCCGAGGCTCGCCAGGTCGAGGGCGCCAAGATCGCGCTGCAGCACAACCTCGGCCTCGGCGGCGCCTGCGTCGTCACGATGTACCGCCGCGACTGATCCCCACGATCGTGGTCAGCCGATCGTCTCGATCGCCAGCGTGAACGCGACCGCCGCGGCGCGGTATCGGACAGCGCCGGCGCTGTCGGCCCCGAACGACCCGCGAAACGCGGTGGCCGCCGCTGGATCGGCCTGCGCGAGCGCACGGCGGGCGGCGGCGGCGACCTGCAGGCTCGCACCCCTGGCGAGCCCGACCCGCGGATCGCCGTCCGCCGCGCGCAGCGTCGCGATCGCATCGTCGAGCCGCTCCGCGCTCAGCAACTCGGCGAGCGAGCGGCGCGCGAGCGTTGCCGTCGAGGTGAAGGCGTATACATCGACCGCGCCGTGCGCCACGCCCTGCCACACCTCGGGGTCGATCGACCCGTCCGGCAGGTACGTCGTCGTGCACACCGGCGACGCGACCGACCGCGCGCACACCAGGACGTCGAGCCGCGTCGCGTCCGAGGCTCGCTCGATCGCCTCGCACCGGATCCGCAGCGTCGCCGCGCCGGTCCCGTGCGGAGCGGCGATCCGTGACGGGCTCGCATCGACCTCGGGGATCCCGAGCTCGAGCGACGCGTCGATCGGAAATAGCAGGTAGTCGCGCCACACGATCGCGTACCGCGCCGGCGTCATGCCGCCCCGCGGCACACCGCACGCGAGCTGCGCGAGCAGCTCCTGCAGCGGAGACAGCGCGGACTTCGGCTGGACGAGGAAGCTGTGGCTCTCGAGCACGCGCAGGTCGGCCGGCTCGGTCGTGATCATCGCCATGACGGTGTCGCGGCGCGGTCGGTCGAGCGGCAAGCCGTCGGGCCATGACAGGCCGAAGCCGCGCAGCTCGCCGCCCGGCGTGTCGCCCACGTACACCGGCGCGCCTGGCAACACCGGCACGCCGCTCGCCCACGCGTCGCTGAGCAACGCGATCCGCCGCCGCAATCCGATGTTGAACACGTTCGCGTACAGCCGCGCGTCGGTCGTGTTCTCGAGCCGCAGCGCGAACGAGTCGGCGAGCCCCATCGGCTCGCCATGGCGCGCGATCAGCACGAACGCCCCGCGCGGCCCGATCCGGCCGAGCTCGAGCGTCACCGCGGTCGGCGCGATCCCGCCGTTCTCGGCGAGCCCGCGCAGCCGGCGCTCGGTCGACAGGTTGGCGAGGTCGAGCACCGCGTCGCCCAGGCGGTCCGGAAACCGCGCCGGCGGAAACAGCGGCCCGAGCGCGTCTCGCAGCTCGAGCTGGTCGCCTGCGACCCGCAGCTCGGCGATGACCTCGGCGCCGTCGGCCTCGGTCGCCGCGCGCAGCCGCTGCGAAGCCCGCAGCGCGTCCAGGACGGCATCGCGCGCCTCCTCGGGCGCGACGATCCGCACCGGATGGCGCTCGAGCGCCAGCGACGTCGCGATCGCGGCGGCGTTGGGCGGGAGCTCGCGGCGACCGTTGGCCCACGCGATCTGCGAGGCGCGCCCCCGCATCGCCGACACCTCGTCGATCGTCAGTGTCGCGACCACGGCCATCGGATCGTCGGCGGCGGCCGCTGGCACGACGCGATAGACGTCGCCGACCGAGACCCCGAGGAGCCGGCCGGCCTCGACGATCGCCCCATCGCCGTCGAGCCGGACCGCGAACGTCATGTCCTCGACCGTGTCGAGCGAGAACGGCACGCGCGCGACCGGGCCCTCGATCTCGGGGCGCTGCACGAGCAGCCGCGCGCGCAGCGCCGTCGCGATCGATCGCCACGGCACGCGGGCATCGCCGATCTCGGCGAGGATCTCGACCAGCCCGAGGGTCAGCGCGCCGATCCATCCATCGTGGCGCGACAACACGACCCCGAGCGTGCGCAGCGCGTCGTCGCTCGGCAGCGATACCCGGCGCGCGAGCTCGGTCTGCCCCGACGCGGCCACCCGCAGCCCATCCGGATTCCCGGTCCCCGGCACCACGCCGAGCTCGCGAGCGAGCGCGCGCACCTCCTCGAGGTGCCGGGTCAGCCCGACCCGCGTCAGCTTCGGCCGGATCACCGGCGCCTCGCCCGGGTCGGCAGCGTCCCCCGCGGCGCGGCTCATCTGCGCCGCGAAGCAGCAGTCGAGGATCACGGTCGCGTTCGGCGTCCGCGCGGTCAGCGCGGCGAGCTTCAGCGACAGCTCGAGCGAGCTGATCCCGCGGAAGTCATCGTCGCTGGTCTCGGCGAAGTCGCTCGGACAGATATGCTGGACATGAGGCGGCAGGGGCGAGCCCGGGGTGTAGCTGCCGTTGGTGGCGAGCCCGCCGTGCCCTGCGTAATAGACGACAACCGCATCCTCCGGCATCGCGCGCTCGATCAGCTCGTCGTACGCCGCGAGGATGCCGCGACGGGTGGCCGCCGGTCCCACGCAGGGCACCAGCTCGAAGCCGCGCGCCTGCAACACCTGGCCGATGCACTCCGCGGCGTTGTGCGCGCCCGCAGGCGGGTCGTAGCCCGAGCGGATGATCAGCGCGCGCCGGGTCATCCGAGATCGGACTCGACGTTCGCCCCCCCTGCAAAGTCCCGGAGCTCGTCGCTGGTCAGCCCCAGCGCGCTGGTCAGCCTGGCGGCGAGCGGTGGATCCGGCCACGGCTTCTTCAGGTCGGCGATCGGCTGGATCTCGGACTCCCCGAGGTGCGGCGTCGTGCTCGCAACTTGAACGTCATCGGAGAACCGATAGACGCCCGGCGCAAGCTCGCGCTCGCCGGGCTCGATCACCTCGACCTGCCCTCCTTCCCTCAACCCCTCGATCTGACTATCGACCTGAAACGTCCCTGCGGAATACACGATCAGCACGTTCATCGTCACGGTGTCTCCTTCTGGCACGTGTCGTGCCCAAACAATACGAAGTTCGGCCAATCGGCATTGGTCGATGTCGCGGCGAGCGCCGCCTGGATCCGCGCCAGCGCGCGCGCCGGATCCGCGACACCACCCTCGCGATAGAACCGGTGCATCAGCTCGCGCGCGCCGGCGTCGCCGATCGGACGCAACGTGGCGACCACCTGTGCCGAGCCGGCCGCCAGGAACGCGTTGGCCAGCGACGTCGCTTGCTCGCCATCGTCGGCGATCGCGGACACGCACGCCGCCAGGACGACGAGCGCCGGGCCACCGCCATGCCCTGCGATCTCGAGCGCCGACACCTGCTGATCGTGCAGCTGGAGGACTCCGAGCCCGAGCTCGACGCTGGCATGGACTGCGACATGCAAGACGTCGTCCTTCGTCGCCGCGAACAGCGCATCGCGGGTCGCCGCTGCCCCGAGAACCGGCGCAACGCCAAACCCGGCTGCGATCTCGCGTGCCTCGAGCGCCGCCCCGGGCAGATCGCCGATGACGTCGGCCATCACCACCGCGTGGCGCGCACCCGGCCGCCGGGCGATGCACCCGACCTCGGACATCCGCGGCGCCCGCAGCACCGGCCGCATCGCGATCAGCGGGCGCCCACCCGCGCGCAGCGCTGCGATCGGCACGCGGGCGAGTTGCCCATCGAGCACGACGAGCAGCGTCTCGTCCGTGTCGCGAAACGCTTCGGCGCCGAGCAGCTTGACCCCGAGCTGATCCGCGAGGTCGACGCTCGTCGGCGTGGTGGCAAATCGCGCCAGGACCGGCTGCAGCGCGGCGACCGGGCCCACGTCGACGATGTCGAGCGCGCCGTGGTTCGCCACGATCCGCCAGACCTCGTTCTCCGCGACCACCATCGCGACCAGATCGACGCCGCGCAGCCGGCCGAGCAGCGCTGCGGGCGCGATCGGCTGCATCACCGGCGCGTTCGACAGCATCGGGAATACCCGGTGATAGCGCTCCGTGTCGCCGGCCGCGATCTTCAGGTCGACGTGACCGTGGCGGTCGCGCAACGACGAGTCCAGCAGCGTCCGGGCTTGCCAGTGATCGAACGCGACCACGGCGTCCTCGAGCTTGTGCGAGCCGACCAGGGCGGTGAACAGCAGCTCGTACGGCTGCCGGCGGGTCGATAGCACCCAGGGCCGTAGCTCGATCGCCGACACCTCGCCGCGCAGCCGCTCGGCGACCTCGACGCCCCGGTTCGCCCACATCGTCGCCAGCTCGAGGTTGTTGGCGGTGATCGCGATCCGCGCCTGCATGACACACACGTCGAGCCGGAAGTCGTCATCGGTCAGCCGGTCGTACGTCGCGGTGTTGATCGACGTCGCCAGCGCGAAGTCGCCGCGACGGTACGCGATCCGCGCCTGCACCAGCGCGCATTCGTCGGCGCCCTCCCCGGAGACGTCGAGGAGCCGCGCAGTCTCGAGATGCGACACGGCCTCGTCGAAGCGGCCGACCTCGGCGAGCGAATAGGCCAGATTGAGCTCCGCCGAGGCCTCGTCGCCTGGTCGCTTTGCCTTCCGGGCGTACGCGATCGCTCGCTCGAAGCTCCGGACCGCGAACAGGTTGTCGTCGTGGCGGGACGGTCCGAACCCGTGGCGCTGCAGTAGCCAGCCGCTCTCGTGCTCGAGCGCGGCGCGGTCGCGATCGGACTCGAGCAGGCTGCTCGCGTCCTGGAGCTTCTCTTGTGCCCCCTCGAAGTAGCCGACCTCCGCGAGCACGGAGGCGGCCGACATGTGGCAATAGCCTTCGATCAGGCGATCCTCGCCCTGGCGCGCCTCGACGATGCAGTCGTCGAGGCTGCGAAGCGCGTCCGCGAACTGCTTGCGGCGCATGAAGACGCCCGCGATCGCCTGGTCATCGGCGGCAACGCGGTCGAGCCGGGGCTCGGCCAGATGAAACGTGCGCGCGGTCCGCAGCCGGCTCAGCGCCACATCGAGCTGCCCCTTGTCGAGCGCGATCTTGCCGAGCACCTGGAGCGCGTCCGCGCGCGCCGGGGTCGCGAGCAGCACGTTCGCGAGCGCCTCCGCGCTGTCGGGCTTGCCGCTGCGCCGCAGCGCGTTCGCGAGCCGCGCGCCCGTCGCCGGGTCGTCGGTCTGATGGTACTCGCGCTCGCACACCACCGCCGCGAGCCCGTCGTCGACCGCGCGCGTCGCCCGCAGGCAGTCCAGCTGGTCCCCGGCGCACGTGACATACTTCGCGCCCAGCAAGCCGACCAGCAGCAGCTCCCGCGCGAAGGTCCTGCCCCACTGCATCACGATCCACTGGAGACGTCCCACATCCCTCAGGCGACAGCCCCTCGCAATACCCGACAAGTCCTCGGCGAGATTATCTCACCGGTCGCCGACTTGTCCGTGAGCATGCATGTCGACAGACGTCGTACACCATGCGATCCGAACCCACCTGTTCTCGTGGGCGACGAAGCGCACCCTCCGGCGACATTCATCCGGCCTGCGCGTTTCACTGATCGCGCGAAGATTTTCCGCGTCCGATTTGCCTCCGACCGGCGCCTCAAAGGCAGGAGCTGGATCTTGAGCCAACGGGCAGCTACTGTAACTTTGCGTGGAAGAAGGCGAGCTTGCGGCAGCGGCGGCGGGCGCGGACCTGAACGCAGAACCGACCGCAGCGGCAGCGGCAGGTCATGTCCGCGGGATCCCGCCGCGGTCGCAAGCGGACGACCCGCGCCGCGCCGCGATCGCCGAGATGATGCATGCCCACGGCGAAGCCATCTTCGGGTTCTGCATGCGCATGGTCCGCGACGAGGCGACCGCCCACGATGCCCTGCAGCAGACGTTCCTCGAGGCCTACCGCGATCTCGATCGGTTCGAGCGGCGAGCTTCGGCGCGGACCTGGCTGACCAGCATCGCGCACAACCGCTGCCTCGACATGCTCAAGCGCGACCACCGGCTCCGGAAGCGGATCGAGTCCAACGAGCAAGCGATGCTCGAACACGTCGATCTCGTCGCCGGGCCCGGCGAGCGCATCGACCGGGAGCGGCTGATCGCGGCGCTCGAAGGGTGTGTGCGCAGGCTGCCGGAGACCATGCGAGCGACCGTGCTCGAGCGGTTCGTGACCGGCTTCACCTACGAGGAGCTGGCGCGATCGCTCGGCGCAAGCGCGAATACCCTGCAAGTTCGCGTCGCTCGCGCGCTCCGGCTGCTGAAGCAGTGCCTGCACACCCACGGGTGGACCGATGAGTAGCGGCGCGCGCAACGACGAGGACGACGAGGACCGCTGGCTCGTGTCGCGCGAACGCGGTGAGCCAGGTCCCGCCGTCCCGGAGACAACCGCGGCCGGGTACGCGGAGCTGCAATCGCTGCTGGAAGATCTACCCGCCGTGCCCGCCGGCGCCCGCCTGCGTCGTGATTGGCACCAGTCCGTGCTCGATGCGATCGACCGCGGCGACGCCGAAGCCGGTCCTGCCAGCACGCCGCCGGAGGACCGGCCGATCGACACCGCGCGCCCGAGGCAGACCGGCAGTCAGCGGCGCATCGCGATCGTGGCCTCCGGTCTCGCGCTCGCGGCCGGCGTGGCCATCGTGCTCCGGATGCGGCCGTCCGCGCCCGAGCTCACCATCTCCGCGGTCGCGACCCGTGGAGCGACGCGGAGCGAGCACGAGCTCAGCTCTGGTGACAAGGCCGTCGTTCGCGGCGTGATCGATGGCCCGGGCGAGCTGCGGGTGTACGACGACAGCGGCGTCGAGCTCGCGCGCTGCAGCGTGAGCGGGCCCGACTGCACCGTCGATCGCTCCGGCAAGCGGTCCGAGCTCTTGCTCGAGTTGCTCCTGCCTTCCCCCGGTCCGTTACACGTCGTCCTGCTGTCGGCCCCGCTCACCGGCCCATCCCGCGGCAGGGCCGCCGATCTCGAGGCCGCCGAGCGCGCCGGGATCACGGTGACGTCGCGGGAGCGCATGGTTCGCTGATCCCGCCGCGGCAACCCACCGCCACCGGCCGCAACGGACGATCACGCCGCTGCTTCGATCAGCTCGATCCGGTTGCCGAACGGATCCCAGGTGTGGCCGCGCCGCGTCCCCGCGACCTCGTCGGCGTCCTGCCACCGGCAGCCGGCGGCGGCGAGCCGGGCCTGCCACGCCGCCAGCTCGGTCACCACCAGCGCCGGGTGCGCCTTGAGCGACGGCTTCATCTCGGGCTCGACGCCGAGGTGGATCTGCACCGGGCCGGCCTGGAACCACATCCCGCCGCGGCGGCGCAGCTCCTCGGGCTTGGGGATCTCCGCGAAGCCCAGCACCTCGCCGTAGAACCGGCGAGCCGCGGCGTCGCCCCCGGGCGGGATCGCGAGCTGGACATGGTCGATCGCGACGACTCTCATGTCACTTACCCTTCCACACCGGCTTGCGCTTGCCCAGGAACGCGGCGATGCCCTCGGCGGCGTCCTCGAGCGCGAGCACCCGGCCGAGCTCGGCCTCGAGGTAGCGCAGCTGCGGCTCGATCGCCATGTCCTGCGAGCGGTAGAACGCGCGCAGCCCCAGCGCGAGCGCCGCCGGGCTGCGCTCGGCGAGCTCGGCGGCCAGCCGGGCGGTTGCGGCCTCGAGCTCGGCGGCGGGCACGACCCGGGTGACCAGCCCCGCGGCCAGCGCCTCGCGGGCGTCGAGCTTGCGCCCGGTCAGCATCATCTCGAGCGTGGCCTTGCGGCCGACGCTGCGGGTGATCTCCGCGGTGATCATCATCGGCCACAGCCCGACCGCGATCTCGGTGGTGCCGAACGTCGCGGTGTCGGCGGCGACGACCAGGTCGCACGCCACCATCAGGCCGAGGCCGCCGGCGAGCGCCGGGCCGTTGACCATCGCGATGATCGGCTTGCCGAGCTCGTGCATCGCGAGCAGCAGGTCGACCAGGCTCGCGCTCGGCCCCGACGGCGGCGCCTGCATCGCCGACAGGTCGCCGCCCGCCGAGAACACCGCGCCGGCGCCGGTCAAGACCACGACGCGGACCTCCGGCCGGTCGCGGATCGCCCCGAGCGCGGCGACCAGCTCGCCGCAGGTGGCCAGGCCGATCGGGTTGCGCTTGTCGGGGCGATTGAGCGTCAGCCGTGCGACCGGGCCGGCGTCGTCGACGAGGATCGTGGCGTACTCGGCCATGGCCCGCGGTGTACCACGGCCCCCGGCTCGTCGCGTTGACACCCGGTCGCGCGCGGGCCTAGGCTGTGGGCCATGGTTCGCGGAGCGCTCGCCGCGTTCGCCGTCGTCGTCTCCGGGGCCTCGCTCGCGCGCCCCGCCGCCGCCGACAACAACGACCTCGTGATGTCGCGGCTCGCGACCCGGATCACCGACGCCACCGACCGCGTGGTCAGCGCGATCCCCGAGAACCTCGAGTTCCGCGCGCTGGCGTCGCAGCTCGGGGTGGTGCTCGCACCCCACCTCTTGACGCCCGCCGACACCCTCGGGTTCGGCGGCTTCCAGTTCGACGTCGAGGGCTCGCAGACCTCGATCGACAGCATCCAGCCGTACTGGCGGGTGCTCGCCGGCACCCGCGATCCCAGGGGCACCAACCGCCTCGCCCACGGCACGGGCGTGCTGCGCACGATCGGCATGTTCGCGCGCAAGGGCCTGTGGTTCCCGGCGCCGTCGTTCGAGCTCGGCGCCGGCGCGGTCCACCTGGTCGATTCCACGATCTGGGCGGTGCAGGCCTACGGCAAGCTCGCCGTGCACGAGGGCTATCACGACCTGCCGATCCCGAGCGTGGCGGTGCGCGGCGCGGTGTCGCGGATGATGAACCAGCGCGAGCTCGACCTGACCGTCGCGTCGGTCGACGTCACGGTCTCCAAGCACCTCGGGATCTCCGGAACCTGGCGGCTCGATCCGTTCGCCGGCTGGAACATGCTGCTGATCGTCCCGCGCTCGGAGGTCATCGATGCCACGCCCGAGATCGATCCGCTCAACGCCGGCGACGAGATGGACGCGACCAACAACTTCGTGTTCCCGGACCAGGCGGTGATCACCCGCCAGCGGATCTTCGTCGGCGCCAAGCTCCAGTACTCGATCGTCCAGATCACGATCGAGGGCCAGCTCGCGCTCGCCGGCTCGTCGGTCGACAACCGCACCGGCACGACCGCCGCGTGCGCGCCCGGCTCGATGACCAGCAACTGCGACGCCAAGGACACCGCGGCGGCGCAGACCACGCTGTCGGTGTCGGCGGGGTTCGACTTCTGATGGCGGCGCGGCGCTACGCGGCGATGCTCCGGGGCGTGTCGCCGACCAACGCGAAGATGCCCGAGCTCAAGCGCTGCTTCGAGGCCGCCGGGTTCGTCGACGTGCGCACCGTGCGGTCGAGCGGCAACGTGGTGTTCAGCGCGCGCATCGCCTCCGAGGCGACGCTCGCGCGCAAGGCCGAGCGCGCGATGACCGAGGGCCTGGGCCGCACGTTCCTCACCATCATCCGTCCGGTCGACGCGCTGCGCGCCCTGCTCGAGGCCGACCCGTACGCCGCGTTCCGCCTCGCGCCCGGCTCCAGGCGCGTGATCACGTTCCTGCGCGACGCGCCCCAGGCCCGGCTCGCGCTGCCGGTCGAGCTCGACGGCGCGCGCATCCTCGCCGTCGCCGGCCACGAAGTCTTCAGCGCCTACGTCCCCGGCCCGCGGGGGCCGGTGTTCATGACGCTGATCGAGAAGACGTTCGGCGAGGAGGTCACGACCCGCACCTGGGACACGGTGAAGCTGCTCGCCGCGGAGGCGCCCGCCAGCCGGCCCCGCCGCCGCTGAGCCGATTCGCGGACCGGAGCGGCCCGCTCGCGGTGCGCCTGGCGCATCCTACGGCCCATGTCCGAGGTCCGCCACGTCGACGCCAACGGCCTGCGCTTCGCCTACCTCGAGGACGGCCGCGGCCCGCTCGTGCTGCTGCTCCATGGCTTCCCCGACACCGCGCGCAGCTGGGATCACGCCCGCCCGCGGATCGCGGCCAAGGGCTACCGCGCCGTCAGCCCCTGGCTGCGCGGCTACGCGCCCACCGCGATCCCGCCGCGCGACACCGACGCCGAGACCCTCGGGCGCGACGCGCTCGCGCTGATCGCGGCGCTCGGCGAGACCTCGGCGATCGTCGTCGGCCACGACTGGGGCGCCGCCGCCGCGTACGCCGCCGCCGCGCTCGAGCCCGCGCGCGTCGCCAGGCTGTTCGTGATCGGCATCCCGCACCCCGCCGCGATCGCGCCGTCCCCGAGGAAGCTGTGGATGGTCCGCCACTTCTTCGCCTACAAGCTGCCCGGCGCGGCGAAGCGGTTCGCGCAGGACGACTTCGCCGCGCTGCCCGCGCTCTACAAGCGCTGGTCGCCGCTGTGGAGCCCGCCGGCCGAAGAGTTCGCCGCGGTGCGCGCCGCGTTCTCCGATCCGGCCAGCCTCGACGCCGCGTTCGGCTACTACCGCCAGCTCCGGTTCCGGCCGCAGCCGTTCTTCCGCAAGCAGATCGAGGTCCCGACCGTCGCGTTCGCCGGCCTCGACGATCCGATGGTCGGTCCCGCCGACTACGCCGGCGCGCGCCGGATGTTCACCGCCGACTACATCGTCGAGGAGATGCGCGGCGGCCACTTCATGCACCGCGAGCACCCCGACGAGTTCGCCGCCAAGCTGCTCGCCCACATCTGACAGATCACCGGCCGGTCACCGGCGGCCGCCGTCGCCGTCGCGATGACGGCGCTCGCACACGCGCCGGTCGATCCCGCTGGCGTCGAAGTCGACCCGGCCGTCGACCTCGCGCTTGTACTTCGCCAGCGCGTCGGCGCACACCACAGCCGGCTGCTCGAGGTCGCCGCCGCAGTGGAAGCTCGCCGCGTCGTCGCTGCTGCCGCTGCCGTTGTACACCGCGGTCTGCGGATACGGGCACAGCGGCCGGCTGCGCGTGACCGCCCCGCCCGCCGTGGTCGTCGCCAGGATCTGGTCCGGCGC
>Ga0307515_10002899_pt1 | contig 36444 bp, 32 predicted proteins | sample 17_EM_MG_FD_194513 | JGI IMG/M metagenome (GOLD analysis project Ga0307515, IMG submission 194513) | Populus trichocarpa ectomycorrhiza microbial communities from riparian zone in the Pacific Northwest, United States - 17_EM | ecosystem: Host-associated > Plants > Roots > Unclassified | place... | reverse complement strand
TCGTCCATGTCGGCCGGCCCGCCGACGCTGCCGCCGTTGCCGCCGATGCCGGGGCCGCCGAACGGGTTGGTGCACTCGTCGTTGACGGTCTGGTCGTTGATGTGGACCATGCCGGCCTTGAGCCGCTGGCCGATCGCCATCGCGCGGCCGACCGACTTGCCGATCACCGCGGCGGCGAGCCCACCCTGGCTGTTGTTGGCGAGCGCCACGGCCTCGTCGTCGGTGCGGAAGACGATCAGGTTGGCGACCGGGCCGAAGGTCTCTTCATCGAACACGCGCATGCCGGGCTTCACGTTCGAGAGCACGGTGGGCTTGTAGAACAGACCTTCGTGCGTGCCGCCGGCTTCGAGCTTGGCGCCTGCGGCCACGCTTTCGTGCACCATCGAATGCACGTGCTGCAGCTGCTTCGCGTCGATCATCGGGCCGAGTGCCACCTGGCCACTCGCACCGTTGCCCACCGGCAGGTGCGTCGCTTTGCCCACCAGCCGCTCCTTGATCGCGCCGTAGATCGCCTCGTGCACGAGGATGCGGTTGGCGGCCATGCAGATCTGCCCCTGGTGCAACCACGCGCCCCAGGCGGCGTTGCTGGCCGCGAGGTCGAGGTCGGCATCGTCGAGGATGATCAGCGAGTTCGCGCCGCCGAGTTCCAGCGACACTTTCTTCAGGTGCCGGCCCGCGAGTTCGCCGATGCGCCGGCCCACTCCCGGCGAACCCGTGAACGCGATCATCGGCACGCGCACGTCGGTGACCAACGCTTCACCAGCAGGCGCATCACCAGGCAGCACCTGCAGCAGACCCGCCGGCAGGCCCGCGGCCTCGAACACACGCGCCATCAAGAAGCCGCCCGAGACCGGTGTGCGCGTGTCGGGCTTGAGCACGACCGCGTTGCCCAGCGCCAAGGCCGGCGCCACCGAACGCAAGCCGAGGATCAGCGGGAAGTTGAACGGCGAGATCACGCCCACCACGCCATGCGGCACGCGCCGCGCGAAGCTCAAGCGCCCCGGCACGCTCGGCAGCACCTGGCCTTGCGCAGCGAGCGGCAGGCCGGCAGCGATCTGGCACAACGTGATGGCTTCGCGAATCTCGTGCTGGCCCTTGGGCAGGATGGCGCCGGTCTCGCGCGTCACCACCATCGCCAGCTCGTCGAAGTGCTGTTGAAAGATGGCCGCGGCGCGGTGGAACACGGCGGCGCGGTCGCGCGGTGGCATGGCGGCCCAGGCGGCCTGGGCGGCAACAGCGCCGCCGATCGCGGCCGTCATGTCGGCGGCATCGGCCACGCCGGTGGTGGTGAGGCGCTCGCCGGTGGCGGGCTCGATCACGTCACGCGTGCCGCCTTGCGGCTGCAGCCATTGGCCGTTCGCGTGGATGCGGCCGTCCCAGGCTGCGGGTTGGAGCAGATTCGTTGTCTCGGGGGCACCCATGCCGTCTCCTTCGGGGCTGTGTCGAAAACATGCAGCGTTTTTGCTGTGGGGCTGTTATCGCAACGCATGTGCCGCACGGAGTTCGCGAAGGCCGAATGCACGGTCCGGCGAGCCGTTGCCACCGAGGCAGGTCTCGGGACTTTCCCGGAGTGCCGAATGCTCGCTCTGCGCACGGCTCGCGTCGGTGTTTACCTGGGGAGGGGCTTGCTCAAATGATCACTGCCTGGCCACACTGCGGCTCCCCACTTGCTCAAATCGACAAATGACTCCCGCCCCCTCGTCGCGCATCTCGCTGGCTGAAGCCTCGCGCACCACCGGGGCCTTGATGCGCCGCGGCGAACCGTCGCCGCTCGATGCCGTCGCGGCACCGCGCCTGGATGACATCGCCGAGTGCCTGTTCTTCTCGCCCGGCGATGGCCGCATCTGGCTCAACGACCAGCGCATGGTGCTGATGCACAGCTCGTCGCTGGGAAACCTGCGCCGCGAGCTGATCGACAGCCTCGGCATCGAACGCGCGCGCGGGCTGCTCACGCGCGCCGGCTACGAGTCGGGCGCGCGCGACGCGCAGCTCGTGCGCCAGCGCTGGCCCGACGGCGAGCCGCGCTCGACCTTCATGGCCGGCACGCGGCTGCATGCGCTCGAAGGCGTGGTCAAGGTCGAGCCGGTGGAGTTCGAGTTCGACCTGGAGCGCGGCACCTACAGCGGCGAGTTCCTGTGGCACCACTCGAGCGAAGACGACGAGCACATCGACGCCTACGGCATCGGCACCGAGCCGGCGTGCTGGTCGCAGCTCGGCTATGCGATGGGCTACGTGACCGGCATGCTGGGCCGGCCGGTGATCTTCCGCGAGGTCGAGTGCCGCTCGATGGGCAGCGCGGTGTGCCGCGTGATCGGCAAGACCGCGGAGCAGTGGGGCGACGTCAGCGACGACCTGCGCTACCTGAATGCGCAAGACTTTCTCAGCGCCAAGTCCTTCGGCGTGCCGCAAGCTGCAACGCCGCAGCCTGTGCTCGGCGGCGGCGCGCCGGCCGAAGCGCCGAACGAGCGCGAGATGGTCGGCGTGTCGTCGGCCTTCAAGTCGGCCTGCCACATGCTGACGCGGGTCGCGACGACGCGTGCCACGGTGCTGTTCACCGGCGAATCGGGCGTCGGCAAGGAGCTTTTCGCGGCCATGCTGCATCGCATCAGCCCGCGCAAGGACCAGCCCTTCATCGCGCTGAACTGCGCCGCCATTCCCGAGAACCTGATCGAGTCGGAGCTGTTCGGCGTGGAGCGCGGCGCGTACACCGGCGCGAGCACCTCGCGGCCCGGCCGCTTCGAGCGGGCCGATGGCGGCACGCTGTTTCTCGACGAGGTCGCCACGCTGAGCCTGGTCGGCCAGGGCAAGCTGCTGCGCGCGCTGCAGGAAGGCGAGATCGAGCGCGTCGGCGGCGTGCGCACGATCAAGCTCGACGTGCGCGTGGTCGCGGCCACCAACGTCGACCTGCAGGCCGAGGTGCGCGCCGGGCGCTTCCGCGAAGACCTGTACTTCCGGCTCGAGGTGTTCCCCATCCACCTGCCGCCGCTGCGCGAGCGGCGCGAAGACATCCCGCTGCTGATGAACTACTTTCTGCACCGCTACGTGCGCCTGCACGGCCGCACCGTGCACGGCTTCACCGCGCGCGCGGTGAAGGCGCTGCTGAACTACGACTTCCCCGGCAACATCCGCGAGCTGCAGAACCTGGTCGAGCGCGGTGTGATCAGCGCCGAAGAAGGCGGCGTGATCGACGTGCCGCACATGCTGCGGCGCGAGCAACTGCGCGACGCGGCAACCTACTCAGTCGATGCGAGCGGCACCCTGGCCAGCGGGCAAGCGAGCGCACCTGCCGACGATGCAGCCGCCTCGCCGGCCAACCTGCTCGACACCCTGGGCGATGCGAGCGGCATCTCGCTGCCGTCGCTGGAACGCCGGCTGATGGACGAGGCCGTGGCCCGCTCGGGCGGAAACCTCGCCGCCGCGGCGCGCCTGCTCGGCCTGACCCGCGCGCAGCTCGCGTATCGGCTCAAGGCGGCGCAATCGGTGGAGTGAAGAGAACATGATCGAGACAGTCTTGCGGCTCGAAATCCGCGGGTTGGTCCAGGGAGTCGGCTACCGCTGGTCGATGGTTGCAGAGGCCCGGCGGCTCGGCATCTGCGGCTGGGTGCGCAACCGCCGTGACGGATCGGTCGAAGCGGTGGTAGTGGGGTCGCCCGAGTCGCTCGAACGAATCGTGAGCTGGGCGCGCAGAGGCCCTGCATCGGCTGAGGTAGCGTCAGTCGACGTTTTCGCCAGCGAAGGGGCGTTCGACTCGTTCGAGCAGCTTCCAACCAGGTAGCCGCGCCAACAGTCGGTGCAGACGCCAATACTGCACGGTCATTGCTCACGCTTGGCCGGAGATCACACCGCGCGGCCTCTGAATGTCCGCGGGTTGCGCACCTACACTTTGCCACGGGCAAATTCGCCCCGCGGCACAAGAAGAATGGAGACAAACATGTCTGATGCTCATCGCCCCTGCGCACGTCTGGCGCGCCGCCACCTCCTGCAACTCGGTGCCGTCTCGGCAGCCGCGCTGGCCTTCCCGGCGCTGGCACAGAACCGCACGATCAAGCTCGCATCCACCTTCGACAACAGCGGCCCTGAGAAGCCCATCGCCTCGGGTTGCTTCAAGGGCGAGACAGCATACTTCAATGCGGTGAACAAGGCCGGCGGCATCAACGGTGCCAAGGTCGAGCTGCTGATGTCCGACGACCAGTTCAAGCCCGACGTCGCGAAGGCCAATGCTCAAGCCTTCGCGGCCGACAAATCGATCCTCGGCCTGCTGGCACCCGTGGGGACGCGCCAGGCGGCCGCGGTGATGGAGGCCGTGCACGACATGGCGATCGTCGGGCCAATCACGGGCACCGCGACGCTGCGCAAGAACAGCCCACCGAACGTGTTCTGGGTGCGCTCGAGCTACGACCAGGAAGTCGACAAGCTCATCCGCAACGCGTTGACGCTGGGTATCACACGCATCGGCATCGTCCACCCGAACGACCCGCTGGGCAAGTCGGTGCTGGCGGCCTTTGAACGCTCGATGGCAGACGCGAAGCTGACGCCGGCGCTGGTGACCACGACGCCCGGCACCACCAGCACCGAGATCGAACCCGCTGTGCAGGCCGCCGTCAAGGCCGCGCCGCAGCTGATGATCATGGTGATGGCCGGCGTCGTTCCGCTGTTCGTCAAGGCCTTCCGTGCGGCCGGCGGCACGAGCAGCCTCTACGGCCTGTCGATCGGCGCGAGCACGAGCAACATCGAGGTGCTCGGTGCCCAGGCTCGCGGCATTGGTTTCGCGATCGTCGTTCCGTCGCCGTTCGCACCGAAGCACGAGATCGTGCGCCGCTACCAGACCGACATGACGGCCAGCGGCTGGTCCGATTGGTCGCTGCCTTCGCTGGAGGGCTACATCAACGCGCGCGTCATCGCCGAGGGGCTGAAGCGCGCCGGGCCCGCTGTCACACGCGAGTCGCTGATCGCGTCGCTCGACCGCATCGAATCGCTCGACCTCGGCGGCATCACGATCTCCTACGGCCACGGCAACCGCATCGGCAGCCAGTTCGTCGACGTTGCAGTGATCGGAGCCGAAGGGCGCATCGTCAGCTGAGTTCCACGTCAACCAAACTCCGTTCGCCCTGAGCTTGTCGAAGGGAGGGTGCTCCGTGCACCTCGGTGCAGGCACTTCGACAAGTCCTGTCCTGAGCCTGTCGAAGGGTCAGTGCGAACGGATCGGAGACTGTCTTCAGAACCGATGCCTGAGCCCCATGCTCAGAGCAGCCTGCGTGCCGAGCGTGCCCATGAAGGCCGGCTTGGCATAACCATCGACGACGCGGTTGCGGTCGAGCATCGCGTAGACATCCGTGCGGCGCGAGAAGCGGTAGTTCGCGGTGACCCAGCCGACCTTGCGCGAGCCTTCGAGCGCCGCGCTGCCCGACTGCTTGTCGTCGATCGGCGGGCAGCGCAGCCAGTGCGGCGGAAGCTGCGGTCAGGCGGGCCATGGTGTGCAGTCGTTGCATGGGGTCTCCTCGTTGTTTTGATGGGGTCGAGCGTTCAGAAAGAAATCGGCTGCCCCGGCACGGCGACGACCACGCGAATGGGGCTCGACCCCATCGCGTCGATGAACTGCTGCGCCGTGCCGCGCGCGAGCGGGTTCGCGCCGTAATGCATCGGGATCACCGCCTTCGGGCGAAGCAGTTCCTTGACGGCCCAGGCGGCCTCGGCCGGGTCCATCGTGAAGTTGCCGCCGATCGGCACCAGCGCGAGATCGGGCTTGAAGCGCTCGCCGATCAGGCGCATGTCGCCGAAGGCAGCGGTGTCGCCCGCGTGGTAGATGCGAAAGCCGTTCTCCAGCTCGATGAGCCAGCCCACCGGCTCGCCGCCCGGGTGCGTTTCGTCCTTGTTCGACGCCGGGTTGCGCCAGACGTAGACCGACGAATGCTCGGCATGCACTGCCGTGACCTTGATGCCCGGCACCGGCTCCATCGTGCCGCCCTTGTTCATTTCAGTGTGTGCATGAGGTCAATCCGCCTTGACGTTGCCGGCCTTCACCACCTCGGCCCAGCGCGGGATCTCGCGCTTGATGAGGTCGCCGAAAGCCTGCGGCTTGGTCAGCATCGGCGTCGCGCCTTCCACCGAGAGCTGCAGCGCCACCTCGGCCAATGCGAGTGCCTTGTTGATCTCGGCATTCAGCCGCGCGACCACGGCCGCCGACGTGCCGGCCGGCGCGACGATGCCGTACCACTGGTCGGCCTCGAAGCCGGGGTAGCCGCTCTCGGCCACGGTCGGCACGTCGGGCAGCGCGGCGAGGCGCTGCACGCTCGACACGGCGAGTGCCCGCAGCCGGCCGCTGCGCACGTGCGGGATCACGGTGGGCGCACCGGTGAAGGTGCAGTCGCCATGAAGATCTTGGCCTTCAGCTTGAGCGCCTCGAAGGTGATGTGCGCCGCACTGCCGTTGCCGCCGGACGAATAGGTCAGCAGCCCCGGCTTCGCGCGCGCCGCATCGACCAGGTCTTTCAACGAACGGAACGGCGAGGCTGCATTGACGACCAGCACGTTGGGCACGCGCGCAACGTAGGCCACCGGCACGAAGCTCTTCAACGGGTCGTAGCCCAACCAGCGCCACATGGTCGCCGGCCAGCAGCACCGAGCGCACCACCGCCGTGCTGTGCGCGCGCAGCGCCACGGCGGGCAGCGGCAGGCCCGCCTGCGCGAACAAGCGTTCGAACACCCCATGGGCCGGCGTGCCGGCAAGCGGGCCGATCCACGGATACGGCGCGAGCCGGCGCAGCGACGCGCGCCGCCCGCCGCGCAACAGCGGGTGCCCCTGGCGCACCACGGCGACGAAGCGGTCGATGTACAGCACCTCTTCTTCGAGATCGCCCGCCAGCGCGTCGCCACGCAGCGGGCCGACCACGAAGTCGACGTCGGCGTTGCGCAGCAAGCGGGTCAGCGACTCGTAGGTGCCGTCCTTCACGCCGATGTGCAACTCGGGGTGCATGACGAGCACCCGCGCAGCCGCGTGGGGAACCAGCACGTCGGTGGCCATCGGCAGCGAGCCGATCGTGACCAGGAACTCGCCCTTGCCGCGCCAGCGTGCAAGCTCTTCATAGCCGATGCGAATCTCGGCGAGCGCGACCTTCACATGCTGCAACAGCCACTCGCCCGATTCGTTCAGCCGTGCGCCCAGGCGCGAGCGCTCGTACAGCGTCGTCTTCGCGGCGTGCTCGAGCCGCCGCAGCGCCTGATGCAACGCCGGCTGCGAAAGCCCCACCGCGGCGGCAGCCGCCGCCTCGCTGGGGTGCGTGCCACGCGCAACCAGCGCCTGCAGCAAGGCATCACTCACGAGGCGCGGCAGCGAAGCCACCGCGGGCGGTGCACCCCGCGCCCGCAAGCCGTTGGCTCCCGCCTGCAAGGCCTCGAAGGCACGCGACACGCGCAGTGCGAGGGCCTCGCCCGCAGCGGTCGGCACCATGCCGCGGGCGCCGCGCTCGAACAGCATCACACCGAGCGCCTGCTCTGCGCCCTGCACGGCCCGCGTGACCGCGGCCGATGATTGGTGCAGCGCCTGGGCCGCACGCGACACGCTGCCCGCCGACGCAACGGCCGCCACGGCGCGCAGCGAGCGCAAAGGCACCGCGGCGTCACCGTGGCCGGCAGTGGTGTCACCTTGGCGCAGCGCGGCCATCAAAAGCTCGGTGAGCCGGACACCGCTGCCTTACGGCAACGGCTTGAGCAGCTGGGCAAGAAACATCGACCTCACAAGATGCCTTTCAGTCGGAGCAGGCCGAACGCAGCGACCGTCGCGGCATCTCGAATTTCACCGTCAATGATCATTCGCTCTACTGCGGCGACAGAGAATGACTTGGCGATGAGCCCTTCTTCCTCTGGCTCGGGATGTGAGCCGCGATCCGAAAGCCCCGTAGCGAAATACACGTCAAAGGCTTGCGTGACAAACCCGTAAGACGGAAAGAGACGGCCAACGTGCACGATCGAAGCTGCAACCAGACCCGTCTCCTCTCGCAGTTCCGCGGCCGCCAGGTCAGCCGCATTGATGTCATGCTGATGCGACGAGCCTTGTGGGAATTCCCAGTAGCGGGCTCCAACAGGGTAGCGGTACTGCTCTACGAGATGAAGTTCACCGCCCTGATAGGCCGCAATGACGGCGAAGTCGGGCTTCTCGACGACACCATAGATTCCGGCCGCTCCGCTGGCGCGAATGATCTTGTCTTCTCGAACTTGCATCCAGCGATTCCGGTAGACGACCGAACTTTCTGTGGTGAGGATCTCCTGCTTGGGTGAGATGTTCTTCATGGACGTCGAGTTCCGAGTGTTGCTATGCGGGCCATCGTTTTAAGCGAATGTACGCAATGGCACAGCAGCGTCTTCTCCTGGCCGGCGCTTGGCTCGCACCGGCTGCGCACGGTCATCAGAATCCCAACCAGCGCCGCGGCGTATCCCAGAACAGCTTGCGGCGATCGTTCGATCAGTGGCAGCAGTTCGACGAGCTGGTCACCCTCGACCTGCAGAGAGACCAGCATGCGCGGCGCCCGTCAACACGGCGGCGACGATGCCGATGGCAAGTAGTTTGGCGAGCTTGATCAAGGGTTGCTCCAGTGTTTGTACGTCAGGTGGCGGGTGAGCCGATGTGGTCCCAGGCCAGTGGCCCGGCGCCTTTGCCGGCCACTGAGTAGAGTGCGTTGGGCGCGTTGCGCGTCTTCTGGAATTCCTCCAGCGATTCGCCGCGCATCGCCGCGTAGATGTGCAGGTTCGAGACGCCGACCACCGCGCCCAGCTTCTCGAGCACGAAGAAGATGGCGCCGTAGCGGATCAGCCCACGCCAGTCGCGGCGCTGCACGAGGTCTTGCTCGGTGTCGTCGAGCCCGGCTTCGCGCATGAGCGCCGCTTCGTCGGCGAGAAAGCGCTCGCGGTAGGCCGGTACCACCAGGCCATGCAGGAAGCGGTTCAACCGGTAGGCCTTGACGCTGCGCTCCAGCGTGAACGGGTAGGTGCCGCGCAAGCCTTCGGCTCCCGCCAGCTGCTTGCCGATGCGTTCGCGGTGGCGCTGCGCGGCCGGCAATGGCATCGCCTGCTCCGCGGGCTCGTAGATCGCGGTGGCGATGCCGGTCATCGACGGCAGGTAGTAGCGGCGGTGCAGGCAGCGCACCTGGCTCGCCAGCGCGCCGCGCATCACCAGCCACATGATGACTTCCGACCCTTCGAAGCCGCCGAGCGTCGCGAGTTCGGCATGCGTCATCTCGGCGATCTGCTCGGGGTCGCGCTCGATCAGGTCGAGGAAGCGCGCGTCCCATTCAGGGTTGTTGAAGCCGGCACGCTCGCCGTGCACCTGGTGCGACAGGCCGCCGGTGGCGACGACCGCCACGCGCAAGTCTTGCGGAAAGCTCTCGATCGCGCGGCGCAATGCCTGGCCGAGCTTGTAGCAGCGCCGCGCGCTCGGGATGGGGAACTGCAGCACGCCGATTTGCAGCGGTATCAGCTTGGCCGGCCATTCGGGCTCGTGCGAGCACATCACCGACAGGGGCGAGAAGCAGCCGTGGTCGAGCGCCTTGTCCTGGAAGAAGGACATGTCGAACTCTTCGGCCATCAGCGACTGGCCGATGTGCGCCGCCAGCGCAGGGTGGCCGCCGATGGGCGGCAGGTCGCGCGGGCCCGCGCCTTCGTCGGCCGGCGCCCAGCGCTCGCCCACGCCGAGCGAGAAGGCCGAGTAGTGGTCGAAGAAGAACGAGGTGACGTGGTCGTTGTAGATCATCAGCAGCACATCGGGCCGCTGCTCGGCGATCCACGCCTGCACCGGCGCGAAGGCTTCGAAGATCGGCGCCCACACCGGGTCGCTCTGCTTGTCGCGATCGAATGCGAAGCCGATGGTCGGCGTGTGCGATGCAGCAATGCCGCCGATGATGCTTGCCATGAGGCGTTCCTTGATGTGATGGGTGACCTGCCTCAGCCAAGCTGCGGACCTTGCGCAACGCTGGTCGTCGATGGCGCGAAGTCTAGAAACGCTTGCGCTGGATCAACAGATGGCGCGGCCCGAAGCGCGATAACGGCTCGTTATCATCCGGCGCATGAAGTTGACGAGCCTGCGGGCCCTCGTGGCCGCCATCGAAGAAGGAAGCCTGCGCTCCGCATCGCGGCGCCTGGGTGTCTCCCAGCCCGCGCTGACGAAGATGATTCGCGAGCTGGAGCGCGAACTCTCGACGACCCTGCTGTTGCGCTCCACCACCGGCGTGATCGCCACCGCACAAGGCATCGTGCTCTACGAGCGTGCAATCGCCGCCGAGCGAGAGCTGTCGCACGCGGTCGACCAGATCCAGCAGCTCGGTGGCCGCATGACCGGTGCCTTGACGATCGGTGCGGTGCCCTTGGCGGTGATGCTGCTGGTGCCCGAAACGCTGCGCACCTTCGGCCGCGAGTTCCCCGGCATCCAGCTGCGCGTGATCGAAGAGCTTTACATCGCGCAGCTCACGCGGCTGCGCAAGGGCGAGGTTGACGTGGCCCTCGGGCCGCTGCCGGACCAGCTGCCGCCGGGCGAGTTCACGGTCGAAACGCTGATGCCCATCTCGATGGTGATCGTCGTGCGCAAGGGCAACCCGCTGGCGCGTGCACGGCGCCTCGCCGACCTGGCCGAAGCGCCGTGGGTCTACACCGGCGCGACACCCGACTCGGGCTACGCGAAAGTGCTCTACGAGCGCAACGGCCTGAAGCCGCCGCCGGCCGGTGCGCTCGTCAACTCGACGCTGGGCCTGCTGTCGATTCTGGCGAGCGGCAACTGCGTCGGGCTGATGCCGCAGCAGATTGCGGCCCACCCTGTCGCGTCTGGCTACCTCGACGTGGTCGACGTCGCCGAAGGCCCGCTCCAGCTGACGATCGGCGCGATGGCACGGGCCGATTCGGCGCTCAAGCCGAGCGTGCGCCACTTCCTGGCCCACCTGCACCGCGCAGCGCATCACCTCACGAGCGGGAGCGCTTGAGCGGCGAGTTCGTCTCGCGCAATCAACGCGGGAACGGCGGCCAACGCTCCACGACGAGGGAGTAGCCCGCAGCCCGCGAGCGCAACCAGACCAGAGACACCGTGCTCGCGTTCCACCCGATCGAGACAGGGTCGGTCGGCGGAACGGCACCCATCGCGTTGTAGGCCAGCGTGACGTGCGGCTCGAAGGGCCGGGTGTCGGGTATCAGCTTGGCCACGCGCATCGCATCTTCGACATTGCGCCTGAGCTGAGACAGCGCCACGTTCTCGTTGGGGCGAAGCACGGCAATGCCGCCCGGCCACACTTCGGCGGTCTCGAGCCGCAGCTTCATCGGCGTGATGTTCATGATGCGGATCGCTTCTCTCAGCGCCCGCTCTTTCGTTTCATCGACGTCGCCCAGGAAGTGCAGAGTGAGGTGCAGGTTCGGTGCCGGCGATTCCCCCGCACCAGACGGCCAGTGCCAGAGACGGCGGTATTCGCCGATCTGGAACTGCACGGAAGCGTCGGCCATCAGCCCCACCAGAAGGCGCCGGGTCGGTCGGTCAGCGTCACTCGCCATGAGTCAAGTGAACGCTGCTGCGTGGATGATGGGTTGAATGAAGGTGGTGCGTGGGCTCAAGTGCTCTTGCCGCCGGACTCGCCGGGCCCCTGTGCCTTGGGAGACGGCGCCGCGCCGGACTGTTCGACCGGCTTGGACACTTCGGCAAGAGTTTTCATTGCAGCGGTCACGCGTTGGCTCAATGTGTTGAGTGATGTGCTGAGTTGCGACTGAATGCGAGGATCCATGCCGACGAAATCGGAATCCCGGAAGACTTCGAGTTCGACAAGTTTGCCCTTCGATCGCTTTGCCATGATGGACCCGTGATGACTGCCGAATGTTAAAAGACATAGCGATTTCAACAGAGCCACTTCGGCTCAATCCCGGGTAGGAAGACTCCTACGCGGACGTGGTGACCACGCAGCCCTTCATTTGCGCGGCGCCCCTTGCGGAGTACGCTCCGCCCCATGATTAGCAAGCCACGTTCCGCGGGCGCTGCAAAGGATGAGGCCTCGGCGCCGACGTCTCGGGGCCCGGCCTCGGGCACCTCGACCCGGCTGCCGCGCTATCGGCGGATCGTCGCGGTGTTCGTCGCCATGACGGTGTTGCAGGCCTCCGTCGCAGCGTTCAGCATTCACCTGCTCTCGGCCGTGCGCGCCTATGTGACCGGCGAAAGCCTCTACTCCAAAGGGCAGAAGGACGCGCAGATCTACCTGCTCGACTACGCCGAGAAGCAGCGCGAAGCCGACTACGTGCTGTTCGTGGCCGCGCTGGCCGTGCCGCTGGGAGACCGCGCAGCGCGAGAGGCGCTTCAGCAGGCGCAGCCCGACCTCGCCAAGGCGAAGCAGGGGTTCCTGGACGGCGGCAACCACCCGGACGACATCGACGGGTTGATCCGCATGTTTCGCTGGTTCCAGCATGTGCCGTTCATGTCGAAGCCGATCTCGACCTGGACCGAAGGCGACCGCGTGATCGAGCAGATGCGCGCGATCGTCGAGCACGCGCGGACCAGCATCCAGGCCGCCGATGCAGACTCCACCGCGATCGCCGACATGCGGATGCAGGCCCCCGTCCTCAACCAGAAGCTGACACAGCTCGAGAGCACGTTCTCGTTCCAGCTGGGCGAAGCCTCGCGAACGATGCAGCTGCTGTTGCTCGGGCTCAACGGGAGCATCGCGCTGCTGATCATGGTGTCGGGCCTGTGGTTCGTGCGCCGCAGCGCCCGCGTCCAGGCTTCGACCGAGGCCAAGGTCGTCGATCGGCAGGCCTCGCTGCAGCGCCTGCTGGACTCCGCCGCCGAAGGCCTCTACGGTGTCGACCGCGAAGGGCGTTGCACCTTCATCAACAAGGCGGCGCTGACGATGCTCGGCTACGAACGGGAATCGGAGCTGCTGGGCCAAGACATCCACGCCGTGATCCACCACTCGCGCGCCGATGCGCCGCCCTCCCCTTCAAGCGACTCCAGCGTGTACCGCGCCTACCAGTCGCTGCAGGCATCTCACTCGGTGGACGAGGTGTTCTGGCGCAAGGACGGCAGCGCTTTCCCTGTCGAGTATTGGTCGCACCCTGTCGTTCACGAAGGCGAGGTGCAGGGAGCCGTGTCGACCTTCTTCGACATCAGCGAGCGGGTCGAGATGCAAGCCGCGCTGCGCCACGGCGAGCTGCGGCTGGAGCGGCTGATCGATGCGGTCACCGACGGTGTGGTCACGGTCGACGGTGGCCAGAAGATTGTGTTGTTCAACCGTGCAGCCGAAGCCATGTTCGGAACTCGCGCGACCGAGGCGCTGGGCGGCCGGGTGGACCGCTTCATCACCAAGGCGGCAGGCGCCGAGGGCTCCGGCGGCGAGCAGGCCGATGACGCGGCCCGCTCGGTCGTCGAACTGCACGGCCCGCTGCACGAATTCGTCGGCAAGCGGCGAGACGGGCAGGAGTTTCCGGTGGAGGCTTCGCTCTCGAAGCTGGAGACCGAGCGCGGCACGCTCACGACCGTCGTCCTGCGGGACACGACCGCATTGCACACCGCAAATGCCGAACGGCGCGCGCGGCAGGTGCTGGAGGCCGCGAACCAGGCGAAGACGGAGTTTCTTTCGCGCATGAGCCACGAGCTGCGAACGCCGCTGAATGCGGTGATCGGATTCGCGCAGCTGCTGCGCATGGACCCGGTGCAACGCCTGTCGACCCAACAACGCGAGCGGGTGCAGCACATGGAAAGCGCCGGCGAGCACCTGCTCGCGCTGGTGAACGATGTGCTCGACCTCTCGCGCATCGAGTCGGGCGAGATGTCGGTTTCGCCGGAAGCCATTCCGATCTCGGCGGTGGTGGAAGAGGCCTGCACGATGGTGTCGCCGCTGGTAACGGAAGCCGGTGTCGAAGTCACCATGTCGCCCGCCGCTTCCGGCGCGCCCGTCGCGCGGCACGGCCCGTTCTCCAACCCGCTGGCCGTGTTTCGCGAAGAGCTGTGGGTGCAGGCCGACCGGGTCAGGTTGCGGCAGGTGCTCGTCAACCTGATGAGCAACGCCATCAAGTACAACCGACCGGGCGGCAGCGTCGCGGTGACCTGGGGGGCTTCCGAAGGCGAGTGCGAGGTCCTGGTGGTCGATACCGGGCAGGGAATTGCGCCCGAAAAACTGGGCAGCCTCTTCGAGCCCTTCAACCGGCTCGGCGCGGAAGCCTCGCGGATCGACGGCACGGGCATCGGGCTGGTGCTGTCGCGCCAGCTGGCCGAAATGATGGGCGGCAGCCTCGACATCACGAGCACCTTCCGCGAGGGCACGACGGCCTGCCTGAAGCTGAAGATCGCCACCTCGTCGCCGGCAGCCAACTCGGCCGCCATGCCGGCGCTCCTGCAGGTCGAACAGCGCCCTGACCAATCGATGAGCGTGCTGTATGCCGAAGACAACGAAGTGAACGCCGAACTGATGCGACAAATCGTGAGGATGCGCCCCGCTGTGTCACTTCGGATAGCAGAAAACGGCAGTATTGCCCTGGAAATGGCAACCCTCGACCCGCCCGACCTGATGCTCGTCGACATGAACCTCGGCGACATGACCGGGATCGAGCTCGCCCGATTGCTCCAGCGCAATCGCTCGACACGCGACATTCGCCTGGTTGCACTGTCGGCCGATGCCCTGCCCGCGCAGATCGAAGCCGCAACACGCAACGGCTTCGAGGGCTACCTGACGAAACCCATCAAGGTTCGGGAGCTGCTGGCGGTGATCGACAACCACCGCCAGGAAGCCTGAGGCATACCCTCTGTTACCAGCCCATCCCCTGCGCTGCGCGCCATGGGCATGCTTCATGCGAATTGATCCCTGCCGTTTAACACCGCTGAGGGATCTCATGTCACACGACTTTCGACGCACAGGCGACTTGAAGAGCATTGGCAGCTATCCCGTCTGGGTTCAGCGTGTCGTTCGCGAAACCGCTCTGCACAAGCAGCGGGTGGTCGAGCATGAGTTGTTCGCGCTGATGCGCGAAGGCAAGTTGCCGCTGGCGGCAATGCGGCGCTTTCTGGTCGGCGTGTGGCCGACGATCGAACAGTTTCCGCGCTTCATGTCGATGAACCTGAAGAAGATCGGCTACGGCGACAGCGTGGGTGAAGACATGGCTCGCCGCTACCTGATCCAGAACATCCGCGTCGAACAAAAGCATTCGGAGCATTGGGCCACCTGGGCCAGCTCGGCCGGCCTCACGCTGCACGACCTGCGGACCGGCAGCGACGTCGAAGAAATGGCCGCCCTGGCGCATTGGTGCTGGTACGTGTGCGACCAGTCGAAGCTGGCCGTGGCGATGGCCGCCACCAACTATGCCGTCGAAGGCGCGACCGGCGAATGGTCGTGCGTGGTCTGCGCGAACGGCACCTACGCCCAGTCGCTGCCCGAAGAAATCCGCTCGCCGGCCATGCGCTGGCTCAAGGTGCACGCCGAATACGACGACACCCACCCCTGGGAAGCGCTCGACATCGTCGCGACCCTGCTGGGGCATGCACCGAGCGCACAAGACGTCACCGAGGTGCGCAGGGCCATCCAGTCGAGCTACACCTACATGAAGATGGCACTCGACGGCGCTTTGGCGGCGGCGATCCATGGCAGCTTCGACGAGACCGCATCGAACTCGGCCACGCTGAGCCTGGACAGGCTGCACGCCGCCTGAGAGCACTCTTGAAGTCACTTTCTCCTTGCTGATCGATTGATCTGCAGAGAGTCGCAGCGGAATCGAGGCATGCCGTCATGGCACGCCTCATCCCGCGCGACGAGGGGTAGTCTCCCTTCAGAACCCCGGCGTGCCCGGCGCCTTCGGCTTGAAGCGGTACACGAGGTACGGCGCCTTGTTCTTGGCGACGCCATCGCTTTGCAGCACGCTCGTCAGCGGGAGCTGAGCGGCGCCCGTGTACATGTAGCCGTCGCTGTTGAAGGTGACGCCGTCGGGCCAGACCATCTTGGTGTCGGTGACGAAGCGGCTGTAGGTCCGGGTGTCGGGCGGGATGATGCCCACGGCCTTCTCGCCCACTTCCGTGAGGTAGAGGTTGCCGGCGTTGTCGATGCTCATGCCGCCATTGAAGGGCTTGTCGGCATAGGTCTCCACCTTCGCTGCGAGCTGCGCAGCGCTGAGCGAGGTGTCCAGCAGATCCGTCATGCGGATGCGGTAGACCTTGTAGGCGCTGAGCGGCGCGAAGTAGAGCCACTCGCTGTCCTTGTCCAGCGCGATGCCGTCCACGCCGACGTACAGGTTGAACGAGCCCGCAGTCGCCGTTCCCTGGTCCCACTTGATCGGGTCCATGACGGGCATCACGCGCGGGTCGCCCTGGAGCAGGCGGCGGCAGGTGCCTGTCGTCATGTCGACGACCACCAGCGCGGCCTTGTTGCCCACCCCGGCGGAGTTCTCTCCGATCGCCTCGTCTGCGTCGACGATGACGTTGTGCTTCAGGTCGACGACGAAGTCGTTGTGCTGCGACTCCGGCACCGTGCAGCCGCCGGTGATCGGAATGATGCGCTCCAGCCGCTTGCCCTTCGTGTTCCAGCCGACCAGCTTCGGAACGAGGCCCGCGGGCCGCCCTGCTGCGACGTCGGTCGACTTCGCAGAGTCCAGCAGCCAGAGGATGCCGTTGGCGTCTGTGTGCAAGCCCAGAACCCAGTCGACGCAGGTGTTGAAGTCGGTCTTCCAGGAACCGTCGGCGTTCTTGCAGCTCTGCCACGAAGCGCTGGGGTACGGCGTGGTCGTCTTCCGGTCCGCGTTCAGCAGCGCCACCTGCGTTTTCGGGCTGTAGAACGGGTGGTACCCGATGATGACTTGCCCATCGGGCATCTGCGTGATGCCGCCGACTCCGGAACTGTCGAGCTGGGCAAAGACCTCGAGCGAACTCTGGCCTGTCGCCGTGGCCGCCACGGAGTCGTTGCCTCCGCCGCCGCATGCGCCGAGCGTCATGCCGCAGACGAAAAGAGCCGCGTATACCGCGGGTAGAAGTTTGACTTTCAAAGCATGTCTCCTTATTTGTGATTTAGGGCAACGCTGAACAAGTCCCTCGCGGACGGGGCATCCTCGCTTTGGGCGGTCTGCGGCGTTGCAAATCCTCGCCATAGCTGGGCTATGGCTGTGGTTTGCGCCTTGCAGCCCATCCCAAACCGAGGCGCCCCGCCTCGCGGGGACTTATTCAGCGTCGCCTTTGTTGCCCATCGGGCAATCACATGCTCGTCTTATGCCGTGCGGCATTCAATCGACGCACCGCTGAAGGAGTTTCAAATGCCTCGTGAAAGTAACTGGCCCGATTACTGCGTGGAGGCTTGCATGCCTTGGCGTAGCGAACGCGAGAGCCGCGCGCGACTGATCCTCGGACCGGAAGTCCGACGCTGCGTGCAGCATGCACACTCAGTTCAGCTCGCCGTCAACCTGTCTGCAGGTCGTGGTAGATCACGCTTCGCTCACGCGAGCCATGAAGCCGGGCTCTCCGTCGACAGCCCGTAGCGCGCGATGGCCTCCGCGCAGACGCTGGCCTCCACATGGCCCTGAGTCCGCAAGGCCGTCAGCGCTGCGAGCACCACGTGATGGCGGTCGACCTCGAAGAAGCTGCGCAGCGCCGCACGCGTGTCGCTGCGCCCGAAGCCATCGGTGCCGAGCGCGGTGAAGGGAGCGTCGACGTACGAGGCCACCAGCTGCGGCCAGGCGCGCACATAGTCGGTCGCGGCGATCACCGGCGCGTCGCCGCCCAGGCAAAGCTGAACATGGCTCACTCGCGCGTCCTCTTGCGGATGGAGCCTGTTGAAGCGCTCCACTTCCCGCGCCTCTCGCGCCAGCTCGCTGAAGCTGGTGGCGCTCCAGACTTCTGCTGCCACGCCCCATTCGCTTGCGAGCAACTCGGCCGCGGCAATCACTTCACGCAAGATGGTGCCCGAGCCGAGCAAACGCACCTTGGCTCTTGCGTCGGTGTTCTCAGGCTGGTGAGTCGCGTAGCGATACAGGCCCTTGATGAGATCGCCCTCCACACCCGCCGGCAGCGATGGCTGGGCGTAGTTCTCGTTCATCAGGGTGACGTAGTAGAAAACGTCTTCCTGGCGCTCCATCATCTGGCGCATGCCGTGGTCGAGGATCACCGCGAACTCGCCCGCGAAGCACGGGTCGTAGGCCCTGCAGTTGGGCACCGCCGCCGCCTGGACGAGGCTGCTTCCGTCTTGATGCTGCAGGCCTTCTCCGCCCAAGGTGGTGCGGCCCGCGGTCGCGCCCAGCAAGAAGCCGCGCGAGCGCTGGTCGGCCGCGGCCCAGATCAGGTCGCCCACACGCTGGAAGCCGAACATCGAGTAGTAGATGTAGAACGGCAGCATCGCCTGGCCATGCACCGAGTAGCTGGTGGCCGCAGACGTCCAGCTGCTGATGGCGCCGGCCTCGCTGATGCCCTCTTCGAGAATCTGGCCATCGGTGGCTTCGCGATAGCTGAGCACCGAGCCGATGTCTTCGGGCTCGTACGCCTGGCCGTTGAACGAATAGATGCCGACTTGCTTGAAGAGGTTGGCCATGCCGAAGGTGCGCGCCTCGTCGGCGACGATCGGCACGACACGCGGGCCGAGATGCGGGTCCTTCAGCAAGCTGGTGAGCATGCGCACGAAGGCCATCGTCGTGCTCATCTCCTTGCCGTCGGCCTGCAAGGCGAACTCGCCGTAGCGCGCCAGGGGCGGCACCGGCACGGGCGGCGCCTCGCTGCGCCGCGTCGGCGTGAACCCGCCGAGCTCAGCGCGGCGCGCGTGCAGGTAGCGCATCTCCGGGCTGTCGTCGGCCGGCCGGTAGAAGGAAAGCGACGCGGCCTGCTCGTCGGTGAGCGGCAGGTTGAAGCGGTTGCGGAAAGTGATCAGGTCGTCGCGCTCGAGCTTCTTCTGCTGGTGCGTGGTCATGCGACCCTGGCCGGCCTCGCCCATGCCGTAGCCCTTCTTCGTCTGCGCGAGGACGACCGTCGGACGGCCCGTGGTCTCCATGGCCGCGTGGTACGCGGCGTGGATCTTCACGAGATCGTGGCCGCCACGCTTCAGGCGGTCGATCTGCTCGTCGGTCAGCCCTTGTGCGAGCGCCGCGAGGGCCGGGTCTTGCCCGAAGAAATGTTCGCGGTTGTAGCGACCATCCTTGGCAGCGAAGGTCTGGAACTGCCCGTCGACCGTCTTTGCGAAGGCGCGCGCCAAGGCGCCTTCGCTGTCGCGCGCGAACAGCCCGTCCCAATCGGATCCCCAGACCAGCTTGATGACGCGCCAGCCGGCGCCGGCAAACAGTGCCTCCAGCTCGTCGATGATGCGGCCGTTGCCGCGCACCGGGCCATCAAGGCGCTGCAAGTTGCAGTTGACCACCCAGATGAGGTTGTCGAGCTTCTCGCGAGCGGCCAGGGTCAGCGCGCTCATGCTCTCCGGCTCGTCCATCTCGCCATCGCCGAACACGCCCCACACCCTGCGCGCAGACGTATCGACGAGCCCGCGGTGTTGCAGGTAGCGCATGAAGCGGGCCTGGTAGATGGAGCTGATGGGGCCGATGCCCATCGAGCCGGTGGGGAACTGCCAGAAGTCCGGCATCAGCCAGGGGTGCGGGTAGCTCGACAGGCCTTTGACGCTGTGTTGCCGTGCAGTGATCTCTTGCCGATAGTGCGCAAGGTCGCTCTCCTCCAGGCGGCCTTCGAGGAAGGCACGCGCATAGACACCCGGCGCCGAATGCGGCTGGTAGAAGACCAGGTCGCCCTGCTCGCCGCCGCGGAAGAAGTGGTTGAAGCCCACCTCGAAAAGGTCGGCTGCGCTGGCATAGCTTGCGATGTGGCCGCCCAGCTCGCCGTAGGCCTTGTTGGCTCGCACCACCATGGCCAGCGCGTTCCAGCGCATCAGCGAAGCCAGGCGCTCTTCGGTCGCGAGATCGCCGGGAAACGGCGGCTGGTGCAAGGCCGGAATGGTGTTGACGTAAGGCGTGCCCGGCGCCGGTTGCCAGCCGACCTCTGGCGCACGCGCCATGGCAGCCAGCACGTCCATGATCTCGCGCACCCGCCGAGGCCCCGAGGCCTCAAGCAGCGACGCGAGCGAGTCGCGCCACTCCGCCATCTCGGTGGGGTCGCTCTCGGTCAAAGGGGCAGCCAACGCGAGTTGCTGCTGGATGAAGGGATCGCTCATGTTTGTCTCCTGGCTTCAGCACTGTAGTTCGCTGCCTTCGGCACGAGCTATCGAACTCGTTGCCCATTCAGCTTGAATCAGCACAAAATGCCGCACTACACATAAACAGCAGCACAATGAATCTCGACGCACTCGACCTGCGCATCTTGCGCGAACTGCAAGCCGACGCGAGCCTGTCCAACGTTGCACTGGCCCATCGCGTCGGCCTGTCGCCCTCGCCCTGTCTGACGCGGGTGAAGGCACTTGAGCGAGAAGGCGTGATCCGCCAGGTGGTCGCGCTGCTCGACGCCAAGGCGCTGGGCTTGCACCTCAACGTCTTCATCTCGATCAGCCTGAAGCAGCAGACGCGTGCAGCACTGGAAGCCTTCGAAGCGAAGGTGTGCGCGCGCGACGAGGTCATGGAGTGCTACCTGATGACCGGCGATGCCGACTACCTCATCCGTGTGGCGGTGCCCGACATGCAGGCGCTTGAGCGGTTCATCCTCGAACAGCTGTCGCCGATGAAAGAAGTCGAGAAGATCCGCTCCAGCTTCTCGCTCAAGCAGGTTCGCTACAAGACCGCGCTGCCGTTGAACTCGTTGTAGCGCGCGGTCCCCTCTCACCGGAAACTGGAGACTACTGCCGCGGGCCCGCCACCACGTCGAACGAGGTCTTGGCGATCGTGTTCTGCCAGAGGAAGAAGCCGACAAGCGCCGGGCCGGCCGCCTTGTCGACAGGCAGCTTGTCCACCTTCAGCGCGTGCACGGTGAACAGGTAGCTGTGCTTGCGCCCGACGGGCGGGCACGGCCCGAAGAAGCCGGGCTTTCCGAGGTCGGTGTTGCCTTCGACCGCGCCGCCGGGCAGAGTGCCGCCATTGAGGCCACCCGGCAGTGCGGTGACAGTCGCCGGGATGTCGTAGGCCACCCAATGCCAGAAGCCGCTGCCGGTGGGCGCGTCCTTGTCGTAGAAGGTGACGGCGAAGCTCTTGGTGCCCACCGGGGCGTTCTTCCAGGCCAGGTCCGGCATGACGTTGCCGCCGGTGCAGCCGAAGTTGTTCCAGTAGTTCGCGGCAGCGATGGGCGCGCCCTTCTTGAGGGCCTTGCTGGACAGTTCGAAATCTGCTGCCTGCACGGCTTGGGTCGAGAGCGCGAACGATGCGAACGCGAAGAGGAAAGCGTTGATGTTTTTCATGTCGATTGGTTTTGGGTAGTTGATTTGAGACGCCGGAATTCAGAAGCCTTCGAGCACGATTTTTCCGCGCGCCTTGCCGCTTTCCACCAGCGCATGGGCGCGCTTGAGGTTGTCTGCGTTGATGCGCCCGAAGTTTTCGCCGAACGTCGTTCGAAGTTCGCCCGCATCGACCAGCCGCGCGATCTCGGTCAGCAGCGAGTGCTGCTCGATCAAGTCGGCCGTCGTGTACAGGGAGCGCGTGAACATCAGCTCCCAATGGAGCGAGACGCTCTTGCGCTTGAGCTTCGAAACGTCGATGGAGCCGGGAGCCGGGTCGTCGATGAGACCGAACCTGCCCTGCGGCGCAATCAGCTCGGCGATTGCGGCGAAGTGCTTGTCGGTCTGGGTCAGGCTCACCACATAGTCGGGCGCCGGAAGGGCAAGGCGCTTGAACTCGTCTGCGAGCGGCTTGGAGTGGTCGACGACATGGTGCGCCCCGAGGCTGCGCACCCACGAGTTGGTCTCCGGGCGAGAGGCCGTGCCGATCACGTTGAGCCCGGTCAGTTGCCTGGCCAGCTGCACCAGGATCGAACCCACGCCGCCGGCAGCCCCCACGACGAGCAGCGACTGCCCTTGCGACGCTTCACCGCGCTTCACGCCCAGGCGATCGAACAGCATCTCCCATGCGGTGATGCCGGTCAGCGGCAACGCGGCCGCCTGGGCGTCGCCCAGAGAGCGCGGCGCGTGGCCGGCGATGCGCTCGTCCACCAGGTGCAACTCGGCGTTTGCACCGGGGCGGTTGATCGCTCCTGCGTACCAGACGCGGTCGCCCGGCTTGAAGAGGGTGACCTTGTCTCCGACGGCGCGGATCGTGCCGACGGCGTCCCAGCCCAGCACGCCCCACTGGCCCTCGGCCGGCTGCGAACTCGCACGAATCTTGGTGTCCACCGGGTTGACGGAGATCGCCCGCACTTCGACCAGAAGGTCGCGGCTGCTTGGAACGGGTTCAGGCAGATCGACGTCTTGCAAGGACAGTGCATCGGCAATGGGCAGCGGCTTCTGGTAGGCAACAGCTTTCATGAATTACCTCGTTGGTTGTTGAAGGAGCGAACGCCCTTTCCATGCCCAACACTGTGCCCGCCAGCCGGTTTGCGATCGAGTACCCGCGCCCGAAAATATCTTCAATCAGATTTTGAAAGTGGCTCCGCCGGCCCACTGTCACATCACCCCTCGCTCATGCGCCGGCAGCAGGCCACCAGGTGCTCCCTGAGCTGCCGCACCAGGGGCCGCAGCATTCGCCGGTCCGCGCACATCATGTAGAGCGGGGCCTCCTCGGCCTCCCAGTCGGAGCACAGCTGCACCAGAGTGCCCTCGCGAAGATCCTGTGCGACGTCGAGCGTCGACTTGTAGGCGATGCCCTCCCCGGCCACGGCGAGGCGGCGAACGGCGTCGCCGTCGTCGCACTGGAAGCTCCCGGCCACTTCCACCGTCACGGTCTCCTTGCCGCGTTTGAAGGTCCACCGGTTGTGGATGCGGTCGCTCAGCATGAAGCACAGGCAGTTGTGGGACACCAGTTCCTTCGGGCCGGCCGGGTGGCCGTGGCGCGCGAGGTAGCTGGGAGCCGCGCACAGCACCCGCTTGTTCGTGGGATCGAGTGCCAGGCCGACCAAGCCCGAGTCCGGCGCGTTCCCGTAGCGCAGCGCGAGTTCCACCTGCTCGCGGTACAAACCGGCAACCCGGTCCGACACCTGGATCTTGATGATCACCCCCGGGTGGCGATGCCTGAACTCGGCAAGCCACTTCAAGACCTGGTTGCGCCCGAGATCGGATGGCATGGACAGCTGCACCGTGCCGCGCAGCATGTGCCTGCCCTGGCCGAGCCGCTCCGCGGCCACGTCCAGCGCCTCGACGGCCGGCTCGCACTGCGCCAGGAACTGCTCGCCTTCCGGCGTCAGGCGCAAGCTGCGTGTGGACCGCGCGAACAGCGCCACGCCGAGTTCCGACTCCAACCGCTTGATGGCCGCACTGGCCGTCGCCGGACTCAAGTCCATTGCGCGCGCAGCCTCCGACAGGCTGGCCGCTTTCGCCGTGCGCATGAACAGGCGCAGGTCATTCAGTGATTTCAACAGGTGTCTCCTCAGCAATCCGTTCTTCAGCGCTCCGCGCTGTCCGGCAGAGATGTACAAGCGTACAGAGGGTGAGTGCGGCTGAAGGATCGATCTTCTCGAAATCGCTGAAAGAGTTCAGGCCTCCGATGCAAACGGCCGCGCACACTTGATGCCGATGGGAGGCATTGGCGTAAACCAGTACACCCTGCACCTGCTATGGACTTTGCGCCATGGCTGGCCGAAACTGAGGAACAGAAGGCCGCATGACATCCACCTCAGATCGCATCCCCTTGGCCCAAGTTCGCGATTTGCTCAACGTGGGCGAGCCCCTGCCGTTCCGGGTGCTCGACTCTCACAAGCGCCTGCTGTTGAACGCGGGCCAGGTGCTGCTCAACGAAGAACAGCTCGACGGCCTCTACGAGCGCGGCGCCTGGGCCGAACGCCCGCTGGTAGAAGCAACCCGAATCGCGCGGGCAGAGGCAGCGGCCCGGGCCGCCAAGGTGGTTCCGCAGCTCTCGCTGTTCGACCGCTGGGATCGGCTCTTGCTGCACTTCGACAGGCTGCCACGCGCCATCTCGCGAAAGGAGGAGAAGGGCACGGCGGTGTCGGAGGTCTTCTCCGGCTTGCAAAGCCTGATCGACCGCGACCCCGACGTGGCGCTCTTCCAGTGCATTCGGCAAGAAGAACGCCGGTTCGCGCTCTACCCGTTCAGGCATTCGGTCCGGGTGGCCACCCTCGTCGTGTTGACCGCCCGCCAACTCGGCTGGGAGCCGAGCCGACGCGCCTCGCTCGGCTGCGCGGGCCTGACGATGAACTTCTCGATGCTGGACCTCCAGGCCACCATGGCGGAGCAAGACACCCCGCCGACCAAGAAGCAGCTGGAGCAGATTCGGGCCCACCCGGAAGCGACGGTCGCGATGCTGCGCGCTGCGGGCATCGAAGACGAAGTCTGGCTGACTGCCGTTCTCGAGCACCACGAGCATGTGGGCGGCGGAGGCTACCCGCGCGGCCACGGCGATGTCTGCCCCGAGGCACGCATACTTCGCGCCGCCGACGTCTACATGGCGAAGATCAGCGCGCGCGCCGAGCGGCCCGCCATGACGCCGCAAGGCGCCACACGGCAGCTCTTTCAGCAAAGCGCCGGCGACGAGCTGGCGATGGCGATGATCCGTACGGTGGGCGTGCATCCGCCCGGCAGCCTCGTTCGCTTGCGCTCGGGAGAAGTCGCCGTGGTCATCCGCCGTGCCACCGCGGGCCCCCACCCTTTGGTCGCGACCTTGAGCGACAAGAACGGGCGCCCCACGGGTGAAACCCATCGACGCGACTCGTCCCAACCCGACTTCGCCATCGACGGCCCGCTCGATGTGAACACCGCGTTCCAGCGAGTCCTACCCGAGAGGGTGTACGGCTTGATGTCCGCCTGAGCGCGTTTCGCCGACGAACCAGGCGTCTATCGGGCCGTGTCGTTTCCCAACCGGGTCTTCTTTCGGCGAGCACGCCCCGAGGCCGCCGCAACGGCGCGCTCCAGCGAGGCCTGATCGAACGGCTTGGCGATCTTGACGACCGATGGCGGGAGCACTGCTGCCGACTCGGCATAGCCCGATGCCAGCACCACGGCCAGCTTGGGGTGGCCCCGGCGGATGGCCTCGATCAGCTCGGCACCCGACATGACGGGCATCGCGTGGTCGGTCAGCACCAGCTGCACGTCGGGCTTGTCGCGCAGCCGGTCGAGCGCGCCCGCTCCCGAGGTGGCAACCAGCACCGTGTGGCCCAACTCTTCCAGCATCGCCCGCGTGGCGTTCAGCACCAGCTCGTCATCGTCGACGACCAGGATCACCAGAGGCCGCGACGCCGCCCGGCGTGCGCCGCCGCGCGCCGCGCCTTTCGGAAGCGCCGCCATCGATTCAGCGGTCGGCAGCCACAGCTCGGCGGTCGTGCCGCGGCCCGGCTGGCTGCTCAGGGCGAACTGGCCGCCGGACTGGGTTGCCAGCCCCTGGATCATCGACAGGCCCAGCCCCGTTCCCTTGCCGATGCCCTTGGTGGTGAAGAACGGTTCCGTGGCGCGTGCCAGGGTGGCCGGGTCCATGCCCTGGCCTTCGTCGCTCACCGCAATGCGCACGTACGAGCCGGGCTTCAGCTGGAGATGGCCCGCCGTACCGGCCTGTTCGTCGACGGCGATCGTGATGGCTCCGCCATTCGGCATCGCGTCGCGCGCGTTCACCGCGAGGTTGAGCACTGCGAGTTCCAGCTGGTTCGGGTCGACCAGCACCGGCTTCATCGGCGCCGGTGCGGGCATGCGAATGGCAATGGTCGGGCCGAGTGCGCCCTTCAGCAGATCAGACATCTCTAGCAGCAGCGAGATCACGTCGACAGGTTCGGGCTTCAGGTCTTGCCGGCGCGCGAACGAGAGCATGCGCTGGGTCAGCGACGCACCGCGCCTGGCTGCCTTGGCGGCGTTGTCGATCAGGCCTTCGAGCTTCGCGTCCGGCGGCATGCGCCTGCGGACGATGTCGAGGCTGCTGATGATCACCGTCAGCAGGTTATTGAAGTCGTGCGCGACACCCCCCGTCAGCTGGCCGATGGCGTCGAGCTTCTGCGACTGGAACAGTGACTCCTGCGCTGCCTGCAAGGCCAGCTGCGCATCGCGCTTGGCGGTGACGTCGCGGGTGACTTTCGCAAACCCGATGATCTCGCCCGTGTCGTCTCGAATCGGGTCGACCACCACGTTGGCCCAGAACTGGCTGCCGTCCTTGCGGACCCGCCAGCCTTCGCTTTCGAAACGGCCATCCCGCCTGGCGCTCTCCAGTGCCACGGCGGGTTGGCCACGGCTCCTGTCTTCGGCGCCGTAGAACACTGAAAAGTGCTGCCCGATGATCTCGGCTTCGGTGTAACCCTTGATGCGCGCGGCACCCGAATTCCAGCTGGTGACCCGGCCTTCGAGGTCGAGCATGTAGATCGCATAGTCGGTGGCCGCCTCGATCAAGAGGCGGTACCGGCTGTCGTCCGGCAGCGAGTGGCTCAGGTTCGGTTTGTCGCTCATCGGATTCCAAGTATGGATGAGCACGGGCAGCCCCGCCACGGACCGGTCAGCCTGCGAACCAGGCCCTCACAAGCCCATCGGCTGTGTGGCCGGGATGGTGCGCGAGGCGCCCACCAGAGCCAGGCTGACCCGGGCGCCGATCTGCTTCAGCGTAACAAGCTGCGGCGGCGTCCACACCACGGTCTCGTTGAGCTGGGTGCAGGTGAACGCGCCGAACACTTCCCCGTTCAGCGAGAACACGGAGGCCATCAGCGACCTCACGCCCGTGCGGCCGAGCTTGTCGCCGAAGAACCCAGCGGTCGCCGGGTGGTGCTGCGCGTCGACCGCGAGCACGTAGCCCTGCGTCGCCAGCGCATGGAAGTAGGGCTGCACCTTGTCCGGCGTTTCGTCGGGAGCCAGCGTCATCCTGTCGCTGGCGCGGTCGTAGATGCCCAGGCAGCGCAGCACGTGCTGGTCGCCCACCTCTTCGAACAGCCAGATGCCGGAGCGGCTGCAGCCGATCACCTGGTTGATGTAGCGGCAGCAATCTTCGACGAATGTGTTGAAGGAGATCTCGCGCCGGTCGAGTCGCCCGCAGAGGTTCTGGATGTCGAACTTGGAGACGACCGTCATCGCACCCTCTCGGCCCGCAGCGTTGACGTGATGATGGGTTCCATGGGTTTGATGCAAAGACGAAGACCGGCCCCGGCTCGGTGAGAGAAACCCCACGGGAGCATCGTGCCGCTCCAGCATCGAGTTCAAAGGTTGGGCTCATTGTCCGAGGCCGGCCGTGCGGCCGCCAGCAGGCTAGCGCTGTGCCGCGTGTCAGCAAAAGGACTACGCGCCGACGGCGCCTGCCGCAGCGGAAGCCGCAGCCCGAAGGTCGAGCCCTTGCCTTCGCCGGGGCTGCGGGCCTCCACGCTGCCGCCGTGCAGCGCGGCGAAGCGCTTCACGGCCGACAGGCCGCCGCCCGGGCCGGCAGCATCGGCGCTTTCTTCTCGGGTGAACAACTCGAAGATGCGGGGAAGAACGGCTGCCGAGATGCCGGCACCGTTGTCTTCGATGCGGGTGACCGCCATCTCCGCTTCGACCGACGCACTCACGGTGATGCGCCCTTTCGGCGGCGTGTATTTCACCGCGTTGGCGATCAGGTTCGACAGCATCTGCTCCAGGCGCTGCGCATCCGCCTCGATGCAGATCGGCACCTCGGGCAGCGTCGCGCGAAGCGCTTGGCCGCGCTGCCGCGCCTCGGGCATCCAGGCGTCGAGCACCTTGCGCAAGGCCTCCTGCAGGATGACCGGCTCGGCCCCAGGTTCCGCCGACAGCCGCAGCCCCGCGCCGGTGATGCCGTTCAGTTCGTCGAGCAGCAGGCCCATCACGTTCACCTGCCGCTCCAGCACGGCAAGCGCCGCTTCGCGCATCCCTGCGTCGCCGGCGCGCTGAAGAAGCGCCACGGCCGACGAGATCGGCGCCATCGGGTTGCGCAGCCCATGCGCCAACGAAGCCAGCGTGCGGTGTTGCAGCGCCAGTTCCTGCTCCCGGCGGGCCAGTTGGTCCTGCAGCGATTCGAGCCGGGTCCGCAGGTCGGTCTTGTCGCGGATCACCTTGCACAGGCACTCGACCGTGCCGCCCTCACCCACCAGGCTTTGCAGCACGCCGCTCGACCAGAACAGGCTTCCGTTCTTGCGCACGTGCCAACGCTCGTCTTCCGACCTGCCGCTTTGGCGGGCCAGCGCGATCTCCTGCCTGTCCAGCCCGCCACGCAAGTCGTCCTGGGTGAAGAGCGCGGAGAACGGCAGGCCGATCGCCTCGACCGCCGCGTAGCCGAACAGCCGCTCGCTCGCGCCCTCCCAGGCGAGGATGTGTCCGCCGGGCGACACCAGCATCACCGCGTAGTCCGCGGTCGTGCGCAGCATGTCGCCCAGCCACCGGCCAACCTGCGCACGGTCGGCACGATCGCCTGTCTTGTCCGCATCCATCATCGCGCCTGCCGGTCGGCGAAAACGAAACGCCCAGTGTGCATCGCCATGGCACCGAGTCGGCAGCGCGGTCTTCGGGACCAGGCGCCGGCCGCCTGCGGTTCTCAACCCACCGCTTGATTGGTGGCGTACCTCCGCTACCCAGCTCCGTTGGACTTGAAGTACGTCACCAATCAGGCCCCACCAGGAGCGCGCGGTGCAATTCAGCCGCCATTCTCAGCCGGACCATCGGCTGCACATAGCGGCCGACTTCGAGTGTCTTGTCTCGCTCCGACAGCGAGACCAGCGAGTCGACCCCCGGCCCAGCCCCGATGCGCACGAGCGGGGCAGAGAACTCGGTGCGCTCCGTGCGGCCGCCGCAGCATTGCTCGACGGCCAGCCGGCCGTTCTGCAAGACCAGGGTGTCGTGGTCGCACGCGTGCCGCGCGTAAGACCACGCGGCAGCCACGACGGCCACCATTTGCAGCAGCAGGAACAGCGAGGCCAGCGCATGGCCCAGGCCCCAGGACATCAGCGCAGCGAGCGCACTCGCGAGCAACATCAGCGCCACGCAAACCAACAGCTGATTCGGCGTGATGGAGCAGCTGCGCCTGAGCTTCCATCGCACGGCCAGGCCGCTCGCCGTCTGCTCGAAGCGCGCAAGACGGAACACCGGGTCTTCATCGACCGGCGTCTGGGTCGTGACGTGGGCCGCAGCCCGCGCCTCAGGAGAAGATGGCTGGCGATCGGTGCTCATGGCATGGATCCTCTGCGAGTGGCGTCACCCGAGGTCCGGCAAGCGGGGTACCCGGCGGCCCCGCCGTTGCCCGGGCGCCTCTCCGGTGGTTGTTGCCCCTGGCGGCTCCCGCGCTATGCGCTTCGTCTGCTGCCGTCACCGCTTCATCACCGCTCCACCTTGCAAACTTTGCAGTACGACCAGGCACCGACGACCGATGAGGCCTGGCAAACGGCCTTCCCGGCGCTGCATAAAAAACGGCGGCAGCTCGGCAAGAGCGCCTGTTTCCGCACCTGGCCGAGGCGCCCCGGGTGGCGCGCCCGCAGGCGGCATCCGGCTTGCTGTTGTGCAGCAAGGCGATCCGCCCGATCGCCCACAACGCCGCCATGCGGCACTGCAACCGGAGTCTGAATGCCCGCGCTCACCGAATCACAACTGAAGCGTTTTCTCGCCACGCTGAACACGCGCGAAGTGCAACTCCGCGGCGACGTTCGAACGATCAACCAGGACGAGGACGACGACACACCGCCCGTGGCCGACCGCCATGCTCAGGTCGAAGACTTCGGCGAACGCGGCGAGCACCGGCTGCGCGCCGAAGTGCGCTTTGCCGAGAAGGAGCGCGACATCGACGAACTGATCGCGATCGCCGGAGCCAAGGAGCGCCTGGCACGCGGCGTCTACGGCGAATGCATCGACTGCGGCATCGACATCCCGCCGGCCCGGCTGAAGGTATCGCCGGCGAGCGCGCGCTGCCTGCAATGCCAAGAGAAGTTCGAGCAGACCCACCCCATCGGCCCGCGCATCCTGCAGACACCATGATGCGGTGCGCCGCATGCCGTTGCACGCCATGCCCTCTCCTAATCCCGCCCCCAATCCATCCCTCTACCCGGCCGCGCCCCGCGATGGCGGCGACTGGGACGCCGCGGTGGTCGGCGGCGGCCCCGGCGGCCTGACCGGTGCGCTCTACCTGGCCCGCTTCCGCCGCCGCGTGCTGGTCATCGATTCAGGCAACAGCCGCGCGGCCACCATTCCGTGTTCGCACAACTACCCCGGGTTTCCGAATGGCGTGCCCGGGCCCGAGTTGCTCCACGCCATGCGCCAGCAGGTGTCCCGGCACGAGGTGCCGATCCGCAGCGGCCACGTCGACAGCATCCAGCGCCGTGGCGGCAGCTTCAGCCTGCAGGGCAACCCGTTCGGCGAATGCCGCGCACGCACCGTCTTGCTGGCCACGGGCGCGGCCGATGTGTGGCCCGACCTGCCTGCCGCAGCCGACGCGCTGCGTGACGGCGTGCTGCGCTTCTGCCCCGTCTGCGACGGCTACGAGGCGTCCGACCGCCCTGTCGGCGTGCTGACCAACGGCAGCGCCGGCGTGCAAGAGGCGCTTTACTTGCGGCACTTCACGCCGCAGGTCACCGTCTTCCTGTGTGCCGACGACGTGGTGCTTTCGGCCGACGAGTTGCGCCGCCTGCGCGACGCCGGCGTGGCGGTGGCCGAAGCCCCGCCCAGCGCGTTCAACCGCTCCCAGGGCGGCGTGGCCGTGACGCACGGCGACAAGCGCAGCGTGTGCGCGTCCGTGTACTCGTCGTTCGGCCTCAACGTCCGCTCGCGCCTCGCGCTGTCGCTCGGAGCCGTGTGCGACGCATCGGGCTACCTCGTGGTCGACGAGCACCACCAGACCAGCATTCCGGGGCTCTATGCCGCCGGCGATGTAGCCCGGGGCCTGAACCAGATCAGCGTGGCCACCGGCGGCGCCGCCATCGCGGCATCGGCGATGCACCTGGCGTTGAGGCATCACTGATTAGTGACCTAACTCAGCCATCCTCCGTTCGGGCTGTCGGAGGGTGCGCCGTGCACTGCGCACCATCCAACCCCCAACCCGTTCGGGCTGAGCCTGTCGAAGCCTCGTTCGCATACCCCCCCGTTCAGGCTGACCCTTCGGCGGGCTCAGGACAGGGTCCGCTTCGCGGATCGAAGCCTTGTGCCTGCATGCGCATGCAGCAGTCGTTCACTGCGTGAGGCAGAGCCGGGGTTTCGTCCCGGCGGCCGACCTCCTTTGGTATCTGCATAACTTTGCTTCGCAAAGTGAGCAGATCCCCGCTTCGCGAACTTGTATCGACAAGAAAGGAGGCAAAGAAGCGACCCCTGCCGACTCGGCCGAAGGAGGAGACGAACACCAGATTCAGCTCGCTTCGCATCGGCGCGATGAACATCTCGCGCTTCGCGCCGATGCGAAGCGAGGCGTGGACAGGGAAAGTTGCGAAGCAACGACCGTATTGCTCTTGGGCCCCGTGGGAGGCGTCGAGGAGCGCAGGGGTTTGGGGCCGCGTGCGCAGCACGCTTCGTCAACTGACTTCGCGCCGTTTGTCTGAACGCAGTGAGCGTAGCGAACGAAGTGAGTTTGGCGCGGGCCCCAAACACCGAGCACCGCAGAGCAGTCCGGCCCGAGCCGGACCGCCTCCGTCGGGTCCCCCTTTCTTTGGTGACTTTCTTTCGGGGAAGCGAAAGTTCGCGCAGCGGGGGTTCGCTCACTTCGCGCAGCGAAGTTATGCGAACACCAAAGTTACTGCCCTGTCGGGGGCATTTCCCGACGCGGCCTCACGCAGTGAACAAGAGACACGCAAAAGCAGAACACGGCTTCGATCCGCCGCAGGCGGACCCTGTCCTGAGCCCGCCGAAGGGTCAGCCCGAACGGAGATTGAGTGCGGCTGAGGTACGTCCCCAATCAGGTGAGGCATTGAGGGTACTCATGCCAGCACACGGCGTGGCCCCGACCCTGCTGACGAAACGGTGTCCGCCAACGCTGATTCCGCACAGGTCGGCAACAATGCCCCGATGACACAACGCCTCTCCATCGCCAAAGAAAAACTCAAGTTCGTGCTGCTCGAAGGCATCCACGCTTCCGCGGTCGACGCCCTGCAGCGCGACGGCTACACCGACATCGTCACCTCGCCCAAAGCACTGGCCGGCGACGAGCTGCTGGCCGCCATCGGCGACGCGCACTTCCTCGGCATCCGCTCGCGCACGCAGCTCACCGCCGAGGTGCTGCGCGCCGCACCCAAGCTGGTGGCCGTGGGCGCCTTCTGCATCGGCACCAACCAGATCGACCTGCACACCGCCATGGAGCTGGGCGTGCCGGTGTTCAACGCGCCCTTCTCCAACACGCGCAGCGTGGCCGAGCTGGTGCTGGCCGAACTCATCATGCTGATGCGCGGCATCCCGGCCAAGAACGCGGTGCTGCACCGAGGCGGCTGGACCAAGAGCGCCGCCAACTCGTTCGAAGTGCGCGGCAAGACGCTCGGCATCGTGGGCTACGGCCACATCGGCACGCAGATCGGCGTGCTGGCCGAGCAGCTCGGCATGGTGGTCGTGTTCCACGACATCGAATCCAAGCTCACGCTGGGCAACGCCCGCCAGCTCGGCAGCCTGGACGAGCTGCTCGCATGCTCAGATGTGGTCACGCTGCACCTGCCCGAAACGCCGGCCACGCTCGGGCTCATCGGCCGCAGCCAGATCATGGCGATGAAGCCCGGTTCGCACCTCATCAATGCCTCGCGCGGCACCGTGGTCGACATCGACGCCCTGGCCGAAGCGCTGGAAAGCAGCCACCTGCACGGCGCCGCGATCGACGTCTTCCCGGTCGAGCCGCAAGGCAACGACTCGCACTTCGAATCGCCGCTGGTCCGCTTCGACAACGTGCTGCTCACGCCGCACATCGGCGGCTCCACGCTGGAGGCCCAGGCCAACATCGGCCGCGAGGTGGCCGACAAGCTCGTGCGCTACAGCAACAACGGCTCCACCACCTCGGCGGTCAACTTCCCCGAGGTGGCGCTGCCCGAGCACACCGGCCGCAGCCGCCTGCTGCACATCCACCGCAACGTGCCCGGCGTGATCGCGCGCGTCAACGAGCGGCTGTCGAAAGCCGGCATGAACGTGGCGTCGCAATACCTCAGCACGCGCGGCGACGTGGGCTATGTGGTGATCGACGTCGACAACGCCGCGCCCGAAGCCGCGCTCGCAGACCTGTGCAGCCTGCCCGACACCATCCGCTGTCGCTTGCTCTATTGACACACTGCCGGCTTGCACGAACACGACCAGCCCACGGGCATCGATGACGTTAGCCAGTTGGGGCGACTCTTGAGGCGACTCGTTGCAAAAAAGGAAGAATCCATGCCTGTCGCTATACCTGCGCACCGGGTTACGTCGTTCCAAAAATGCATGCATCTGGATTCCATATCTGGGCATTTCTTGCGACATGCGGTTCCAAATGCCTGCATGCGGCCAGTAACATTGATGCCTACATCTCGTTCGTTAGAGTTCGCAATGCCAATCCGTCGCTACACACCCGAAGAACTGCTGGAGAGATACAGAGAGCTTCGCGGTTCCGTGGAAGCCAAAGAGTTCTTTCGTCGGCCCCAACACAAGAAGACGCAAGAGCTGTGGTGCGCCGCGAACTTCGGAAGGGCCTATTCCTCTTCATTCGAACCGTGCTGGTTACACGCAGCAGATGAAGACCAACAAACCGACACGGACTTCTATCTCGAAGTCGGGAGTGCCAAGCACGCTTTCCAGATAACAGAGGTTCAAGCCCCAGACCGAAGGCGCGGTGACGAGTACCGAAACGGCACCCCTGCCGAATACACCTCTGAACAGTACTCAATGGGCGAAACAGAGGGGCCATCCTGGGTGCGTGAGCAGATCCTCGCGAAGCTCAGGCACTACGGTGACGTCAAGAATCTGAACCTTCTGGTCTATACAAACTTCCCATGCTGGGGAATGGAATATCCAGAGTACGTTGTTGGCACTAGAGAAGCTGCCAGTGAGTTTCAATCCGTCTGGCTCATAAATGGCGACCACATCTGCTGCATTCAGAGAAGCCCTGCGTTAGCGTTTGCGGAAGGTTGGGTCGCGATCCCTGAAAGTCTCAGCAGTGCCGGCGAGCCCTAATCGGGTAGCCAGGGGTTTCTAGCCCCCAGCCCCCACACCACCCACCATGCGGGTCCGCAGTGGGCGGTTCAACAAGTCGGCTCGCTCGACGAAGTTCTCTCTCACGTGGTGTAGCCCTGGGCCTTGCACCACAGGTCTTTGACGCTGACCAGGCCTTGCGCTTTCAACCACGCGTTGGACATCGCCTGCTGCAGCGCCGGGGTTCTCGCCATGTGCCTGTAGCTCTTGCTGCGACGGGCAGCAGCTCGAAGCACAGATCTCCCCCAGGTAAGAACGCGAACTGTTGGTGCACAAGCGCCGCATTTGCCGTAGGCTGCGTACCAGTGGGCTTCGCTGTCATGTGCCCGCTCGCCTCGCATCCCTCGGCCTTGACTATGCGGTTTCTTCAAGCGGACGTGCCTTCGGCACGCCGCTTAAGTAAAACGTTAGCCAACGAAACAAGGCAGCGCTTCGGCACGCATTTCTGATGCTGTCGCATACTTAAGCCCGTAGCGCCTCAAATCGGAGCAAAGACATGGGGAACGTAAAGTCAATCGAAAAAGCAGTGGAGTCACTGCCGCCCTCGGAACTGGCGGAATTCCGGCATTGGTTTGCCGAGTTCGACGCAGAGGCGTGGGACAAGCAGATCGAGCAAGACGCCAATTCTGGCAAGCTAGATTCGCTCGCGGCCGAGGCACTCGCCGACTACCGTTATGGTCCGGCCCGAGAGCTTTGAAGCACACAGCATCAAAACGTTTCTGGCAGTGCCTTGAAACACTGCCCACCGAGGTTCAGTCTCTCGCCCATCGGAACTACGCTCAGCTCAAAGCCGATCCGTTGCACCCATCGCTGCACTTCAAATCGGTCGGCAACGGCAAGCTCCACAAGTGTGCGTGTTGGCCTCTACTACAGAGCACTCGGTCTTCCCGTAGCCGGTGGCGTCCATTGGTTCTGGATCGGAACACATGGCGAGTACGACAAGATCGTTGGCTAATCGGGTAGCCAGGGGTTTCTAGCCCCCAGCTGCAGCGCCGGGGTTCTCGCCATGTGTGCCAGTAGCTCTTGCTGCGACGGGCAGCTCGCCGCACAGATCTCCCCAGGCAAGAACGCGAACTGTCGATACACAAGCGCCGCATTTACCGTAGGCTGCGTACCGCTGGGCTTCGCTGTCATGTGCCAGCTCGCCTCGCAGCCCTCGGCCTTGACTATGCGTTTCTGTCCGTCACCTCGCACCTCTTGCACTCCGGCTTCCTCCGGACCATTCCTCGCGGAATCGCCCTTGCCTTCGGCTCGTGGTTATCCTTGCTCTCATGATGAGTCCAAGTCGGTACCCCCCCAGGGGACTTCCACCCCATAAGTTCGCGCCCATGCTGGGCGCACACCCTTCCTTAAAGCGGACCGCCTACGGCGGTCCGCTTAAGTCAAACGTTAGACCCGCAGGAGCCGCGTCCGCAAGCCATATCGATCTTCATACGTCCTTGACGTATACTCTGACGTGCTCTCCATCTTTGAAACACCGACCTTTGTAGCTGAAGCGGCCAAGATCTGGGCCGAAGCCGAACGGCTTGAGTTCTTCTCGTGGATCGCTACAGAACCTGAAGCTGGTGCTGTCATTGCTGGAAGTGGCGGCTGCCGCAAAGTGCGATGGTCGCGTCCTGGAATGGGAAAGCAAGGCGGCGCTCGGGTGATCTACTTCACTCGCCTTGCCGCCGGGGAGCTCTGCATGCTTCTTGTCTATCCGAAGGCCGAGAAAGACAACATTCCCGGGCACATACTCAAGCAAATCCGAAAGGAGCTGGAAGATGACAACTCGTAAGACCAAGGCCACGTCGTCTGCCGAAGAACTCGGGCTGAAGCTGCTTCAGTCCGTGCGAGAGATGAAGGCACGAAAGTTCGGCCGAGTCACTCAGGTCACGGTCAATGAAGTGGTTGAAGCCAGGCAAAGCACTGGCATGTCCCAAGCCGAGTTCGCGTCGGCACTGCATATCTCCAAGCGCACGCTTCAGGAGTGGGAGCAAGGGCGCCGGTCGCCTTCTGGCGCAGCCCAAGCTCTTGTCCGCATTGCCAAGCGCCATCCCGAGGTTCTCCGTGAAGCGCTTGCGTGAGGCGCGGGTCTAATCGGGTAGCCAGGGGTTTCTAGCCCCCGGCCCCCACACCACCCACCGTGCGGGTCCGCAGTGGGCGGTTCAACAAGTCGGCTCGCTCGACGAATTTCTCTCTCACGTGGTGTAGCCCTGGGCCTTGCACCACAGGTCTTTGACGCTGACCAGGCCTTGCGCTTTCAACCACGCGTTGGACATCACCTGCTGCAGCGCTGGGGTTCGTGCCATGTGCCAGTAGCTCTTGCTGCTCACGCCATGCTGGATCGCTGTCTTCAGGCTCACGCCCAAGGCCAGCAGGTGCTTGATCTTCGTGCGCACCCAGCGCCA
>Ga0307515_10002898_pt1 | contig 36447 bp, 32 predicted proteins | sample 17_EM_MG_FD_194513 | JGI IMG/M metagenome (GOLD analysis project Ga0307515, IMG submission 194513) | Populus trichocarpa ectomycorrhiza microbial communities from riparian zone in the Pacific Northwest, United States - 17_EM | ecosystem: Host-associated > Plants > Roots > Unclassified | place... | reverse complement strand
ACGTGAACCCGATGCGCCTGAAGGCCATCACGCACTTCTTCGAGCACTACAAGGACCTGGAAGAAGGCAAGTGGGTCAAGGTGCTGGGCTGGGAAGGCATCGACGCCGCCAAGAAGGAAATCATGGACGGCATCGCCAACTACAAGAAGTAGCGTTCATTCGGCGGCGATCCCCGCACGATGGGCCAGCGCGCGATAGCGCGAGATTTCCGATTCCATCAGGCTGCGGAACGGTGCTGCACCGATCATCACGGGCTCCATGCCCTGTGCGCGTAGCTGGTCCTGGATCGCCTTGTCCGCCATCACGGCGCTCACCTCGGCCGCCAGTCTCTGGATCACTGGAGCCGGCGTGCCGGCCGGCGCGGCCAATCCGTACCAGGCGTCGAAGGTGGCGTCGGGCATCTTGAGCTCGGCCATCGTAGGCACGTCCGGCAGCATGCTGGAGCGCGTCGTGCCCACGACGGCCAATGCGCGCAGCTTGCCCGAACGCACATGCGGCGCGACGGCAGCCACGGTGTCGATGCCCATCTCGATCTCGCCGCCGATCAAGGCGATCGCGCTCTGGCTGCTGCCCTTGTAAGGCACGTCCTGGAGCTTCACACCCGCCGCCATCGCGAACATCTCGCCGGCCAGGTGCGGACCGGAGCCGCTGCCGAAGGTGGCGTAGCGGATGCCCTGGGGCTTGGCCTTGGCCGCAGCGGCGAGTGCCGCCACGCTGTGCCAGGGCGAGCCCGCATTGACCACCAGCACCAGCGGCGCCTTGGCGATGATCGCCACCGGCGCCAGGTCCTTCAGCGGGTCGTAGGGCAGCCGGGCACGCAGCGCCGCATTCACGCTGTAGGTGGACGAGCCCGAGACCAGCAGCGTGTAGCCGTCCGGTGGCGACTTGGCGACGGCATCGGCACCGATGATGGTCGCGGCGCCGGGCTTGTTGTCGACGACGATCGGCTGTCCGAGCCGCTCGGCCAGCTTCTGGCCCAGGCCGCGCGCCACGATGTCGGTGCCGCCGCCGGGTGGAAAGGGCACGACCAGCTTGATGGCCTTGGCGGGCCAGGCATCGGCGGCCTGCGCGAGGCCGGCAGCGGTGGTGAAGGCGATGGCGACGAGGAGGTGAGCGAGTTGCTTCATGCGGCTTTCGGTTGGGAAGTTGCAGCGATCGATCCGGCCTGCCACGGCGTGTTCGTCGCGGCATCGCCCAGGTCCCAGTAAAGGCCGGCCATGATCTGCAGGCCCTCGCGGGCCAGCGGCGCCAGCAGGTGTTCGTTGGGCGCGTGCTGTGCGCAGGCAGGATAGGAATGCGGCACCCACAAGGTGGGCAGGCCCAGCAGGTCGGCGAAGACGTCGTTGGGCAAGGAGCCGGCGAGGTTCGGCAGCACATCGGGGCGCTGGCCCGTGCTCTCTTCGATCGAGCGCTGGGCCCAGCCGACCCAGGGGTTGTCGAGGTCCAGGCGGGTCGCGGCGCCTTCGAGCGTGACCTGCACCTCGACCTGCCCGAAGCCGTGTGCATCGAGGTGCGCGCGCACGATCGATGCAAGCTCCTGCCAGGGCGTGCCGACCACGAAGCGCAACTGGCAGTGCGCCACGGCCTCGGCCGGTATCGCATTGACCGGCCGCTGTGGCGAGCCCGCGCCGAGCGCGAGCACCTCGATGGTGTTCCAGGCCATCAGGCGTTCGGCCGGGTTCAGGCCGGGCTCGCCCCAGCCGGCATCCAGCGCGGGGTCGTCCGTACCGCCGCCGATCTCGATGGCCGCCAGGGCCTCGCGCACCGAAGCGGGGATGCCTTGAGGCCGAAGCGCTTCGACCAGGATGCGGCCCTTCGCGTCCGCCAGCGTCGCCACGGCATGGCTCAGCACCGTGGCCGGGTTCGAGAGCACGCCGCCCCAGTTGCCGGAGTGATAGCCGCGCGGCCGCGCACGCAGCCGCAGGCTGAAATTGACCGCGCCGCGCGAGCCGAGAAACAGTGTCGGCCGCCGGGCGCTCACGCGCGGTCCGTCGCAGGCGATCAGAAGATCGGCGCGCAGTTTGTCGGCCTGCTGCCGGCAGACCTCGTGCAGGCCGGGCGACGCGGCTTCCTCGCCCATCTCGAGCAGCAGCGTCACGTTGTAGCCGAGCCGGCCGCCGCGTGCCTGCACCGCCTGCGCGAGCGCGCCGAGGTTGATGCTGTGCTGCCCCTTGTTGTCGGCCGTGCCGCGGCCGTACCAGCGCTCGCCCTCGATCGTCAGCGTCCATGGCTTGAGGCCTTCGCGCCACTGCGCGTCCTGGCCGCTGACCACGTCGCCGTGGCCATAGGTCAGCACGGTGGGAAGTTCGGCGCCCTCGATGCGGCGCGCGATCAGGAAGGGCCCGCCGCCCGGCACCGGGTTGTCGATCACCTCGCAGGCGAAGCCCAGGCGCCCCAGTGGTGCGCTCATCTCCTCGCGCAGGTAGGCGCCGAGCGCGGGCGTTGCGGCGCCGGTGTCGCTTTCGGTCCGAAAGGCGATGCGCCGCCGCAGGTCGGCCAGGAAGCGGCCGTCGTCGAAGTACGCGGCGGCGGCGGAGAGACAGTCGTTGCGTTGCATGGTCGTGGGCTCGTGTGATGTCGAGGGATGCAAGTAAAAGGCCGGATCGGCATTGCGTGAACCACCGAATTGGCAAGCTACCATTGCCTTCAAGGCAACGCTCGCGAACACGCCAATGACACCTTCGGTCCTCAGCATCCCCATGCGCTATTTCATGGAGGTGGCCGTGCACGGGTCGGTCAGCCAAGCGGCGGCCCGCCTGTATGTCGCATCGTCCGCCGTGAGCCGGCAGATCGCGAAGCTCGAAGATTCGCTGGGGACCGTGCTGTTCGAGCGCAAGGCGCGCGGCATGGCGCTCACGCAGGCCGGCGAGCGCCTGGCCGCGCATCTGCGAACGACGCTGGCGGACACCGAGCAGGTGGTCGAGCAGGTGCGCGGCATCGGCGGCCGCGAGGCGGGCCGTGTCCGCGTGGCATGCACCGAGGGCTTCGCGGTCGGTTTCATGCCCGAGGTGATGCGTCGCTTTCGCGCGGCACATGCACATGGCCGGATGCAGCTCCATGTGGGCGCACCCGACGAAGTCAGTGGCTTGCTGAGCCGCGGCGAAGCCGACATCGCGCTCAAGTACGCGGTGGCGCCCGAACGAGGTTTCCGCATCGAGCACGCGGCGCCGGCGCCGGTGTTCGCGCTGATGTCTCCGGACCATCCGCTGGCGCGCCAGCGCGCCGTCAGCGTGAGCGAGGTGGTGCGCTATCCGCTGGCCGTGGGCGACAAGGGCGTCACCGCGCGGCAGTTGTTCGACCTCAGTTGCAGCGTGCAGGGGTTGAGCTACGAGCCTGTCTTCGTCAGCAATTTCTCGTCGGTCCTGCTGCCGCTGGTGCGCGCGCCCGACATCGTCTTGTCGGGCCACCTCACGGCTGTTCACCTGATCGAGAGCGGCACGCTGGTCGCGCGGCCCTTCGTGGAGCCGCAGATGCACCAGCGCCGCCTGCAGGTTCTGTCGCTCGACGGCCGCACGCTGTCGCCGCTCGCGCGGGCGCTGGTTCAGCAGCTGGTGGCGGCGATCGCCAGCGGCAGCAGGCGCAGGCTGGGCCGCGCGCGCAAGGCGTCCGCGTAGGCAGTCAGTGGCTGTGCTCTCTCGCGAAGTGCTGGGCTTCGTTGGTCTGGTGGCAGGGCGCCGATTCCATCTGCACCGTGATGTGCGTGATGCCGAAGCGCTTTTTGAACTGCGCCTGGATCGTCGACAGGATCGTTTCCGCATCCGGCGAACCGTCCTGCTTGACGACATGGACCGTGAGGCTGGTCTTGCCGCTGGTCAGGGCCCACACGTGCAGGTCGTGGATGCTCACCACGCCGGGCACCGCGAGCAGGCAGGCTCGGACTTCCTCGATGTCCACGTCGTCGGGCACGCCCTCCAGCAGGATGTTGGTGCTCGATTTCAGCAGCACCCAGGTGCGCGGCAGCACCCACAGGCCGATCAGCACCGCGATCAGCGGATCGACCCAGGCCCAGCCGGTGAAGCGGATCACCAGCGCACCGGCGATCACGCCCACCGAGCCGAGCATGTCGCTCCAGACCTCGAGGTAGGCGCCCTTGACGTTGAGGCTGGCGTCCTTGCCGCCGGACAGGATGCGCATGCCGATCAGGTTCACCACCAGGCCGGCGACCGCGATCAGCAGCATGCCGGTGGAATGGATCTCCGGCGGCGTCCTGATGCGCTGCCAGGCCTCGTAGACGATGTAGATCGCCACCCCGAAGAGCAGCAGCGCGTTGAAGGCTGCCGCCAGGATTTCGAAGCGGTGGTAGCCGAAGGTGCGCCGCCGGTCGGCGGCCCGCCGGCCGATGCGGATGGCGGCCAGCGCGATCGCGAGCGCGGCCGCGTCCGTCAGCATGTGGGCCGCATCGGAGATCAGCGCCAGGCTTTGCGTCAGCACGCCGCCGACCACCTCGACCACGAGGAAGACCGCGGTGAGGGCCAGCACGATGGTCAACGATTTCTCGTTGACGCCGGCGCCATGGCTGTGATCGTGTCCGCTTCCCATCAATGCGCTCCTGTTGCTGCCGCGGGGCCGGCGATGGCCACCGGCTCGTCCTCGTCGCGCCGGTGCGCCAGACGGTACAGCAAGGGCAGCACCAGCAGGGTCAGCGCGGTGGACGAGAGGATGCCGCCGATCACCACCGTGGCCAGTGGCCGCTGCACTTCGGCACCGGTGCCGGTGGCGATGGCCATCGGCACGAAGCCCAGCGATGCGACCAGCGCCGTCATCAGCACCGGGCGCAGCCGCGTCAGCGCGCCTTCGTGGATTGCCTGGTCGAGGCTGCGGCCCTCGTCGCGCAGGTTGCGGATGAAGGAGAGCATCACCAGGCCGTTGAGCACCGCCACGCCCGAGAGCGCGATCAGCCCGACCGCCGCCGAGATGGAAACCGGAATGCCGCGCAGCCACAGCGCGAGGATGCCGCCGGTCAGCGCGAACGGGATGCCGGTGAAGACCAGCAGCCCGTCCTTCAGGTTGCCGAACATCGCGAACAGCAGCACGAACACCAGCAGCAGCGCGACCGGGATCACGACCTTGAGCCGTGCGGTCGCAGATTCGAGCTGCTCGAAGGTGCCGCCCCAGGTGGTCCAGTAGCCGGCCGGGATCTTCACCTTGCTTTGCAGCGCGGCCTCGGCTTCGGGCACGAAGCTGCCGATGCTGCGGCCCTGCACGTTGGCGCTGACCACGACGCGGCGCTTGCCGTTCTCGCGCGAGACCTGGTTGGGGCCGGGCGCGATCTCCAGCGTCGCGAGCTCCGACAGCGGCACGAAGGCGGTGCGGCCTGCCGAATCCTTCGGCAGGGCGATCGGCAGCCGGCGCATCGCCTCGAGGTCGCCCCGCACGGATTCCGGCAGTCGCACGACGATGCCGAAGCGGCGGTCGCCCTGAAAGAAAGTGCCCGCGGCCTTGCCGCCGATGGCGATGGCGACCGCCTCCTGCACCTCGTTCATGTTGAGGCCATGGCGCGCGGCCCTGGCGCGGTCGACCTGCACCGTGAGCATCGGCAGCCCGGTGGTCTGCTCGACCTTGACTTCGGTTGCGCCGGGCACGGCCTGCAGCACGGCGGCGATCCGGTTGGCCGTGTCGTTCAGCACCTCGTTGTCGTCGCCGAAGACCTTGACCGCCACGTCCGAGCGCACGCCCGAGATCAGCTCGTTGAAGCGCAGCTGGATCGGTTGCGAGAACTCGTAGTTGTTGCCGGGCAGCTGGGCGACTTCCTCGCGCACCGCGGCCAGCAGCTCGTCACGCGTCTTGCGCGGTACTGGCCATTCGGACTCCGGCTTGAGCATGATGTAGCCGTCCGAGATGTTGGGCGGCATCGGGTCGGAGGCGATCTCGGCCGTGCCGGTGCGCGCGAAGATGCGCTCGATCTCCGGAAACTTCTCCTTGAGCCGCGCTTCGATGCGCTGCTGCATCGCGACCGATTGCGACAGGCTGGTGCCGGGAATGCGCAGCGCCTGGATCGAGAAGTCGCCTTCGTTGAGGTTAGGCACGAATTCGCGGCCCAGCCGGCTCGCGGCCAGGAGCGACAGCACGACGATCACGACCACGGCCGTCAGCACCACCGACGTGTTGGCGACGGATTTGCGCAGCGCGGGCGCGTACCAGCGCTTGGCCCATTCCATCAGGCGGTTCTCTTTCTCCGCGACGCGGTTGCCGATGAAGAGCGCCACCGCGGCCGGAACGAAAGTCACCGAGAGGATCATCGCGCCCAGCAGCGCGAGCACCACCGTGAAGGCCATCGGCTGGAACATTTTTCCCTCGACGCCGGTGAGCGCGAAGATCGGCAGGTACACGATCATGATGATCAGCTGGCCGAAGATCAGCGGCCGCCGCGCCTCGCGGGACGCCGCGAACACTTCATGAAAGCGCTCGGAGCGCGTGAGCGGCCGGCCATGATGCGCCTGCGCGTGCGAGAGCCGCCGCACGCAGTTCTCGACGATCACCACGGCGCCGTCCACGATGATCCCGAAGTCCAGCGCGCCCAGGCTCAGCAGGTTGGCGCTGATCCTGTAGCTCACCATGCCGGTGAAGGTGAAGAGCATCGAGAACGGAATCACCAGCGCCGTGATGATCGCCGCGCGGATGTTGCCGAGGAACAGGAAAAGCACCGCGATCACCAGCACCGCGCCCTCCAGCAGGTTCTTCTTGACGGTGGCGATCGCCTTGTCGACCAGCACCGTGCGGTCGTAGACCGTCACCGCCTTCACGCCCGGCGGCAGGGTGCGGTTGATCACCGCCATCTGCTTGTCGACCGCCTGCGAGACCGCTCGGCTGTTTTCCCCGAGCAGCATGAAGACCGTGCCGAGCACGACCTCGCGGCCGTTCTCGGTGGCTGCGCCGGTGCGCAGCTCCTGGCCCAGCGAGACCTCGGCGACGTCGCGGATGCGGACCGGCTGGCCCTGTGCGCTGCCGATGATGATGTCGCGGATGTCGTCCATCGACTTCACCTGGCCCGGCGCGCGCACCAGGTACTGCTCGCCGCTGCGCTCGATGTAGCCGGCGCCGACGTTGGCGTTGTTGCGCTCCAGCGCACTCACCACGTCCTGCAGGCTCAGGCCGCGCGAGGCCAGGCGCTCGAGGTCGGGCGCCACCTGGTACTGCTTGTCGAAGCCGCCGATGGAATTGATCTCCGTCACGCCCGGCACGTTGCGCAGCTGCGGCTTGATGATCCAGTCCTGGATCTCGCGCAGGTCGGTCGGCGTGTAGGGCGTGCCGTCGGGCTTCTTCGCGTCGTCCTCGGTCTCCACCGTCCACAGGTAGATCTCGCCGAGGCCGCTGGAGATCGGGCCCATCGCGGGCGTCACGCCGTCCGGCAGCCTGTCGCGCGCCTCCTGGATGCGCTGGTTGACGAGCTGGCGCGCGAAGTGGATGTCGGTGCCGTCCTTGAAGATCACGGTCACCTGCGACAGGCCGTAGCGCGACAGCGAGCGTGTCTGCTCCAGGCCCGGCAGGCCGGCCATGACGGTCTCTACCGGATAGGTGACGCGTTGCTCCGTCTCCAGCGGCGAATAGCCGGGCGCCGAGGTGTTGATCTGGACCTGGACATTGGTGATGTCGGGTATCGCGTCGATGGGCAGCCGCCCGTAGTTGTAGATGCCGAGAGCGCTCATGCCGAGCACGGCAAGGAGCACCAGCCATCGCTGTTCGATGGCGAAGCGGATGAGGCGTTCGAACATGGATCGGGTGCCTCAGTGCGTGTGGCTCGCGCCGGCCTTGCCGAGCTCGGACTTGAGCACGTAGCTGTTCGCGCCGGCGTAGCGCTCGCCCGGCTGGATGCCCTCGGTGATCTCGACGAAGGGGCCGCCTGCGCGGCCCACCTTCACGGGCTGCGCGACGAAGCCGCCCGGCACGGCGAGGAACACGACGCTGCGATCGCCGAGGCTCTGCACGGCCTCGGCGCGCACGGCCACCGGCGCATCGACTTCCTCTGTGATCACCGTGACGGTGACGAACAGGCCCGGCCGCCATGCGAGCTGCGGATTGGCCAGCGTCACGCGTGCCTTGGCGGTGCGCGTCTGTTCGCCGATCAGCGAGCCGACATAGGACACGGTGCCTTCGGCCTTTTCGTTCGAGGCGCTGGAGGCGACGATCACCTTCTCGCCCACCCGCACGCGGCCGATGTCCTGCGCGGGCACGGCCATCTCGGCCCATACCGACGACAGGTCGGAAAGGGTGAAGACGTTGGCGTCCTCGCGCACCGCCTCGCCGAGCGAGATGTGCTTCTCGACGATGGTGCCGTCGAAAGGTGCGCGCAGTTCGAACTGGTTCAGCGCCCTGGACGAAGCGGCGGCGCCGACGGCGGTGAGTTTCTGCTGCGCGTTCTGCACCGCAATCTGCGCCTCCTGCAGCGCGGAGCGCGCCTGCAGGTAGTCCTGCTCGGCGGAGATCCTGTCCTTCCACAGCTTTTCTTCGCGGGCGTAGGTGGTGCGGGCGAGCTCGAGCCGGCGTTGCGCCGTCAGCAGCTCGCTGCGCTGCTCCGACAGCGCGGTGCTGGCGATCACCGCCAGCAGCTCGCCCTTGCGCACCTGCTGCCCCAGGTTGGCCGGAACGCTCTCGACCACGCCCGCGAGCCGCGGCACCACGTGGGCGGTGCGGTCGTCGTTGAAGCGGATCTCGCCCGGCAACCGCAGCGTGGCCTGCACGCGTGCGCTGCCGGCCACCTGCTGGTCGATGCCGGCCGCCTTGATCTGTGCCTCGGTCAGGGCGACTTTGCCTTCTTCCTTCTCCTTCTCTTTCTTCTCTTCGCCATGGGCGTGTTCTTCGTTGCCGTGGCCTTCTTCCTCATGGCCATGCGCCTCTGCGTTCGTCGCCGGCGCACGTCCGGTCATGAGGATCGCGCCGCCCGCGACCAGGCCCAGGATCATGATGGCCGCGATCGCTGCCGTCTTCTTGTTCAGTTGGATCATTTGCTTGCTGCCTGTTCGTTGGGTTGGCGACCGGTGATGCGGTCGAGCGTGGTGGCGGCCTGGTAGGCGCTGGTCACGACGCTCACATAGCGCACGCGCGCCTGCAGCAGGCTGCGCTGCGCGTCGAGAACGTCGAGGAAACCGAACTTGCCGGCCTCGAAGCCGCGGGTCGCGGCGTCGTGCGCCTGCTGCGCGGCCGGCAGGATGGTGGTCTTCAGCGTCTGTGCGGCGCTGCGCGCCAGTGCGAGCTGGCCGGCAGCCTGCTGCACCTCGCTGACGAGACGTATGCGCGCTGCCTTGTAGTCGTCCTCCGCCTTGTCGGCGCGGCTCAGGGCGGCCTGCAGCCGGCCCTGGTTGCGGTCGAACAAGGGCAGCGGCACGCTGAGGCCGACCACGGCCTGCGTGATCTGCGTGTCGTTGGAGCGCTTGGCGCCCACGTTCAGCGTCAGGTCGGGATACTGCTTGCTGCGCTCGACGTCGATGCCGGCCTTGCGCCGCTCGTATTCGAGGCGGCTCGCCATCAGTGCGGGTGCGCTGTCGAGTTCGGCCATGAGTTGCTGGACGTCGGCGCGCGCGGGCAGCGTGTCGAGCTCGCCCTGGACCCGCGTGTACGTGAGCTCCGGGCTGCCCCAGAAAGAAGCCAGCGCCTGGCGCGCGATCTGCAATTCGGCTTGCGCGTCGGCCAGCTCGAGCGCGGCGTTGGCTTGTTCCACCCGGGCGCGGGTTTCGTCGACGGGGGAAATCTTTCCGGCTGCCACGCGGCGCGCGGCGGCGTCGGCGCCGCGCACCGCGAGCTCGGCGGAGCCGGACGCGAGCTGCACGCGCTCCTGCGCCACCAGCACGCGAAAGAAGGCCGCGACCAGCTGGGCACGCAGCTCCGCCTGCGCGCCTAGCAGCGCTGCGCGCGCCAGCTCGTTCGCACGCTGCGACTCGGCAACGCGCGCGGCGCGCTTGCCGCCGAGTTCGAGCGGGATGTTGAGCTGCGCGGTCGTGGTGCGCGTGGCCCGGCGCTCGTCCTCGACGAGCACGGCCAGTTCCGGATTGGGAAGGACACCGGCCTGGCGCAACTCGCCTTCGCTGGCGTCGACCTCGCGCCGCGCCGCCGACACGCTCAGGCTGTGCGCCTGCGCGAGCGCCGAAGCGGTTGCCAGGGTTAAGGAAGTCTCAGGCTGTGCCTGGACGCAGAGGGGACTGAACAGGGCGGCCGCCAGCCCGAGCGGCCATAGAAATCTTCGCATCGAATCTCATGAGGGTTGAACCAGAGGATTCGGCGAAACGGGAACGGAGAAGGATGTCGCGCGTCTCGCCGGTCAAGCGAGACGGAGCCACTGAGGCCGGTCGGGTGCGCGCGCTTGCGCGGAAAGGTAGCGGCCCTGCTGCCGCGTTGTGCGGACGAGCGCGAAGTCCGCTGCGGGGATCGGATCGGCCGGCGCCAGCAGCAGCGGCACGCAGGAGGCATGGCAGCTGCCGCAATCGGTGTCGAGCATGGCCTTGCCCTCGAACGTCTTGCCGGCCTGCGCCTTGTGGACATGCTCGTGGTGGCCGATGTGCGTCGCGTGGCCCGGATTGCTCTCGTGCGCGCAATAGGCGCTCGCGCTGGCCCACGTCAGTTGGACGGGCAGCAGCAAGGCCAGCAGGAGCCAGAACAGTCGGAATCGGCGCATCGGGCGGCAGTATAGGGTGGGCGTCATTGCCCCCATGTGTCGCCGGCCTTCATTCGGCGTGGCGGAACGGGCTGCGCTCCCCGAGATGGCCGATGTAGTTCTCGATGCCTTCGCCTTCGCGCTCCAGAAAGCGCTCGACCGCATCGGCGAACGCGGGGTGAGCGAGCCAGTGCGCGCTGGTGGTCTTCACGGGCATCAGCGCGCGCGCCATCTTGTGCTCGCCTTGCGCGCCGCCTTCGAAGCGCTGCACGCCGTGTTCGATGCACCACGCAAGCGGCTGGTAGTAGCAGGCCTCGAAGTGGAGGCAATCGACGCGTTCGAGTGCGCCCCAGTAGCGGCCGTAGGCGACCGAGGCGTCATCGGACAGCGCGATCAGGCTGCAGGCGATCGGCTTGCCCTCTCGCTCGGCGACGAAAAGCAGCCAGGCTTCGGGCAGCGTCGCGGCCATGCGATGAAAGAAGTCGCGGCTCAGGTAGGGTGGGTTGCCGTGTTCGCGGTAGGTGCGGGCGTAGCAGCGATAGAAGAAGTCCCAGTCGGCCTCGCCGATGTCGGCGCCGCGCGCCCAGCGGAAGCTCACGCCGGCATCGTGCACCTTGCGGCGTTCCTGCCGGATCTTCTTGCGCTTGTCGTGCGAGAGGCTGGCGAGGAAGGCGTCGAAATCCCTCCATTGGTTGTTGTTCCAATGGAACTGCACGGTGTGCCTGAGCATCAAGCCGGCATCCGCGCAGGCAGCGATGTCTTCGTCGGCGGCGAACAGCATGTGCAGCGACGAGAGTTCTTCCTCCTTGCACCAGGCGACCAGCGCCTGCACCAGCAGGGCGCGGCTGTCGGCATCGCGCGCGAGCAGGCGCGTACCCGGAACCGGCGTGAAGGGCACGGCGACGACCGCCTTCGGGTAGTAGGCCAGCCCGTGCTGCTCGTAGGCATTGGCCCATGCCCAGTCGAACACGTACTCGCCGTAGGAATGGTCCTTGACGTAGAGCGGGCAGGCCGCAAGAAGCTTTCGGCCGCGCCACAGCGTGACGAATCGCGGCATCCAGCCGCTGCGGAGCGAGGCGCTGCCGCTCTGCTCCATGGCGTCGAGGTAGGCGTGGCGCATGAAGGGGGAGGGCGCGGCCTGCGCGGCCAGCAGATCGTCCCAGGCGGCAGCGTCGATCTCGGACGCCGCGCCGTGAATGCGGATGACAGGGTCGGTCACTGGCGCCTCGTCAACGCTTGCGGGCGCCGATGGTTTCGGCGATGTAGATGCCGCCCAGCACCAGGGCCAGCGCCACCGCGTGATAGGCCGAGAGCGGCTCCCCCAGCACGATGACCGCCAGCAGCGGCCCGAAGATGGGAACCAGGTTGAGAAAGACGCCGGCCCGGGCCGGGCCGATCAACCCCACCGCATGGATGAAGGTGATCTGCGAGATGAAGGAGGGCAGGAGCCCGACGAAGAGGATCAGCGCCACGCCCTTGGGCGTCGGCATGAAGAAGTCGCCCATCGCGATTTCGGCCGCGACCAGGGGCACCGAGACCAGGCAGGCCACCGCCGCCGTCGCTGCGAAGAAGACGATGGCAGGCACCTGCGGGCGCCGGCGCAGGCCGAGCGCGTAGCCGGCGTAGAGCAGGCTGGCGATGATCATCCAGACGTCGCCGATGTTGAAGGCCAGCTTCGCGAGCAGGGCCAGCTGACCCTGCGAGGCCACGACGGCAATGCCCGCGACCGTGAGCAGCACGCCCACCGTTTGAAGCCAGCCGATCCGCGTGCGAAAGAAGAACAGGCTGCCCACCAGCACGAGCACCGGGATGGTGCCCTGGATGATCGCGATGTTGATCGCCGTCGTGTGATGCGCCGCGGCGTAGAAAAGAGCGTTGAAGCCGGTGAAGCCGAGCGTGCCCATCAGCGTGATGAAGCGCCACGAGGGCAGCAGGCTGCGCCAATGGGTCGCGATCTCGCGCCGCGACGTCAGGGCCAGTGCGATGCAGCAGACGATCCAGCGCGAGAAGGTCAGCATCATGGGCGACACCTCGCCCACCGCGAGCCGGGCGGCGACCGCATTGGCGCCCCAGATCAGCGTGGTGAAAACCAGCAGTGGGTAGGCTTGGCCCTGGAGCCAGGGGAAGAAGGAGCCGAAAAAGCCGGCGGGAGAACCTGAACGCATCGAGCGGCGAGCGTATCAGTCCCTGCGATCGGGCGTGGAATGCAGTCCGCAAGCCATGATTTTCGAGGGCGAATGACATAATCGTTACAAGCCTTTTCCCTGCTCTTATGACCCTGAAACTCGCCATCGCGCAGCTCAATTTCGTGGTGGGCGACCTGGCCGGCAACGCTCGGAAAATCATCGACGCGGCCCGCAACGCCTACGCGCAAGGAGCGCGCCTGCTGCTGACGCCGGAGCTGTCGATCTGCGGCTATGCCGCCGAGGATCTGTTCCATCGGCCGGCGTTCATCGACGCCTGCGACGAGGCGGTCCGAAGCGTGGCTCGCGAACTGGAGGGGTTGCCCGGCATGGTGGTGGCGGTCGGGCATCCGACCGGAGGCAGCCTGCGCAGCAGGTCGGTCGCAGTTCAGCTGCGTCACAACGCCGCCAGCGTGTTGAGTGAGGGTCGCATTGTCGATACCTATGCCAAGCGCGAGCTGCCGAACTATCAGGTGTTCGACGAGCGCCGTTATTTCACGCCCGGCCAAGGTGTCTGCGTGTTCGAGGCGGGCGGCGTGGCGGTCGGCCTGCTGATCTGCGAGGACGCCTGGTTCGATACGCCGGCCCAGCTCGCCAAGGACGCGGGCGCAGAGGTGCTGGCCGTGATCAACGCCTCGCCCTTCCACGTCGGCAAGGAAGGCGAGCGGGTGGCCCGCATGGCCGATCGTGCCCGCGCGGTGAAGCTGCCCCTGGTGTACGCCCATCTCGTCGGCGGACAGGACGAGGTGGTGTTCGATGGCGCGTCCTTCGCGCTGCAAGCCGACGGCACCCCGGCGCTGCAGGCTCGAAGCTTCGAGGAGCAACTGGTCTTCGCGGAACTGGACCGCAGCGCCGGCGGCATCAGCGTGGTGCGCCGCGAAGGCGGCATTGCCGCGCCGCGCGAGGCCGAGGCCCAGCTCTGGGATGCACTGGTGCTGGGCGTGCGCGACTACGTCGGCAAGAACGGTTTTCCCGGCGCGATCCTCGGGCTTTCGGGCGGCATCGATTCGGCGCTGGTGCTGGCCATTGCCGTCGACGCGCTCGGCAAGGACAAGGTCCGCACGGTGATGATGCCTTCGCCTTACACGGCCGACATCAGCTGGATCGACGCGCGCGAGATGGCCCGGCGGCTTGGCGTGCGCTACGACGAGATCTCGATCAAGCAGGCTTTCGAATCGTTTCGCGGCGCGCTGGCCGGGGAGTTCGAGGGCCGGGCCGAGGACACGACCGAGGAGAACCTCCAGGCCCGCATCCGCGGCACCCTGCTGATGGCCTTGTCCAACAAATTCGGCGAGGTCGTGTTGACCACCGGCAACAAGAGCGAAATGGCGACCGGCTACTGCACTCTGTACGGCGACATGGCCGGCGGCTTCGCGGTCATCAAGGACCTGCTGAAAACCACGGTGTTCGCACTGGCGCGCTGGCGCAATGCGCACGACCCTCACGGCAGCGGCGCGGAACCGATCCCCGAACGCATCATCATGCGGCCTCCAAGCGCAGAACTTCGGCCCGATCAGACCGATCAAGACAGCCTCCCGCCCTACGACGTGCTCGACGGAATCCTGGCACGCTACATGCAGGATGACGAAGGCATCGACGAGATCATCGCGGCCGGTTACGACCGTGCGGTGGTCGAGCGGGTGGCGCGTCTGATCAAGGTCAATGAATACAAAAGGCGCCAGGCGCCAGTGGGCATCCGGGTGAGCCATCGCAGCTTCGGCAAGGATTGGCGCTACCCTATAACCAGCAAGTTCAACGAAACCGCCGCAAGAAAGACCGTATGAAGCAAATCACCGCCATCGTCAAACCGTTCAAGCTCGACGACGTGCGCGAGGCCCTGGCCGAGGTTGGCGTCACCGGGCTCACCGTGACCGAGGTCAAGGGCTTCGGCCGGCAGAAGGGGCACACCGAGCTCTATCGTGGTGCGGAGTACGTGGTCGACTTCCTGCCGAAGATGAAAGTCGAGGTGGTGGTCAATGAAGCCGACGTCGACCGCTGCGTGGACGCGATCGTGAGCGCTGCCCGCACCGGGAAAATTGGCGACGGGAAGATCTTCGTCACCAACGTGGAGCGCGTCCTGCGCATCCGCACGGGTGAGGAAGACGAAGCTGCCGTCTAGGGCCTGTTAATAGGCCCTAGGCGCTCAAAGCACTTCGGCGAGCTTGTCGCCGCGTGGATGGCGGCCCGCCTCTTCGACCAGGGCTTCGAGCAGCGTCGGGGCATCGTCGCCCGCGCGTATCAGCCCCATCTGCCATTCGCCCATGAAACCCTCACGCACGCTGTGGGCCAGGAACTCGAGCAGGGCGCCGTAGTAGCCCTCGACGTTGAGGATGCCGACCGGCTTGTCGTGGTAGCCGAGCTGGCGCCAGGTCCAGATCTCGAACAGTTCCTCGAAGGTGCCGATGCCGCCCGGCAGGGCGATGAAGGCGTCGGCGCGCTCGCCCATCATGGCTTTGCGTTCGTGCATGGTGTCGACGACGTGCAATTCGTCGCACAGCGGGTTGGCGAGTTCCTTGTCGACCAGGGCCTTCGGAATGATGCCGACCACGCGGCCGCCCGCGACGCGAGTGGATTCCGCCACCGTGCCCATCAGGCCGGTGCGGCCGCCACCGTAGACCAGTTGGCCGCCGCGTTCGCCGATCCAGTGGCCGACCGCCTGGGCCACGCTGGTGAATTCAGGCCGCTCGCCGGGGCGCGAGCCGCAATAGACGCATATTGAAAAAGCAGGAGTCATCTCTCGATCATGCCGCGATCGGATGACGCTCAGCTTGCATTCAGGTCGCGAAACGGTGCCACAGCGCGGCCAGCCAGACGCCGCAGCACAGGACGATGGACAGCAGCACCGCAGCGCTGCCCAGGTCCTTGGCATTCTTCGAAAACGAATGCCATTCCGGGCCCACGCGGTTGATGGCCGCTTCGATGCCGGTGTTGAGCAGCTCGACGATCAGCACCAGTACCACCGTCGCGACAAGCAGCGCCACCTCGATCCAGGTGCGGCCGACCCAGAATGCGGCCGGCAGCATGACGATGGCACCCAGGACTTCCTGCCGGAACGCCGTCTCGCCCCAGCCGGCGCGAAAGCCGTCGAGGGAGATCAGGGTGGCGTGCCAGATGCGGTCCAGGCCGCGGCGTGCCTTCTGCGGATTGACGGGATCGTTGATGTTGATGCTCATCTGCGGCTTAGAGGCTTGGAGGGGATCAGGCGGGTGCCGGCCCACACATCGTGCCAGAACTGGCGCTCGGGATGAAAGCGCGCGAGCAGGGCCCAGACGAGCACCCAGCCGAAGATGAGCACCGCGGATTCGCCGCCGCCCAGGTTGAAGGGCGCGATGGCGGCCAGCGGCGGCAGGAACCAGATCCAGCTCAGCAGGTAGCGCGCCAGTGCGCGTCCCTGCGTGAGCGGGCGACCGAGCCGGTCGACCACCCGGATGCCCCAGGTCTTCATGGCCAGCGTCTGGCCCTTGGACCAGAACCAGACGAAGTAGACGCCGAACACGATGAACAGGAAGGCCTGCAACAGATGGCGCCGCGAATCCATCGCGTCTCGCATCTGGCCCAGGGTGCTGAAAAGCCAGCCGGCGACGAACACGACGGCGAAGAGCAGCATGCCCTCGTAGAGCCAGCAGGCCATGCGGCGCCACAGGCCGGGCGCCGTCAGGACGGGAGGGTTGGTGAATGCGGGGGTGTCGGGAACGACCGGCTGAGCGGGCCCTGAACTGACGCGGGAACTGGAAGCCATCGACACCTTGAATCAGGGCGCGGAAGAAGGTTGCTCGCTGACGCGCACCGGCGGCGCGGCGGAGACCGGTGCATCGACCGGGGAAGCACTCGAGGACGGCGGTGGCACCTGTGCCTCGGCTGCCACAGGCGGGAAGGCCGGGGCTGCTGCCGGCGCCACCAGCAGCGGCCGTGGCGCGGGCATGGCCGCCGGCGGCGCCAACTGGATGCGCGGCGTGTGCTGGCCTGCGGGCGCGGCGGCAGGCAGGGGCACGAGCTTCTGGGCCGGCACCGGCCGGATCGTCGCGGCGGCGCCCGGACGCGGCGTGGCGCGGGCGGCCAGATCGCGTTTTTCTTCCTCGCTGAGCGCCTGGTAGGCCTCCCATTTGGCCTTGCGCTCATCGACCGGGACCTGCTTGACCTCGGCGAAGTTGAACCTGGCCTGGGTGCGCTGCTGATTGCTCAGTCCGGCCCACTCCGTCATGCGGCTGTGCAGGATCTCCTGGTCGGCAGGCGACAGCTGGGCGTAATTGCGCGACAACGCCAGCCATTTGCGCTTGTGGGGCTCGGTCAGGCTGTCCCAATACGGCGCGAGCGGTTGCAGGGCGCGCTGCTGGCGCGTACCGAGATCGCGCCAGAGCGGCTTGGAGATGACCTGCTTCGCAGCCGGCGCCGTGGCCGGAGTCGCCGCTTCCTTGATCTGCGCCCGGGCCGGGCTTGCAGCGAAGGCCGCGGCCACGAGCAGCAATGAGGTGCCCACCCAAGCAAGCGCGCCCGGTGAGAGCGGGCGCGGCAGGAAGGGCGCCTGTATGCGCGGAAGAGGGCGTTGCTGCATTCGGGAAGCTCGGGTGATCAGCGTTCGGCCGCGGCCTCGGTCTTCAGGAGGAACTGTGCAAAGCCGGGGTCCGTATAGGCGGCAGGGGGCAGATCGTCGGTCAGCAAGGCTGAATCGACCTCCGCCAGCTCGTTGGCCCGGTTGTCGTCCTGCATGGCGCTGATGACCATCAGGCCGGCTACCAGCGCGATCAGCGGAATGACCGAGCCGATGCGCGTCCACCACCCGGCTCCGAGCGCCGCCGTGCGGCCGCTCGACACGACCACCGGGGCCGCGCGCAGCTGGTGCGCCACTTTGCGGCGGCCCAGGGCCTGCATGCGCGCCGCGCGCAGGCGTTCGCCGACCTCGTGCGGAAGCTCGAGGTTGCCGGCAGAAAGCCGAGCGGCCACTCGGCGACCGAACTGCTCTTCGGTTGCGGCCGGAGTGGGCGAAAACGTTGTATTCATAGCGAAATTCCCTTGGCCTTGAGCGCCTTGCTCAGGGCGTGTACGGCACGCGAGCAGTGGGTTTTGACGCTGCCTTCGGAGCAGCCCATTGCAGCGGCCGTCTCGGCGACGTCCATTTCCTCCCAGTAACGCATTAGAAAGGCCTCGCGTTGACGACCCGGCAAAGCAGCGATTTGTTCCTCGATCGCATGAAAAATCTGTGCCCGCCGGGTGGTGTCCTCCGCACTTTCGCTTTCCCGGGAGTCGGTCGGCACCGCGAAGTGCTCGAGCAGGTCGAAATCGCCGTCGTCGTCCACCGCCTCGAAGTCGCTCAGGTTGGAGAACAGCGCGCGCCGGGTCTTCTGGCGCCGGAACCAGTCGAGCGTGCAGTTCGACAGGATGCGCTGGAACAGGAGCGGCAGCTCGTTGGTCGGCTTGTCGCCGTAGTGCTCGGCCAGTTTCATCATGCTGTCCTGCACGATATCGAGCGCCGCTTCCTCATCCCGCACGTGATAGACCGAGCGCTTGAAAGCGCGCCGTTCGACGCTTTTCAGGAAATCGGAGAGTTCTTGTTCGGTGGCCAAGCGAGTCCGGCGCAGGGAAGGCGCCGCGTGGGGATGTGTCTCGAGGACGCGTGGGTTTTTGTCGCCGCGGATTATGCCCCCGCGGCTGTTGCGGCCGCACGTCGCGCGGTCGCAGTCCTGCCGATGTCATAATCCGCCTTGCAATTCAAAAGGCAAACGGGTCACGGTCCGGCGGTACGACAAGTCCGCTCATGGCTGCGGCCTCAAGTTTCGACGCGGCTTCACAAGAGCTTGCGAAGAGGCACCCAAGGTTTTTCGTTCCCGAAAAAACGCAAAGGTTCATCATGGAAATCTCAAAGGCGGAACTCGCTTCCGCAGCAGCCGCATCCTCAGGGATGGGCAGTCAAACGCAGGAACTCATGGGCGCCGAAGTGCTGGTCAAGGCACTGCAGGCCGAAGGCGTGAAGTACGTCTGGGGCTACCCCGGCGGCGCGGTTCTCTACATCTACGACGCGTTCTACAAGCAGGACACCATCCAGCACGTGCTGGTGCGCCACGAACAGGCCGCGGTGCACGCTGCCGACGGCTATGCGCGCGCGACCGGCGATGTCGGCGTGGCGCTGGTGACCTCGGGGCCGGGCCTGACCAATGCGGTCACCGGCATTGCGACCGCCTACATGGACAGCATCCCGATGGTGATCATCTCGGGCCAGGTGCCGACGGCGGCGATCGGGCTCGATGCATTCCAGGAATGCGACACGGTCGGCATCACGCGGCCGATCGTCAAGCACAACTTCCTCGTCAAGGATCCCAAGGATCTGGCCATGACGATGAAGAAGGCTTTCCACATCGCGCGCAGCGGCCGTCCGGGCCCGGTGGTGGTGGACGTGCCGAAAGACGTGTCCTTCAAGAAGACCCCCTACAGCGGCTATCCCGACAAGGTGGAGATGCGCTCGTACAACCCCGTGCGCAAAGGGCACGGCGGCCAGATCCGCAAGGCGCTGCAGCTCCTGCTGAACGCCAAGCGCCCTTACATCTACACGGGCGGCGGCGTGCTGCTCGGCAACGCGACGGGCGAGCTGCGCACCCTGGTCGACATGCTGGGCTATCCGGTCACCAATACGCTGATGGGGCTTGGCGCCTACCCGGCGAGCGACCGCAAGTTCCTCGGCATGCTGGGCATGCACGGCACCATCGAGGCCAACAACGCGATGCAGAACTGCGATGTGCTGCTGGCCGTCGGCGCGCGCTTCGATGACCGCGTGATCGGCAACCCCAAGCACTTCGCGCAGAACGAACGCAAGATCATCCACATCGACATCGATCCTTCGAGCATCTCGAAGCGGGTGAGAGTCGACATCCCGATCGTCGGCGACGTGAAGGACGTGCTGGGCGAACTGATCTCGATGATCAAGGAAAGCAGCACCAAGCCCGACGCGGCAGCACTCGGCAGCTGGTGGGAAACCATCGAGGGCTGGCGCAGCAAGGACTGCCTCAAGTACGACCGCGGCAACAAGGACGTGATCAAGCCGCAGTACGTCGTCGAAACCCTGTGGAACATGACCAAGGACGCCGACACGTACATCACCTCGGACGTCGGCCAGCACCAGATGTGGGCGGCCCAGTACTACCGGTTCGACGAGCCGCGCCGCTGGATCAATTCCGGCGGCCTCGGCACCATGGGCGTCGGCATTCCCTACGCGATGGGCATCAAGCTCGCCAAGCCCGAGTCGGAAGTGTTCTGCATCACGGGCGAAGGCTCGGTGCAGATGTGCATCCAGGAACTCTCCACCTGCCTGCAGTACAACACGCCGATCAAGATCTGCTCGCTCAACAACCGTTACCTCGGCATGGTGCGGCAGTGGCAGGAAATCGAATATTCGGGCCGCTACAGCCACAGCTACATGGACGCGCTGCCCAACTTCGTGAAGCTGGCCGAGGCCTACGGCCACGTCGGCATGCTGATCGAGCGCCCGCAGGACGTCGAGCCCGCGCTGCGCGAAGCGCGCAAGCTCAAGGACCGCACCGTCTTCATGGATTTCCGCACCGACCCCACCGAGAACGTGTTCCCGATGGTCAAGGCCGGCATGGGCATCACCGAGATGCTGCTGGGTTCCGAGGATCTTTAAAACGCAAGCCACCAGTCCCCGATCCGTCAGGACCGGGTTTCCGCCTAACTTTTTCGACGAATCTATTGCCCGCCGAGCCCGCGCATTACCGTGTGCGGGGGAGGGCGGCGAAAAGAGGAGTCCGCTGCCATGAAACACATCATTGCCGTGTTGCTCGAAAACGAGCCCGGTGCACTTTCCCGCGTCGTCGGCCTGTTCTCGGCCCGCGGCTACAACATCGAATCCCTGACCGTCGCGCCCACTGAAGATGCGAGCCTGTCGCGCATGACCATCGTCACGGCCGGTTCCGACGACGTGATCGAGCAGATCACCAAGCACCTGAACCGCCTGATCGAGGTCGTCAAGGTCGTCGACCTCACCGAAGGCGCCTACACCGAGCGCGAGCTCATGATGGTGAAGGTGCGCGCGGTCGGCAAGGAGCGCGAAGAGATGATGCGCATGGCGGAGATCTTCCGCGGCCGCATCATCGACGTGACCGACAAGAGCTACACCATCGAGCTCACCGGCGACCACGGCAAGAACGACGCCTTCCTCGAGGCCATCGACCGCGGCGCCATTCTCGAAACCGTTCGCACCGGCGCCAGCGGCATCGGCCGCGGCGAGCGCATCCTGCGCGTCTGAAACCCCCAGTTCCACATCCACCACCGAATCTACGAAGGAGCAACCACCATGAAGGTCTACTACGACAAGGACGCCGATCTCAGTCTCATCAAGGGCAAGACGGTCGCGATCATCGGCTACGGCAGCCAGGGCCATGCGCATGCGCAGAACCTCAACGACAGCGGCGTGAAGGTCGTCGTCGGCCTGCGCAAGGGCGGCGCTTCCTGGCCCAAGGTCGAAAAGGCCGGCCTCAAGGTCGCCGAAGTGGCCGACGCGGTGAAGTCGGCCGACGTGGTCATGATCCTCCTGCCGGACGAACAGATCGCCAACGTCTACAAGAACGACGTCGCCCCGAACATCAAGGAAGGCGCTTCGCTGGTGTTCGCGCACGGCTTCAACGTGCACTACGGTTTCGTCCAGCCGCGCGCCGACCTCGATGTCTGGATGGTCGCGCCCAAGGCGCCCGGCCACACCGTGCGCAGCACCTACAGCCAGGGCGGCGGCGTGCCGCACCTGATTGCCGTGCACGCCGACAAGAGCGGCAAGGCGCGTGACCTGGCGCTCTCGTACGCCACGGCCAACGGCGGCGGCAAGGCCGGCATCATCGAAACCAACTTCCGCGAAGAGACCGAGACCGACCTGTTCGGCGAACAGGCCGTGCTGTGCGGCGGTACCGTGGAACTGATCAAGGCCGGCTTCGAAACGCTGGTGGAAGCCGGCTACGCCCCCGAGATGGCGTACTTCGAATGCCTCCACGAGCTGAAGCTGATCGTCGACCTGATCTATGAAGGCGGCATCGCCAACATGAACTATTCGATCTCGAACAATGCCGAGTACGGCGAATACGTGACGGGTCCGCGCATCGTGACCGACGAGACCAAGAAGGTCATGAAGCAGGTGCTGAAGGACATCCAGACCGGCGAGTACGCCAAGAGCTTCGTGCTCGAGAACGCCGGTGGCGCGCCCACGCTGATGAGCCGCCGCCGCCTGAACTCCGAGCACCAGATCGAGGTGGTCGGCGAGAAGCTGCGCGCGATGATGCCCTGGATCAAGAAGAACAAGCTGGTCGACCAGACCCGCAACTGATCCGGGTTTTCGACTCGACAAGGGCCACCCGCGCGGTGGCCCTTTTTCTTTGATGCCGCCATAGCGGCTGAACTACACTGCGACCGATCCATGCATGACGACACGCTCCCCGACGATGTAGCGCCGCGCAAGCGCCGCAAGGGCATCTATATCCTGCCCAACCTGTTCACGCTGGCGGCGCTGTTCGGTGGCTTCTACTCGGTCGTGATGGCGATGAATGGGCGCTTCGATCTTGCGGCGCTCGGCGTTTTCGCGGCCATGATTCTCGACAGCCTCGACGGGCGCGTCGCGCGCATGACCAATACGCAGAGCGCCTTCGGCGAACAGATGGATTCGCTGTCCGACATGGTGTCCTTCGGCGCTGCGCCGGCCTTGATCGCCTACGAATGGTCGCTCAAGGGCCTCGGCCGCTGGGGCTGGATCGCGGCCTTCGTCTACTGCGCCTGCGCGGCCTTGCGGCTGGCGCGCTTCAACGTCAATACCGGCGTGGTCGACAAGCGCTGGTTCCAGGGGCTGCCCTCGCCGGCGGCGGCGGCGCTGGTGGCAGGGTTCATCTGGCTGATGACCGAATGGGGCAAGCGCGGCGGCGAAGTGCTGTATCTCTCCTGGCAGCAGATCACCTGGATCACCTTCGCCTTCACGCTCTACGCAGGCCTTTCGATGGTGACCAATGCGCCGTTCTACAGCTTCAAGGACATCCAGATGAAGAAGAGCGTGCCCTTCGCCGTGATCGTGCTGATCGCGCTCGGCATCGCGATCGTCAACATCCACCCGCCGACGGTGCTGTTCGGCTTGTTCGTGGCCTATGGACTCAGCGGCTATGTCGTCTATGGATGGCGAAAAGCCAAGGGCCAGCCCGTGAGCGTGATCAGCATCTCGACCGATGAACCCGACGAACGCGGCCTGCACAAGTGATTGAGGCTGTGCTACATTCTCCTCTCCCATGAACAAGATTTCGCTGGCCCTACTACTGATCCCCTTCGGGCGGAGACGGTAGCGCACGCGCAAATCCCTCACCACGGCCCGTTCGCACCAGCAACGGGCCGTTTGTTTTGGGGTTGCTGGTTGATTCCCTCCAACCGCAGCGAGAAATACAGATGTTGAAGCAACCCGATCGCAAGTACCGCGCCTTTGCGCCCATCGGTCTCAAGGACCGTACCTGGCCCGATGCCGTGCTGACCCAGGCCCCGATCTGGCTGTCGACCGACCTGCGCGACGGCAACCAGGCGCTGGTGGAGCCGATGGACATCGCCCGCAAGATGCGCATGTTCGAGATGCTGGTGGCGATCGGTTTCAAGGAAATTGAGGTCGGCTTTCCTTCGGCTTCGCAGATCGAGTTCGACTTCGTGCGCAAGCTGATCGACGAAAATCGCATCCCCGACGATGTGACGATCCAGGTGCTCACCCAGGCTCGCGACCACTTGATCGAGCGCACCTTCGAAGCGCTGCAGGGCGTGCCGCGCGCGATCGTTCATCTCTACAACGCCGTTGCGCCGGTCATGCGCCGCGTGGTGCTCGGCATGGACGAAGACCAGATCGTCGAACTGGCGACCACCCATGCGCAGATGTTCAACGAGCTCGCCGCCAGGCAGCCGGCGACGCATTGGACCTTCCAGTACTCGCCGGAAATGTTCTCCGGCACCGACCTCGCTTTCTCCAAGCGGGTGGTGGACGCGGTCACCAAAGTCTGGGCGCCGACGCCCGAGCGCAAGTGCATCGTCAACCTGCCTTCGACGGTCGAGCATTCGACGCCCAACATCTTCGCCGACATGATCGAGTGGATGCACCGCCACCTCGAGCGGCGCGATGCGATCGTGCTGTCTGTGCATCCGCACAACGACCGCGGTACGGGCACCGCGGCCGGCGAGTTCGCCTTGATGGCGGGTGCGGATCGCATCGAGGGCTGCCTGTTCGGCAACGGCGAGCGCACCGGCAACCTCGACCTCGTGAACGTGGCGCTCAACCTCTACACGCAGGGCGTGTCGCCGGACCTGGACTTCTCCAACATCGACGAGATCCGCACGGTGGTCGAGCATTGCAACCAGTTGCCCGTGCATCCCCGCCATCCGTATGTGGGCGACCTGGTCTACACCTCGTTCTCGGGATCGCACCAGGACGCGATCAAGAAAGCCTTCGCCGCACGCAAGGACGGCGAGATCTGGGACATGCCCTACCTGCCGATCGACCCCAAGGACGTGGGCCGCAGCTACGAAGCTGTGATCCGCGTCAACAGCCAGTCGGGCAAGGGCGGCATCGCCTATCTGCTCGAAAGCGAATACGGGCTCGAACTGCCGCGCCGCCTGCAGATGGAGTTCAGCCAGACAGTGCAACGGGTGATGGACGTCGCCGGCAAGGAACTCACTGCGGCCGACCTCTGGCAGCTGTTCGAGCGCGAGTACCGCATCCGGGACGAGACCGGGCCGCAGCACCGCGTGCTCGAAGAGCAGGGCGAGGGCGCCGGCGCCTCGGTCGTGCTGCGCGCCGACCTGCCGTGGGAGGGCGAGATTCGCCGCATCGAAGGCCGCGGCAACGGGCCGATCGATGCCTTCATCCATGCCTTGGCGAGCGCCACCGGGCATTCGATCCGCGTGATCGACTACCACCAACATGCGATCGGCGCCGGCGCCGATGCGCAGGCGGTGGCCTACCTCGAACTGCGGGTCGACGACACGCAAACCCTGTTCGGCGTCGGAATGGACGCCAACATCATCTCGGCGTCGCTCAAGGCGATCGTTTCGGGGCTCGAGCGGGCCCGGGCGCAGGGCGCTCGCAGCGCACAATCCATGGCTGAAGCCGCCTGACAAGAAGGAGATCCACGATGGCCGACAAACTCATCATTTTCGACACGACCCTGCGCGACGGCGAGCAGTCGCCCGGCGCATCGATGACCAAGGACGAGAAGCTGCGCATCGCGCGCCAGCTGGAACGCCTGCGGGTCGACGTCATCGAAGCTGGCTTTCCGGCCAGTTCGAACGGTGACTTCGAAGCCGTCGCGGCGATCGCCGCCGCGATCAAGGAATCGACGGTCTGCGGCCTGTCGCGCGCCAACGACCGCGACATCTCGCGCGCCGCCGAGGCGCTGAAGGGCGCGGCCAGCGGCCGCATCCACACCTTCATCGCGACCTCTGCCCTGCACATGGAGAAGAAGCTGCGCATGACGCCCGACGAGGTGTATGAGCAGGCCAAGCTCGCCGTGCGCTTTGCGCGCAACCTGGTGGGCGATGTCGAGTTCAGCCCGGAAGACGGCTACCGCAGCGACGTCGACTTCCTGTGCCGCGTGCTCGAAAGCGTCATCGACGAAGGCGCGACCACCATCAACGTGCCCGACACGGTCGGCTACGCGATCCCCGAACTCTACGGCAACTTCATCAAGACGCTGCGCGAGCGCATCCCGAACAGCGACAAGGCGATCTGGTCGGTGCATTGCCACAACGACCTGGGCATGGCGGTGGCCAACTCGCTGGCCGGCGTGAAGATCGGCGGCGCGCGGCAGGTCGAATGCACCATCAACGGGCTGGGCGAACGTGCCGGCAACTGCTCGCTCGAAGAGATCGTGATGGCCGTGAAGACCCGCAAGGACTATTTCAACCTCGATCTCGGCATCGACACCCGGCACATCCTGGCTGCCAGCCGCATGGTCAGCCAGACCACGGGCTTCGTGGTGCAGCCCAACAAGGCGGTCGTCGGCGCCAACGCCTTCGCCCACGCCTCGGGCATCCACCAGGACGGCGTGCTCAAGGCGCGCGACACCTACGAGATCATGCGCGCCGAGGATGTGGGCTGGACCGCCAACAAGATCGTGCTGGGCAAACTCAGCGGCCGCAACGCGTTCAAGCAGCGCCTGCAGGAACTGGGCGTGTCGATGGGGAGCGAAGGCGACATCAACGCGGCATTCGCGCGCTTCAAGGAACTCGCCGATCGAAAGAGTGAAATATTTGACGAAGATATCCTTGCACTTGTAAGCGACGAGGAGCATTCGCACGTTGCTGAGCAGTTTGGTTTTGTATCCTTGTCGCAGCACAGCGAAACCGGCGAGCGGCCCCAGGCGCGGATCGTTTTCTCGGTGCAGGGCAGGGAGGTTACGAGCGAGTCGGATGGCAATGGCCCGGTCGATGCATCGCTGAAGGCCATCGAAGCCCACGTGAAGAGCGGTGCGGAGATGGTGCTGTATTCGGTGAATGCGATCAGCGGGTCGACGGAGAGCCAGGGTGAGGTCACGGTGCGGTTGCAGAGTGCGGGCCGGGTCGTCAATGGTGTCGGTGCCGATCCGGACATCGTGGTGGCTTCGGCCAAGGCTTATTTGAGTGCGCTCAACAAGTTACAGAATCAAGCTGAGAGAGTGGCGGCACAAGGTTAGTTTTTGCGGGGGATCCTTTGTTTCGAATGAAGAAAAGGATGCAAGTAACTGATATTGCGTGTCTTTTTTGATTTCGATACACTGCGGTTACTTTATTCGTCGCCGCTGGAGAGTTTTTGATGCCCGAAGCCCGCTTCTACCGAGTTTCAAGCCAGCGGTTCCTGTCCGCCTTCCGTCTCATCGCCGTCGCGCTTTGCGCCACGGCGTTTTTGCTGCCCGCTGCAAACGCTGCCAAGAAGGCGCCTGCGGCCAAGAAGGTTCAGGCGAGCGCAGACAGCAAGCGCGGTGCGGTCTCGCAGGCGTCCAAGCGCGGCGCCAAGGCCGACAAGGCCGACAAGGATGACCGCGTGGTGAGCGGCGGCCGCAATGTGGTGGCGTCCATTCGCAAGCGCGGCGGCAAGACGGTGGTTGCGGTTCAGCGGCGCTCCGTGGTCCGCGTGGCCGAGGTGCCCGCCCGCCAGTCCTTCGGCCAGCTGGCCGGCCTGCACGGCACCGAAGATGCACTCGACCTGAAATCCAGCGTGGCCCTGGTCATCGATCAGGACACGCGCGAAGTGCTCTTCAGCAAGAACGACAACGTCGTGCTGCCCATCGCTTCGCTGACCAAGCTGATGACGGGCCTGCTCATCAGCGAGGCGCGCCTTCCTGGCGACGAACTCATCACCATCAGTCAGGACGACGTCGATACCGAGAAGGGCAGCCGCTCCCGCCTGACCGTCGGCGCCACCCTGCCGCGCGGCGAACTGCTGCACTTGGCCCTGATGTCCAGCGAAAACCGCGCCGCGCACGCGCTCGGCCGCACCTATCCGGGCGGCATGGCCACCTTCGTGAGCGTCATGAATGCCAAGGCGAAGATGCTCGGCATGAAGGACACGCGCTACGTCGAGCCCACGGGCCTCTCGAGCCGCAACCAGTCGAGCGCGCAGGACCTGGCCTTGCTCGTCAATGCCGCCTACGCCGACGCCACGGTGCGCCAGCTCTCCACGTCGCCTGAGTACCAGGTCGAAGTCGGCAATCGCGTGCTTCAGTACAACACCACGAACCGCCTGGTCAAGAACCCCGAATGGGAGATCGGCGTGCAGAAGACCGGCTACATCTCCGAAGCCGGCCAGTGCCTCGTGATGCAGACCAAGATCGCCGGCCGCAAGCTGATCATGGTGTTCCTCGACTCGGCCGGCAAGCTGAGCCGCATCGGCGACGCCGAGCGCGTTCGCCGCTGGGTCGAAGCCACGCAGCACATGCAGCACCTGACGAACCCAGCCGCGCAGCAACAAGCCATCGCGACGCACGTCGCGGGCTGAGCCTGCCTGATCAGGTCGCGGCCGGCGCGTTCGCGTTGTAGCCCAGCGCGTTCGAGATCTCGTTGGCGGTGGCCTGCAGCTTCGGCAGCCAGCCGTCGTCGAGCCGATCCGCCGGCGCCGAGATCGACAATCCCGCAACCAGCTTCCCCTGATCGTCGTAGATGCCTGCGGCCATGCAGCGCACGCCGAGCTCGAGCTCCTCGTTGTCGCGCGCGATGCCGTACTGGCGGGCCTTGGACAGTTCGCGCTCCAGAGCAGGCAGCTGGGTGATGCTGTTGCGCGTGTGGCCGGCCAGGCCGGTCCGCGTGGCGTAGCTGCGAACGCGCTGGGGCTCGTCCAGCGCGAGAAACAACTTGCCGGTGGAGGTCAGGTGCAGCGGGGCCCGGCCGCCGATCGCGCGCACCACCTGCATGCCCGAGCGCTCGCTGTAGGCGCGCTCGATGTAGACGATCTCGTCACCCTGCCGCATGCTGAGGTTCACAGGCTGCTGCGTGAGCTTGTGCAGCTCGCGCATCGGCGCCATGGCGGCATCGCGCACGTTGAGCCGTCCCTTGACCAGGTTGCCGAGCTCCAGCAGGCGCATGCCGAGCCGGTAACTGCCGGCCTCGGGGCGATCGACGAAGCGGCCGACTGCCAGGTCATTGAGGATGCGGTGGGTGGTCGACGGGTGCAAACCCGTCTTTTCGCTGATTTCCTTCAACGAGATGGCTTCTTCGCGGGACGCCAGGACGTCGATCAGCGAGAACATGCGCTCGATCACCTGGATGACCGGCGTGGCTGGAACGTCTGATTGGGGTTTTCTCATTGGGCAACGCGGTTGAACCGGTTGCGATTTTACTTGGTGAAATCACCTGGCGCTTGCCAGCGGCCCTCGATCAGCACTTCGTGCGGCGCGTAGCGGGCCTTGTAGTTCATCTTGGCGCTGCCTTCGATCCAGTAACCGAGGTAGACATGGGCAAGGCCCAGCTGGCGCGCCTGCTCGATCTGCCACAGCACGCTGTAGGTGCCGTAGCCGGCGCCGGCCTCGGGCTCGTAGAAGGTGTAGACCGCGGAAAGGCCGTCGTTCAGCACGTCCAGGATCGACACCATCTTCAGTGCGCCGGCACTGCCGTCCGGCCGGGTCTCGCGGAATTCCACCAGCCGTGAATTGACGCGACTTTGCAGCAGGAACTGGGTGTACTGGTCGATGCTGTCGTGGTCCATGCCGCCGCCGGCGTGGCGGCCGTTCTGGTAGCGCAGGTAGAGCTGGTAGTGCTCGGGCACGAAGCAGAGCTTCAGTACCCGCGCCTGCAGGTCGTCATGGCGCGCCAGGGCGCGGCGCTGGCTGCGGCTGGGCCGGAACTCGTTCGCCAGCACGCGCAGGGGGACGCAGGCGTTGCAGCCGTCGCAATGGGGCCGGTAGGTGAACATGCCGCTGCGCCGGAAGCCGCTGAGCACCAGGTCCGAGTAAGCGTCGTTGTGAATCAAGTGGCTCGGCGTGGCGACCTGCGAGCGCGCCTGCCGGTCCGGCAGATAGCTGCACGGATAGGGCGCTGTCGCGTAGAACTGCAGCGTGTGGAGCGGGAGATCCTTGAGGTGCGTCACGTCGTGAAGGAAGATCGCGCGGGCAGGAGTTCAGACCAGTATACGGGCTCGAAACGCCACGCCGGGCCTGCTTGCAGGCGGGCGTCGGCCACATGCGACAGGAAGCGCCTGCGCGGCACCTCGTGCGCGCCCAGGCTGGCCAGGTGGCCGGTGTTCTGCTGGCAATCGATCATCGCCACGCTGTGCCGCCGGCAGAAGCAGATCAGCGCCGCCAGCGCGATCTTGGAGGCATCGGGTCGGCGCGCGAACATCGATTCGCCGAACACCGCGCGCCCGATCGCCACGCAATAGAGGCCGCCCGCCAGTTCGCCGTCGATCCATGTCTCCACGCTGTGCGCATGGCCGGCTCGGTGCAGCGCCGCGTAGGCGTGCACCATCTCGGGCAGGATCCAGGTGCCGGTCTGGCCATCGCGCGGCGCCTGCGAGCAGGCCTCGATTACGGTCTCGAAGCCGTGATCGATACGGATCTCGCAGCTTTCCGCGGCGCTGAAGCGCTGCAGGGTCTTGCGCAATGAGCGGTGGAGCCTGAAGTCGGCCACCTCGAGGACCATGCGCGGGTCCGGACTCCACCAGAGAATCGGCTGGCCGTCGCTGAACCACGGGAAAATCCCGTTCGCGTAAGCCTGGAGAAGGGTGGCGACATCGAGCCCGCCGCCGGCGGCCAGGAGGCCGGGCACGGGATCGGATTCGCCCCAGGCCGATGCGGCATGGGGCAGCGGGTCACCGGGAGCAAGCCAGGGCAGTTGCATGGTCGAAGGTGTGTACGGCTTCAGCGGACACGATGTCGTCGCCAGCCGAGTTTGCCCGAAGCCCATATAGTCGTTCTTGCATTCGCAATCCTCGCTCAAAGACCAAAGGACCACGGTGACATCAGAAACCCAACCCATGCGCTTCGGCAGCGGCCAGGCCGTTCGACGGGTCGAAGACGAAAGCCTGCTCGCCGGTACCGGACGCTTCACCGACGACGTCACGCTACCGACTCAGACTTACCTGGCCTTCGTGCGTTCCCCGTACCCGCACGCGCGGCTGGCGTCGGTCGACACCGCATCGGCGGCCGCCATGCCCGGCGTCCTGCGCATTCTCACGGGTGCCGAGCTGCACGGCGCCGGCGTCAAGCCCATCCCGGGCGCCGCGGGCTTCAAACGCGCTGACGGCACCGACTGCGCGTCCCCGCCGCGGCACGTGCTGGCGATCGACCGGGTGCGTTTCGTCGGCGAGCCGGTCGCCGCGGTGATCGCCGAAACGGCGCGCGAGGCACGCGATGCGGCCGAGGCGGTGATGGTCGACTACGAAGCGCTGCCGATGGTGGTCGATCTCGCGGGAGCGACCGCCGACGGCGCACCCCTGGTCTGGGACCCTGCCACCGGCAACATCGCCGCCGAGATGCGCCATGGCAGCGTCGAAGCGACGAGCGCCGCCTTCGCCAAGGCCAGCCACGTGGTCGCGCTCGACGTGGTCAACCAGCGGGTGGTCGCGCTGACCATCGAGCCGCGCTCGGTGCTGGCCGATTTCGACACCGCCCCGGAACGCATCACCCTGCGCATGAGCACCCAGATGCCGTCGGGCGTGCGCAATTCGGTGTGCGACGCCATCGGCCTGCCCAAGGAACAGGTGAGGGTGGTGGTGGGCGACGTCGGCGGCGGCTTCGGCATGAAGACCAGCGCCTATCCGGAAGACATCGTCGTCGCCTTTGCCGCGCGGGCAGTGCGACGGCCGGTGAAGTGGGTGGCCGACCGCAGCGAGGAATTTCTATCGAGCTGGCATGGGCGCGACATCGAGGCCCACGCCGAGCTGGCGCTCGATGCCAAGGGCAAGATCCTCGCGCTGCGCATCAAGACCCTGGCCAACGTGGGCGCCTATGCGGGCGGCACCGGCGTCGCGATCCAGCTGCTGATCGGGCCCTGGGTGCAGACCAGCGTCTACGACATCCAGACCATCGACTTCCATTTCCACGCGGTGCTGACCCACACCGCGCCCACCGGCGCCTACCGCGGCGCCGGGCGGCCCGAGGCGATCTACACCATCGAGCGGCTGATGGACGAGGCCGCGCGCCAGATCGGCATCGATCGCGTCGAACTGCGCCGGCGCAACTTCATCCAGCCGGCGCAGATGCCCTACCAGAACCCGATGCAGCAGACCTACGACACCGGCAAGTTCGAACACGTCATGGACCAGGCGCTCAAGCTGGCCGACTGGCAGGGCTTCGATGCGCGCGCGGCGGATTCGAAGCGCCAGGGCCGCTTGCGCGGGCTGGGCATCGCCACCTTCCTCGAATGGACCGGCGGCAACGTGTTCGAGGAGCGCGTGACCGTCTCGGTGCAGGCCGATGGCGTCATCGAGGTCTTCTCGGCCGTGAACGCGATGGGGCAGGGCATCGCGACCACCCTGGCGCAGTTGGCGGTCGATGCCTTCGGCGTGCCGATCGAGAAGGTCCGCATCGTGCTGGGCGACACCGACCGCGGCGACGGCTTCGGCAGCGCCGGCTCGCGCTCGCTCTTCACCGGCGGGTCGGCCGTGCGCGTGGGCGCCGAGCGCACGATCGACAAGGCCAGGGCGCTCGCCGCACAAGAACTCGAAGTGGCCGCGGCCGACGTGCAGTACGAAGCCGGTGTGTTCAAGGTCGCCGGCACCGACTTGCAACTGGACCTGTTCGCGCTCGCCGGCCGCCAGCCGGAGCGCGAGATTTTCGTCGACTCCACCAGCACCGTCGCCGGCCCGACATGGCCGAACGGCTGCCACATCTGCGAGGTCGAGATCGATCCGGACACCGGCGACGTGGGCGTCATGGCCTATGCATCCGTCAATGACGTCGGCCGGGTGGTCAACCCGATGATCGTGCGCGGCCAGCTCGAAGGCGGCGCCGTTCAGGGCATCGGCCAGGCGCTGCTGGAGCGCGTGGTCTACGACCCCGAAACCGGCCAGCCGCTGACCGGCAGCCTGATGGACTACGCCGCGCCGCGCGCCGACATCCTTGCGTCGATGCTCAAGACCGAGATGGACGAGAGCACGCCCTGCCTCAACAACCCGCTGGGCGTGAAGGGCGTGGGCGAGCTGGGCACGATCGGCGCCACGCCGGCGGTCGTCAATGCGGTGGCGGATGCGCTCGCGCGCAATGGCCTGGCGGATCGCACGCCGCACCTGGACATGCCGCTCTCGCCGGCGCGCGTGTGGCAGTGGATGCAGCCCGAGGCCTGAGGCACCGGCCTCAGAACTCCTCGAGCGGCAGCCCCACGTAGTTTTCCGCCAGCGAGGTCGAGGCGGCGCGCGAATTCACCAGGTAGTCGAGTTCGGCTTCCTGGATCTTCTGGCCGAACTCGCCGGATTCCGGAAAACGGTGCATCAGCGAGGTGAACCACCACGAGAAGCGCTCGGCCTTCCAGACCCGGCGCAGGCACAGGTCGGAGTAGCGGTCGAGCGCCGACGCGCTGCGCTCGCGGTAGAAGATCTCGAAGGCGCGCGACAGGTAGCCGACATCCGCCGTCGCCAGGTTCAGGCCCTTGGCGCCCGTCGGCGGCACGATGTGAGCCGCATCGCCGGCCAGGAACAGGCTGCCGAATCGCATCGGCTCGGCGACGAAGCTGCGCAGCGGCGCGATGCTCTTTTCGAGCGAAGGCCCGGTCACGAGCCGCTCGCGCGCTTCGGGGTCGAGGCGCAGGCGCAGCTCGTTCCAGAAGGCCTCGTCGCTCCAGTTCTCCACGCGTTCCTCGGTCGGCACCTGCACGTAGTAGCGGCTGCGCGTGGCGCTGCGCATGCTGCACAGCGCGAAGCCGCGCGAGGTGTTGGCGTAGATCAGCTCGTGAGACACCGGCGGCACGTCGGCCAGCACGCCCAGCCAGCCGAAGGGGTAGACCTTTTCGTAGGTGTGGATCGACTCTGCCGGCACGCTGGCGCGGCTCACGCCGTGGTAGCCGTCGCAGCCGGCGATGAAGTCGCACTCGATCTCGTGCGTGGCACCGTCCTTTTCGTAGCGCACCCGCGGCTTCGCGGTATCGAAGTCGTGCAGGCTGACCGGCGAAGCGCCATAGACGGTGGTGAGTCCTTCCGCTTCGCGCGCGTTCATCAAGTCATGGGTCACCTCGGTCTGGCCGTAGACGGTGACCTGCTTGCCGCCGGTCAGGCCGTGCATGTCGATGCGGTGGCGCGCCCCTTTGAAGAGCAACTCGATGCCTTCGTGCGGCAGGCCCTCCGCCTTGGCGCGCGTGTCGACGCCGGCCCGCGCGAGCAGGTCCATGGTGATCTGCTCCAGCACGCCGGCCCGGATGCGGCCCAGCACGTAGTCGCCGGTCTGGCGCTCGATGATGATGTTGTCGATGCCGGCCTTGTGCAGCAGCTGGCCGAGCAAGAGCCCGGCCGGGCCGGCGCCGATGATGGCGACTTGTGTGCGCATGCGTGTCTCCTTGTTGCGATCCTGGACCGAGCGTAGGGCGAAGCGCTCGATCCGGGTCGCCGCCGAGCGACGCTCTGTGCGATGATGAGCCGAGCTGCGCGATGATCGCGCAACACTTCGCATCCGCCATGACCATCGCCAAGCCGGACTTCATCGAGGGCATCGCCAAGGGGATGGCGGTGCTCGAAAGCTTCGACACCGAACGCCAGCGTCTCAACGCCACGCTGGCCGCCGAGCGCGCCGGCCTGACCCGCGCCGCCGCACGGCGCCACTTGCTCACGCTGGCCCATCTCGGCTACCTCGAAACCGACGGCAGCTACTTCTGGATGGCGCCGAAGGTGCTGCGCTTCTCCGGCAGCTATCTCGCGTCGTCGCGGCTGCCGCGCGCGCTGCAGCCCACGCTCAACCGGCTGGCGGCGCAGACGCAGGAATCGTTTTCGGCCGTGGTGCTCGACGGCGAAGAAGTGGTCATCGTCGCGCGCAGCGGCAGCTACGGCATGCCGACCCGCGTGCTGGCCTACGGCCTGCACCTCGGCGCGCGCCTGCCGGCCCATGCCACGTCGACCGGCCGCGTGCTGCTTGCCGGCATGAGCGCCGCGCAGCTCACGCAGTGGCTCAAGGGCCGCAGCCTGCCGCGCCTCACGCCGCACACCATCACGCAGGCGCGCATGCTGCGCCAGCGCATCGCACAGGCGCGCAAGGACGACTTCTGCTTCGCCAGCGAGGAACACGAACTCGGCGTGCAGGCACTGGCGGTGCCGCTGCGCGACATGCAGGGCCACACGGTGGCCGCGCTCAATGTGGTGCTGTCCGGCGCGCGCCATTCCGAGGAGGCATTGCGCCGCGACATGCTGCCGCTCCTGTTCGAGGCGGCACGCGAGGCGAGAGCGCTGCTGTGACGGCACTTGAACTTCGGCGCCGCCGCGATCTCGAACCGCGCTTCCGGGGGTAATGAACCATGCGACTGCTGCTGCTCGAAGACGATGTAATGATCGGTGAAACCGTGCTGGACCTGCTGCGTGCGGAGAACTACGCGGTCGATTGGGTGAAGGACGGCGAAGCCGCCGACACCGCGCTGCGCACGCAGCAATACGACCTGGTGATGCTCGATCTCGGCGTGCCGCGCCGCGACGGCCTCGAGGTGCTGCGCTCGATGCGCACGCGCAAGCAGCGCATACCCGTGCTGATTGCCACCGCGCGCGATTCGGTGCAACAGCGCATCGAAGGCCTGGATGCCGGCGCCGACGACTACGTGCTCAAGCCCTACGACCTCGACGAGCTTCTGGCCCGCATCCGTGCCCTGCTGCGTCGTGCTTCGGGCCGGGCCGAGCCGGTCTACGAGCACATGGGTGTGAGCATTCATCCGACGACGCGCGAGGTCTCGGTGAACGGCCAGCCGGTGGTGCTGTCAGCGCGCGAATGGGCGGTGCTCGAGCCCCTGATCGCGCGGCCCGGCATGGTCCTCTCGCGCACGCAGCTGGAGGAAAAGCTCTACGGCTGGAAAGACGAGATCAGCAGCAACGCGGTCGAGGTCTATGTGCACGGGCTGCGCAAGAAGCTGGGTGCCGACCTGATTCGAAACGTGCGAGGGGTCGGCTACATGGTGCCGAAAGAATGAAGTCTCTTCGCGCGCGATTGTTGTGGTTCCTGCTCGCGGCCATCGTTCTCGCGGCCGGCACGCAGGCCTTCGTGGCCTACCGCACCGTGCTCAATGAGGCTGACGAGATCTTCGACTACCACATGCAGCAGATGGCGCTGTCGCTGCGCGCGGGGCTGCCGCCGAGCGCGGCCGTCGGCGGGCTCGGCGCCGGCGAGGAGAACTTCGAGTTCGTGGTCCAGGTATGGACGGCCGACGGCGTGCGCATCTTCGAATCCGCCGCCCAGGCCGCGCTGCCGCAGCGCGCTGTGCTGGGCTTCTCGAACGTGAAGGCGCGCGGCACCACCTACCGCGTGTTCTCGATCCAGAGCGGCGCCCTGGTGATCCAGGTGGCGCAGGACATGGCCGCGCGGCGCAACATGGCGGGCACGCTGGCGCTGCGCACTGTCGGGCCCATCGCGCTGGCCGCGCCGCTGCTGATGCTGGTGGTGTGGTGGGTGGTGAGCCGTTCGCTCGCGCCGGTGGCGCGCGTGCGCGGTCAGGTGGCTGCGCGGCAGGCCGACGACCTGTCGCCGGTGAGCGAAAGCGATCTGCCCGAGGAGGTGCGCCCGCTGGTGCATGAGCTCAACCTCCTGTTCGACCGCGTTCGCCGTGCCTTCGATGCGCAGAAGCACTTCGTGGCCGATGCGGCGCACGAACTGCGCTCGCCGCTGGCGGCACTGAAGCTGCAGGTGCAGAGCCTGCAGCGCGCGCCCGACGAGGCAGCGCGCGAGGTTGCCGTCGGGCGGCTGGCCGCGGGCATCGAGCGCGCGACGCGGCTGGTCGAGCAGATGCTGGCGCTGGCGCGCCACGAGGCCAGTGCCGCCGCCGGTGCAAAGCCCGAGCCGGTGGACCTGAAGGAGGTCGCGCGCCTGGCGATTTCAGACGCCATTGCAGCCGCGCAGGCGAGGCACATCGACATCGGCATCGCCCGCGCGGATGCGGTGCAGGTGCAGGGCCAGGCCGAGGCCCTGCGCATGCTGCTGCGCAACCTGCTCGACAACGCCGTGAAGTACACGCCCGAGGGCGGGCGCGTCGATGTCCGCATCGCCGCCGACGCCGCAGGCGCCGAGCTCCGCGTCGAAGACAGCGGCCCGG
>Ga0307515_10002897_pt1 | contig 36452 bp, 37 predicted proteins | sample 17_EM_MG_FD_194513 | JGI IMG/M metagenome (GOLD analysis project Ga0307515, IMG submission 194513) | Populus trichocarpa ectomycorrhiza microbial communities from riparian zone in the Pacific Northwest, United States - 17_EM | ecosystem: Host-associated > Plants > Roots > Unclassified | place... | reverse complement strand
AGTGGTGCCTGAGCGGGCGATTGGGGTGCCCTGTGGAGCGAAGTAAAGGAGGAGCCCCAGCTTGCGCAGCAAGCTGGGGCGGGGGACATGAGCGCAACAGGGCACCCCAAGCGCACGCGATCGCCACAGACCCAACGACCGCTCTGGGCCGAAACCAGCCAATCGCACCATGAACCCCATCATCCGCATCCACGCCAACGACAACGTCGTCATCGCCCGGCAGCAGTTGCTCGGCGGCACGGCGCTCGACAGCGAAGGCATCACGGTGGCCGGGCTCGTGCCGCCCGGCCACAAGATCGCGACCCGGGCCATCGCAGTGGGCGAGGCGGTGCGCCGCTACGACCAGATCATCGGCACCGCCACGCAACCCATCGCCCCCGGCCAGCACGTCCACACCCACAACCTGACGTTCAGCGACTTCGCACGCCAACACGAGCCCGGGGCTGCGGTGCAGCCGACGGCCTTCGTCGCCGAACCGGCGACCTTCGACGGCATCGTGCGCGCCGATGGCCGCGTCGCCACGCGCAACTACATCGGCGTGCTGACCAGCGTGAACTGCTCGGCGACCGCGGCACGCGCGATTGCCGACCGGTTCCGGCGCGACATCCACCCCGAGGCACTGGCTGCGTTCCCGAACGTCGACGGCGTCGTCGCGCTGACCCACGGCATGGGCTGCGCCACCGACAGCGAAGGCGAAGAGCTGCAGGTGCTGCGGCGCACGCTCGGCGGTTATGCCCGGCACTCGAACTTCGCGGCGGTGCTGGTGGTGGGCCTGGGCTGCGAGACGAACCAGATCCAGGGCCTGATCGCGCAGGAAGGTCTGCAGGAAGGTGCGCGCTTGGTCACCTTCAATATCCAGGACACAGGCGGCACCGCCAAGACCGTCGCGCGTGGCGTCGAGATCATCAACAAGTTGCTGCCCGAGGCCAACCGCGTCAGCCGCCAGCCAGTGCCGGCCAGCCATCTGACCGTCGGCCTGCAATGCGGCGGCAGCGACGGCTATTCGGGCATCAGCGCCAACCCCGCACTCGGCGCCGCGGTCGACCGCCTGGTGCGTCACGGCGGCAGCGCCATCCTCAGCGAAACGCCCGAGATCTACGGCGGCGAACACCTGCTGACGCGCCGCGCCATCAGCCGCGAAGTGGCCGACAAGCTGCTGGCACGCATCGCCTGGTGGGAGCGTTACACCGCGCGCAACGGCATGAAGATGGACAACAACCCGTCGGCCGGCAACAAGGCCGGCGGCCTGACGACGATCCTCGAGAAGAGCCTGGGCGCCATCGCCAAGAGCGGCACGAGCAATCTCGTCGACGTGGTGGAATTCGCCCAGGCGGTCACGGCACGCGGCTTCGTCTACATGGACACCCCCGGCTACGACCCCGTTTCCGCCACCGGCCAGGTGGCCGGCGGCGCGAACCTGATCTGCTTCACCACCGGCCGCGGCAGTGCCTACGGCTGCGCGCCGAGCCCGTCGCTGAAGCTGTCGACCAACACGGCGCTGTGGCGCAAGCAGGAAGACGACATCGACATCGATTGCGGCCCCATCGTCGACGGCCAGGCCACGGTCGACGAGATGGGCGAACGCATCTTCCGGCTGATGCTGGCCACGGCCTCGGGCCGGGCGACGAAGAGTGAACAACACGGCTACGGCCAGAACGAATTTGTGCCCTGGCAGCTCGGCGCCGTGATGTAGGGGGACGGCAGGCGAACGGTCCGACCGCTGCCGGCCGCTGCGGTTAACCTCGGGGCCATGAGGCTCGCGATCCTGACCGACCTGCACGCCAACCGCGAAGCGGTGGAGTCCGTGCTCGAACATGCCGCGGGCCAGCGCATCGACCGCTACGCCTTGCTCGGCGACTTCGTCGGCTATGGTGCCGACCCCGCCTGGGTGGTGGACCGCGTGCGCGAGATGGTGGCGCAAGGCGCGCTGGTCGTGCAGGGCAACCACGACCTGGCCGTCGTGCAGGGGCCGTCGCCGCAGATGCGGCCCGACCCGCGCTACGTCGTCGAATGGACCCGCGCCCGGCTGAGCCCGTCGCAGATCGACTTCCTGGCCACGCTGCCGCTGACCCAGGAGCTCGGTGACATCCTCTTCGTGCATGCCAACGCCTGGGCGCCGGCCGAGTGGGAATACATCCACGCCCGTGCCGACGCGGTGCGCAGCATGCATGCCACGCTGCGCCGCGTCACCTTCTGCGGCCACATGCACGAGCCCCAGCTCTACCACCTGGCGCCCACCGGCAAGGCCGGCGACTTCACGCCGACGCCGGGCATGCCGATCCCACTGCTGCCGCACCGACAATGGCTGGTGATTCCGGGTTCGGCCGGCCAGCCGCGCGACGGCGACCCCGCCGCCTGCTACGCCGTGTTCGACGACGCCGGCGACGACCTCACCTACTGGCGTGTGCCCTACGACACCGAGGCCGCGGGCGCGAAGATCCGCGCCGCCAACCTGCCGCAGCGCCTGGCTTCGAGACTGGCCGATGGAGAGTGACTTCGAGAGCACGCTGATCGTGCCGCCGGAGCCGCCGCAACCGCTGGCCGCCGGCCAGGTGGTGGACGGCTTCCGGCTCGAACAGCACCTGCACCAGGGCGGCATGGCGCACCTGTGGCGTGTCTCGCGCGTGGCCCCGGGGGACGGCGACGACGGCCTGCCGCTGATCATGAAAGTGCCGCGCATCAAGGGCGGCGAAGACCCGGCCACCATCGTCAGCTTCGAGGTCGAGCAGATGATCCTGCCGGCGCTGAGCGGCCCGCATGTGCCCAAGTACGTGGCACGCGGCGACTTCACGCGCCAGCCCTACATCGTGATGGAGCGCATCGCCGGCGCGTCGCTGCGGCCGCGGCTGGATGAAGCGCCGCTGGCCATCGACGAGGTCGTCGTCATCGGCGCCCGTGTCGCCACCGCGCTGCACGAACTGCACCGCCAGCATCTGGTGCACCTGGATGTCAAACCCAGCAACATCATGTTCCGCCCCGACGGCACGGCTGTGATGGTGGACTTCGGCCTGTCGCGCCACGACAAGCTGCCCGACCTGCTGGAAGAAGAGTTCCGCCTGCCGATGGGCACCGGCCCCTACATGTCGCCCGAGCAGGTGCAGTTCGTGCGCAACGACCCGCGCAGCGACCTCTTCGCCCTGGGCGTGATGCTCTACCACTTCACCACCGGCCAGCGCCCCTTCGGCGCCCCCGAGAGCGTGCGCGGGCTGCGCCGCCGGCTCTATGTCGACGCGGTGCCGCCGCGGGCGCTGCGTGCCGACTGCCCGCCGTGGCTGCAGGAAGTGATCCTCAAGTGCCTGGAAGTACAGCCGGCGCGGCGTTACCAGAGCGCGGCGCAGCTCGCGCTGGACCTGCAGGAGCCGAGCCAGGTGACGCTGACCGCACGCGCCCAGCGCACACGCCAGAGCGGGCCGCTGAAGGTGTTCAAACGCTGGTTCTCTGCCGTCGGCGCCGAGAACAAGCGTGACCCCGACGACCCGCACGGGGCCCAGCAAGCCATCGCCAGCCAGGTGATGAAGAGCCCGATCATCGTCGCCGCGGTCGACATCGACCATGCCGAACCGGCGCTGCTGGAACAGCTGCGCGAAGCCGTGCGCCGCATCGTCGTCACCGAGCCCGGCGCGCGGCTGGCCTGCCTGAGCGTGATGCGCACCGCGCGCATCGGCCTGGACGAGCTGGTCGACCAACAAGGCCAGAGCCGGCACGTGAAACAGCTCGTCGGTCTGAAACACTGGGCGCGGCCGATCAGCAAGTCGCTGGCGCTCGACGACGGCCGGCTCACCTTCCATGTGCTGGAAGCACCGGATGCCGCCGCCGCCATCGTCGAATTCGCCGAACGCAACCAGGTCGACCACATCGTGATGGGCGCGCGCGGCAACTCCGCGCTGCGGCGCTACCTCGGCAGCGTCAGCAGCCAGGTGGTGGCGCAGGCCGAGTGCACCGTTACCGTGGTGCGCGTTTGAAGCGACGTGCCGCCAGCAGCACCAAGCCGCCGAACATCAGCGCATAGGTGCCCGGTTCCGGGATCGACGCCACCGCCGCGACGCCGGTGTCGGGGAAATCGGTGAAGACGCCGTCGACACCAAGCTGCATGTAATACGCCATCTCGGCCTGCGGGTCGGTGAAACCGTAGCCGCTGGCGTCGTTGCGGAAGGTGAAGGCATGAACGAACAGGCCGTTGTCATGCGCGGCCTCGATCACGCCCTTGCTGCCGTCGACGCGGCGGTCGTTGATGGTGAGCACACCGTCGCCGTTGCGGTCGACGCCGTCGGCCACCGTCGTCACCAGGTAGGGCTTCCAGGGGCCGACACCGTCGGCGTAGGTCTTCACGAAGGCCAGGCCGACGTCCGTGAGCATGTCCTCGAAGGTCAGCTGGCCGCCGGCGGCGAGCACGTCGTAGGGCTGGCGGTAGGGGTCGACCAGCGACATCGAGCCGTCCGCCTTGACGTCGTCGGCGTCGACCAGCTGCACCAGGCGGATGTTGGTCTGCCCGTTCAGGTACTGCAGGTTGCCGACCTCGAACGACTGGATGAACACCGGTGCATTGCCGCTGTTGCCGTAGGCCGCGTGCAGCTGGCCGACGAGCTGGTTCTCGAACACCTTGTCGCCGAAGATGCTGGCGTGGAAGGTGGAGTGTTTGACCTCGGGGTAGATGCCGATCGTGCGGCCGGTGGCCAGGCTCTGCGCCTTGGCCAGCGTGATGATCTCGGCCAGCGTCGGAATCTGGTACAGGCCGTTGAAACTCTGGTCGCGCCCGGCGTTGGGCTGGATCGCGCGCAGCGACTTGATCTCGGCCAGCGTGAAGTCGCTGGCGAAGTAGGCCGTGGTCGAGACGCCGTCGACCATCCTGGTGGTGCGGCGGTCGCTGCCGAACTTCGAGGCCACGTCGGTGGTGCTGTCGAGCATCGGCTCGTGGCGGGCGACAAAAACGCCGTCCTTGGTCATCACCAGGTCGGGCTCGATGTAGTTCGCGCCGAGCTGGATCGCCTTCATGTAGCCCTCCAGCGTGTGTTCGGGCAGGTAGCCCGAAGCGCCGCGGTGGCCGATGACGATGGGCGCGTTGCCATCCAGCGTGTTGTAGGCGGCCAGCGTGGCCGGGGCGGTGCAAACGGCAGCGGCTGCGAGCAGCGTGAGGTGCAAGGTCTTCATGGTCTCGTCTCCTGGAATCTTGTTCTCCGGTGTGCGGAGTTTTGTCGCCCATGATGACACCGTGGTGACCATTGCACCTCCGGGCAAGCCCTGCTGGCGCCGCCATCGCGTGTCGTCGGGCGTCGTGGGGATGGACGCTGGCCCGCCCCGGCGCAGAATTCGCGGCCATGAGCACAGCGCCCTCCTCCCTGCCGGCCTCCCAACGCATCGCGGTACTCGACATCGTGCGCGGGTTTGCCTTGCTCGGCATCCTGATCATGAACATGCCGGGTTTCGGCGCCTCGTTCTTCGCCGAGGCCGACGGTTCCCACCTGTGGAACCACCCGATCGACCGCGCCGCCGAGAACGTGCGTGAGATGCTGTTCTCGGGCAAGTTCAACAGCATGTTCAGCCTGCTCTTCGGCATCGGCTTCACGATCCAATTTGCGCGCATGGAGGCCAGCGACCCGCAGCACGCCACCGGCTTCTACCTGCGCCGGCTGCTGCTGCTGGGGCTGATCGGCGTGCTGCACGCCTGCCTCTTCTGGACCGGCGACGTGCTGCACATCTACGCGCTGCTCGGCCTGCTGCTGGTATTCCCGCTGCGGCGCGCGCAGCCGCGCACCATCGTGCTGCTGATGGGGCTGTGCCTGCTCTACCCCGTCATCAGCGGCCTGCTGCGGCTGGCACTGATGACACCCGAGATCGTCGCGATGCTGGTGAAGCAGGCCCAGGCCTTCGAGATCACCAACAACGCCGCCTACGGCCACGGCAGTTTCCTCGCCGCCGCCTGGGAACACACACGCGAGTTCGCCGACGGCTACAGCACCGTCTGGAACATCTGGAACAACCTCGGCTTCTACGTGCAGATGGCACTGACCATGCTGCTGGGCCTGCTGGCCGGGCGGCTGCGCTGGCCGCAGCGCATTCCCGAGCTGATGCCGCAGATCCGCAAGTGGCACCTCTGGACGCTGGTTGTCGGCCTGGGCTGCGGCGCGGTGTTCACGGTGATCTTCGAGATGAACCGGGCGCCCGGGCCGTCGCCGATCAAGATGCTGGGCGGCCTGGCCTACTGGGCCAGCCGGCTCTCTATGATGCTGTTCTACGTGCTCAGCATCGTGCGCGTGGCCCAGCACCCGGTGTGGGCGCGCCGGCTGGCGCCGATGGCCGCTGCCGGCCGCATGCCGCTGACCAACTACCTGATGCAGACACTGATCTGCACGACGCTGTTCTACGGCTGGGGCTTCGGCCTCTGGGGCAAGGTGGGCCCGGCGGCAGGGCTGGCGCTGTCGGTGACGATCTTTTTCGCCGTGCAGGTGCCGTGGAGCCTGTGGTGGCTGCGCAGCCACGACCAGGGCCCGCTGGAGCGGCTGTGGGCGCGGCTGACCTACGGCGCGCGGCGCCCGGCCGCGCAGGGCGTCACGGCAGCACGGCAGTGACCTCGATCTCGACCTGGGCGCGGTCTTCGATCAACCCCGCCACCTGCACCGCCGTCATCGCCACCGCATAACTGCCGATGGTTTCGCGGTAGGCGGCGCCGATCTCGCGCGCCCGCGCCAGGTAGGCACGTTTGTCGACGAGGTACCAGGTCATGCGCACGATGTGTTCGGGCGTGGCACCAGCTTCGGCGAGCACGGCGCGCACGTTCAGCAGCGCCTGCCGCACCTGGGCAACGAGGTCGTCGCTCTCCCAATGGCATTGCGCGTTCCAGCCGATCATGCCGGCGACGAACACCTGGGTGCCGCTGGCAGCGACGCCGTTGACATAACCGCGCGGTGCAGCCCAGCCCGGGGGTTGCAGGATCTTTGTCGTCATGGTGTTTTCTCCAGGTGCGGCAGCATCGCCGCGCGCATGTCGTCAGGCAGGGCCATCGGCCGGTGGCTGTCGAGCGAGGTGCAGACCAGCACCTGGCGCGCACGCAGCCGCAGTTCGCTATTTCCACCCAAGCCACCGAAAAATTCAGTCCGCAACTGCAGCGAACTGCGGCCGAGTTTTTCCACCGCCAGGCGCTGCGTGAGCAGCTCGCCATGGCGGCTGATCGCCGTGAAGTCGACCTCCAGCCGCACCGTCGGCAGCCCCGTGCGGCGCTCGCCGATGACCTGGGCATACGGGATCCGCAAGGCCTCGTCGAACCACTGTTCGACCAGGGTGTTGAGCATCACCAGGTACTGCGGGAAGAACACGATGCCCGCCGGGTCGCAGTCGGCAAAACGCACGGTGCGCGTGGCTTCGAACGCCATCACTGGGTGCGCAGCTTGAAACGCTGCAGCTTGCCGGTTTCGGTGCGCGGCAGCTGGGCGCAGAAGCTGATTTCGCGCGGGTACTTGTACGGCGCGATGGTCTGCTTGACGAAGTCCTGCAGCGTCTTGACCATCGCCGCGTCTTCGGGCTGGCCCGGCCGCATCACGACATAGGCCTTGACGATCTGGCCGCGCGCCGCGTCGGCCTGCCCGACAACACCGCATTCGGCCACTGCCGGGTGCAGCAGCAGCGCCGATTCCACCTCGGGGCCGGCGATGTTGTAGCCGCCGGAGATGATCATGTCGTCGGTGCGTGCCTGGTAGACGAACTGGCCGTCGTCGTCGACGAGGTAGGCATCGCCGGTGAGGTTCCAGCCGTTCTGCACGTAGTTGGCCTGCCGCGGGTCGTCGAGGTAGCGGCAGCCGGTCGGGCCCTTCACCGCGAGCCGGCCGACCTGGCCGCGTGGCAGTGCTTGGCCGTCTTCGCCCAGCACCGCGGCGCGGTAGCCCGGCACCGGCACGCCGGTGGCACCACCCTTGGCATGGGCTTCGTCGGCCGAGATGAAGATGTGCAGCAGCTCGGTCGAGCCGATGCCGTCGATGATCTCGATGCCGGTCGTTTCGCGCCACAGCGTGCGGGTGGCCGCGGGCAGCGCTTCGCCGGCCGAGACACATTTGCGCAGGCTCGACAGGTCGTGCTGCGCCGCCTGTGCAGCCATCGCGCGGTACGACGTGGGCGCGGTGAACAGCACGCTGGTGCGGAACTGCGCCACAGCCGGCAGCAGCGCGTCGGGTGTGGCCTTTTCCAGCAGCACGGTCGACGCGCCGATGCTCATCGGAAACAGCAGCAGCCCGCCCAGCCCGAAGGTGAAGGCCAGCGGCGGGCTGCCCATGAACACGTCGTCGGGCACCGCACGCAGCACGTTCGGCGGCCAGCAGGCACAGGCCGCCAGCAGGTCGCGCTGGAAGTGCAGCGTGCCCTTGGGCACGCCGGTGGTGCCCGAGGTGAAGGCGATCAGCGCCACGTCGTCGGCGGCGGTGTCGACGTTGTCGAACTGCGGCGGCTTGGCCAGCATGCGGGTTTCGAGCTCGCCGCCGTACATCAGCAGCTTGTGCAGCGTCGGGCAGCCGGCCCGCGCCAGATGCAGTTCGTCGGCGAGGCGGATGTCGCACAGCGCATGCGTGATCTGTGCCTTGTCGATGATGGGCGCCAGTTCACGCGCCCGCAGCAGCGGCATGCTGCCCACTGCAATGGCGCCGGCCTTGATGACGGCAAACCAGCAGGCCGCGAGCATGGGCGAATTGGCGCCGCGCAGCAGCACGCGGTTGCCGGGCTGCAGGCCGAGGTCGTCGACCAGCACACGGGCGATGCGGTTGGCCTGCGCCAGCAGTTCGGCGTAGGTCCAGCGCAGCCCGTCTGCGCCCTGGATGCACAGGCGCTCGCCTTCGCCCATCGCGACACGCCGGTCCAGCAGCTCGGTGGCCGCGTTCAGCCGCGGCGGGAACTGCAGCTCGGGCAGCTCGAACAGGAACTCGGGCAACGCTTCGGGCTGCGGCAGCCGGTCGCGAGCAAAGGTGTCGACGTGGGCGCTGGACTCCATGCGCCGCATTCTTCGGCGAGATAGTTTAGTTGTCAACTACTTCGGGGATTTCGTTATGATGCGCAGCATGGCGCTCCGACTCTGGGACATCTCGCCGCCGGTGCATGCCGGCTCACCGGTGTTCCCTGGCGACGCCGCCTACAGCAGCGTCTGGGCCGCGCGCATCGGCCCGGGCTGCCCGGTGAACGTCAGCACCATCACCCTGTCGCCGCACACCGGCGCCCATGCCGACGCGCCGCTGCACTACGACGATGCCGGCGCGACGATCGGCCATGTCGACCTGGCGCCGTTTCTCGGCCGCTGCCGCGTCATCCACGCCATCGACTGCGGGCCGCTGGTGCAGATGCAGCACCTGGAACACGCACTCGCCGATCTGCCGCCGCGTGTTCTGGTGCGCACCTACACGACAGCGCCGGTCGACCGCTGGGACCCGGCGCTCGCCGCCTTTGCCCCCGAGACGGTTGCATTCCTGGCCGACCGAGGCGTGCTGCTGATCGGCATCGACACCGCCAGCATCGACCCCGCGGAGAGCAAGACGCTGGCCAGCCACCAGGTGATCCGCCTGCGTGGCCTGCGTGTGCTTGAGAACCTGGTGCTCGACGACGTGCCCGAAGGCGATTACGAACTCATCGCCCTGCCCTTGAAACTGACGACGGCCGACGCTTCCCCCGTTCGCGCCGTGCTGCGAGAACTTGCATGAACCGAAACGATGCGCTGGCGCTTGACGCCGCCGATCCGCTGGCCGCGTTGCGCGAGCAGTTCACGCTGCCGCCGGGTGTGATCTACCTCGACGGCAATTCGCTCGGCGTGCTGCCAAAAGCCACCGCCGCGCGGCTGCAGCAGGTGGTGACGCAGGAGTGGGGCGTGGACCTGATCCGCAGCTGGAACAGCGCCGGCTGGATCACGCTGCCGCAGCGCATCGGCGACAAGATCGCCCGGCTCGTCGGCGCCGGCGCCGGTGAACTGGTGGTGGCCGATTCGACTTCGGTGAACCTGTTCAAGGTGCTGTCGGCCGCGCTCAGCATCACGCGGGCCGATGCGCCGCAGCGCAAGACCATCGTCAGCGAACGCAGCAACTTCCCGACCGACCTCTACATCGCCGAGGCGGTGGCGAAAGAGCGGGGTTTCGAGCTGGTGCTGGTCGAGCCCGACGAGATTCTCTCGAAGCTCGACGCCCGCTGCGCCGTGCTGATGCTGACGCACGTGAACTACCGCAGCGGCCGCATGCACGACATGGCCGCGCTGACCGCCGCAGCGCACGCCGCCGGCGTGTTGACAGTCTGGGACCTCGCGCACAGCGCCGGTGCCGTACCGGTGGACCTGCACGCCGCCAAGGCCGACTTCGCCATCGGCTGCGGCTACAAGTACCTCAACGGCGGCCCTGGCGCGCCGGCCTTCGTCTGGGCGCACCCACAACACGCCGACCGCTTCTGGCAGCCGCTGGCGGGCTGGATGGGCCACGCGGCGCCGTTCGAATTCACGCCCGGCTACCGGCCGGCGGCGGGCATCTCACGTTACCTGTGCGGCACGCCCGCGATGCTGAGCCTGGCGGCGCTGGAGTGTGGTGTCGACACGGTGCTCGCGACCGACATGCAGGCGCTGCGGGCAAAGTCGCTGGCGCTGACACGGCTGTTCGCCGAGCTTGTCGAAATACGCTGCCCGGGGCTGACGCTGGTGTCGCCGCGCGACGACGCGTTGCGCGGCAGCCAGGTGTGTTTTGCCCACCCCGAGATCGCCTACCCGGTGGTGCAGGCGCTGATCGCCAGAGGCGTCATCGGCGACTTCCGCGCACCCGACATCCTGCGCTTCGGCTTCACGCCGTTGTATGTGCGCTATGTCGATGTTTTCGATGCCGCCGAACATCTGCATGCTGTGCTCGAATCCGGCGAGTGGCGCCGCCCCGAATTCAACCAACGCAACGCGGTGACCTGAATGAGCGGCTGCCCGATCGACCACCACGGCGCGCAACTCGACTTCAGCGCCGACATGAGCTACGGCGACTACCTGCACCTCGACGCGGTGCTGAACGCGCAGCAGCCGCTCAGCCCCGACCACAACGAGATGCTGTTCATCGTGCAGCACCAGACCAGCGAGCTGTGGATGAAGCTGATGCTGCACGAACTGCGTGCCGCCATCCAGGCGGTGGCCGAAGACCGGCTCTCGGCCGCGTTCAAGATGCTGGCCCGGGTCTCGAAGATCATGGAGCAGTTGGTCCATGCCTGGGACGTGCTGGCGACAATGACGCCGCCCGAATACAGCGCGATCCGCCCGTACCTGGCCAACAGCAGCGGCTTCCAGAGCTGGCAATACCGCTGCATCGAGTTCAGCCTCGGCAACAAGAATGCCGCAATGCTGCAGCCGCATGCCCACCGGCCCGACCTGCTGGCGCATGTGGAGGCGGCGTACCGCGCGCCGTCGCTCTACGACGAATCGCTGCGCCTGCTGGCGCGGCGCGGCCTGGCCGTGCCCACCAGCCACACAGAACGCGACTGGTCGCAGCCCTACACCGAAGACGCCGGTGTCGAACAGGCCTGGCTCACCGTCTACCGCGCGCCCGAAACCCACTGGGACCTGTACCAGCTGGGCGAAGAGCTCACCGACCTCGAAGACGCATTCCGGCTCTGGCGCTTCCGCCACGTGACCACCGTCGAACGTGTCATCGGCTTCAAGCGCGGCACCGGCGGTACCGGCGGCGTGAGCTACCTGCGCAAGATGCTCGACACCGTGCTGTTCCCGGAAATCTGGCACCTGCGCACCGATCTGTAGAAAAGCGCTCAAGTCCGGGCGCTTTTGTGCCGATCACACTGCGACAGGCCGTGCTGGGCCTGCACACAGGGACGGGGGCCGCCGATGAGCACCATTTCGCAGATCGTGGCGCTGCACAGACGCGCTGCACAAGAGGCGCGCACGCCCCATGCGGCGGCTGGCCAGGCCACGCCGGCACCGGTGTCGGCCACGGTGACACTGGGCGCCGTGCGGGCGCCGGTCACCTACAACACCCGCATCCGGCGAACCGCCCCCACGGGCAGCATCGCCGCCGAAAAGGCCGAAGAAACACAGGACAGCGCCGCGCCGCCAGCGCCGGCCAGCGCCGAGGCCGCGCGCTGGTGGGACGACACCCCGCACCAGAGCCCCGACACGCCGCCGCTGGACGCCACCGCCTGACGCAGCGGGTCCAGCCCGCTCAACCAGTTCAACCAGCGGCGTCGAAAGCCTGGCGCAGCCAGCCGGCGAGCTGTTTGTCGACCTCGTCGATCCGCGAGATCCGCGTCGTCACCTGGCACATGCCGCCCGGCGGCAGCACCTTCAGCCGCGCGTGAACCGGCAGGTCCTTGGCATTGAAGCCGATCTCGACGCTGTCCTTCGTCGCCGGCCCGAGCATCGCAAACTGCTTCTTGCGGCGCAGGCTGATGTAGGTCTTCTTCGGCGCCTGCTCGAAAGCGCCGAAACCTTCGATCACCGCCATCACCGCTGCATGCAACGGCCGCAGGCCGGCCTTGGGCCCAGTGTAGATCGCGTCCAGCGGGTCGCCCTCGGTGGCCGGCATCGTGGCGCCGGGTGCGTCCAGCGCCGGCAGCGGCTTGCCGATCAGCACCGACACGGTGTTGGCGTCGCCGTAGCCGAGTTTGTATTCGGCCATCAGCCACGACCGCCTCTCGCCGGTTTTCGCCCCGCCGCTGGCAACGGCAGCGGACTGCAGTTCGGCGATGGTCTTGCCGGTCTTGCCCTGGATGTTGCGCAGCTGGGTCAGCAGCGCGGCTTGTGGGTCGGCCATGGTGTCTCGTCTCCTTCAGTGTTTTTCCAGCGGCCACAGCGCGCTGCGGGTGCGTGCCGGCAGCACCCATTCCATGTGGTCGAACAGCCAGTACAGCAGCCGTGTGCCGAAGGCCGGGCGGCCGGTTTCGGCAATCACCTTCAGCGTCTTCAGGATCGTCGTGCCGCCGCTGGCCATGCTCTTGCCGGTCTTGGTGCCGGCGGGCAGGCCGATGACACGCAGCGTGACTTCGACACCCGACCCCACTGGCTTCAGCTCGTAGCTGACCTGGCACACCGGGTCGTCGAACTGCGTGAAACGGTGGCTGTGGACAAACCGGTGCGGCGGCTCGAACACCACCACGTCGCCATCGACGATGACGTGTTTGCCGCTGCCGGTGCGCATCTGCAGCCGGCCACCAGGCACCAGGCCGGTGGTGTGCAGCCAGGCGTTGAACACGGCGCCCTGGGCTTCGCCGGTTTTCGTGAGTTCGCGCCAGACCCGCTGGATGTCGGCATTGATGAAGATGCGGAACACCGCGTCGTCGGAATCAGCCATGGCGTTTGTCTTTCTTGGTTGGCAGGGAACGCACATCCGCCCCTTCCGCGCTGTACTTCAGGCGCGTCAGGCGGGCGGCCCAGAAGGCGCTGAACTCGGTGGTCCAGCGTTCGTGGATCAACTGGATCGGCGTGGCGTCGAACCACAGCCGTTTTTCGCGGCCTTCGCGCTGCGCGACGACGAGGCCGCCGCGTTCGAGCGTCGCCAGGTGTTTCATCACTGCGAAGCGCCCGACCTCGGCTTCGAAAAACGCACAGACCTGGCTGACGTTGCAACCGGGCTCGCGCTTGAGCAGGTCCAGCATGCGCCGGCGCAGATCGGACGACAGTGCAAAGAACATCGCGTCGAGGGCGTCGGGCTCCATATGTGCCAATATGGTCACATATCAGCGCGGCGGCGTCAATATGAAAAAGCGCCGGGTCGGCAGGGTGCGAAACTCGCCGCCATGCCCCTGCCCCATGTCGTCATCATCGGCTGCGGTTTCGGTGGCCTCGAAGCGGTGCGTGCGCTGGCGCGCGCCGACGTCGAGGTGACGCTGATCGACCGCACCAACCACCACCTGTTCCAGCCGCTGCTCTACCAGGTAGCCACCGCCGGCCTGGCCGCGCCTGCGGTGTCGGCGCCGATTCGCCATGTGCTGCGGCACGAAATGCAGGGCGGCCGGCTCACCGTGCTGCAGGCCACAGTGACCGACATTCACGTCACAGGCCGCAGCGTCCAGCTCGACGACGGCGTGTCGATCGGCTACGACCACCTGATCGTCGCCGCCGGCTCGACCCACAGTTATTTCGGCCACGACGACTGGGCCGCGTTTGCGCCGGGGCTGAAGACACTGGCCGACGCCTTCGACATGCGGGCCCGTGTCATCGGCGCCTTCGAACGCGCCGAGCGCTGCAGCGACAGCGCCAGCGCCGAACGCGATGCCTGGATGAACTTCGTCGTCATCGGCGCCGGGCCCACCGGCGTGGAACTGGCTGGCACGCTGGTGGAGATTGCGCGCCACACGCTGCCCGACGAGTTCCGCCACATCGATTCGCGCCGCGCCCGGGTCTGCCTCGTCGAAGGCAGCGACCGGGTGCTCGGCGCCTTCGATGCCCGGCTGTCACAGAGCGCCAGGCGGCAGCTGGAGAAACTCGGTGTCGAGGTGATGACGGGCTGCCGCGTCAGCGCCATCGACGCCGGCGGCGCAACCCTCGAGACCGCCGCCGGCACGCAGCGGCTGCAGGCCCGCACGGTGCTCTGGGCCGCGGGCGTGGCGGCATCACCGCTGGGCCGCGCCGTCGCCGCCGGCACCGGCGTCGCGCTGGATCGCAGCGGCCGGGTGCCGGTGGCGGCCGACCTCAGTGTCGCCGGCCACCCCGAGATCAGCGTCGTCGGCGATCTTGCCGCCGCCAGCAGCAACGGCAAACCGGTGCCTGGTGTCAGCCCGGCGGCCAAGCAGATGGGGCGCTGCGCCGCGGCCAACATCCTGGCGCGGCTGCAGAGCGCGCCGACCCGCGAATTCCGCTACGCCGACTACGGCTCGCTCGCGACGCTCGGCCGCAAGGCCGCCGTCGTGCAGCTGGAAGTGCCGGGCCTGGGCCAGCTGCGTTTCGGCGGTTATTTCGCCTGGCTGTTCTGGCTCTTCGCCCACGTCTACTTCCTGATCGGCTTTCGCAACCGCCTCATCGTGCTGTTCGACTGGGGCTGGAGCTACTTCACGTTCGCCCGCCATGCCCGTGTCGTGGCCGAACCGCCCAGCCCCTGACACACGCCTAAAATCGCGCGTTCTGCTGCCCGGAGACCTTGCCCATGGACACCCGCACTTCGCCGATCCGCCTGCGCATCACCCAGTTGCGCGAGGTGCTGGTCAAGAACGGCGTCTACGCGCTGCTTGTGCCCTCGTCCGACCCGCACCTCAGCGAATACCTGCCCGAGCGCTGGCAGGGCCGGCAATGGCTGTCGGGCTTCACCGGCTCGATGGCGACGCTGGTCGTCACCGTGCAGGGCGCGGCGCTGTTCGCCGACAGCCGCTACTGGGTGCAGGCCGAGGCCGAATTGGCCGGCACCGGCATCGAGCTGGTGAAGATCCCGACCGGCAATTCGTCGCTGCATCTCGACTGGCTTGCGGCCCAGGTGCCCGCCGGCCAGACCGTAGCGGTCGACGGTCAGGTGCTGGGGCTGGCCGCCGCCAAGGCCTTGCAGGCCACGCTGGACGCCGCCCGTGTGCAACTGCGCACCGACCTCGACCTGCTCGACGCGATCTGGCCCGAGCGCCCCGGCCTGCCGGCCCAGCCCGTCTACGAACACAAGGCGCCGCAAGCACCGCTGCCGCGCAGCGCGAAGCTCGCCACCGTGCGCGACGGCATCGCCCGCGCCGGCGCCACGCATCACTTCGTCAGCACGGTTGACGACATCGCCTGGATCACCAACCTGCGCGGCAGCGACGTCAGCTACAACCCAGTGTTCCTGGCCCACCTGCTGGTCGACGGCCGCGGCGCGACGCTGTTCATCGGCGAAGGCAAGGTCGACGCAGCCCTGCGCACCACGCTCGCTGCTGACGGCCTGCAGGTGGCGCGCTACACCGAAGCGCCGGCCGCGCTGGCCGCACTGGGCGCGGCCGACACGCTGCTGGTCGACCCCAAGCGCATCACCTTCGGCCTGCGTGAATGTGTCGGTGCCGCGGCCACGGTCGTCGAAGCCATCAACCCGAGCACCCTTGCGAAGAGCCGCAAGACGGCCGAGGAAGCCGCCTTCGTGCGCGAAGCGATGGCCGAGGACGGCGCCGCGATGTGCGAGTTCTATGCCTGGTTCGAAAGCGCTCTCGGCAAGGAACGCATCACCGAACTCACCATCGACGAACACCTCTCGGCCGCCCGCGCCCGGCGCAGCGGTTTCGTCGGCCTGAGCTTCCCCGTCATCGCCGGCTTCAACGCCAACGGCGCGATGCCGCATTACCGCGCCAGCGAAGACAGCCATGCAGTGATCGAGGGCGATGGCCTGCTGCTCATCGACAGCGGCGGCCAATACCTCGGCGGCACCACCGACATCACCCGTGTCTGGCCGATCGGCACGCCGAGCGCAGCGATGAAACGCGACTACACGCTGGTGCTCAAGGGCACGATGAACCTGTCGCGTGCGCGTTTCCCGCGCGGCACGCTGAGCCCCATGCTCGACAGCCTGGCACGTTCCCCGCTGTGGGCCGAAGGCATCGAGTTCGGCCATGGCACGGGCCATGGCGTGGGCTATTTCCTCAACGTGCACGAAGGCCCGCAAAGCATCAGCAAGGCGATCCCCGACGCCCACATGGCGATGGAGCCGGGCATGATCACCTCGATCGAACCCGGTGTGTACCGCGCGGACCAATGGGGCGTGCGCATCGAGAACCTGGTGCTCAACGTGCCGGCGGCGACCGACGGCGTGTTCGGCGAGTTCCTCGAATTCGAGACGCTCACACTGTGCCCGATCGACACCCGCTGCATAGCCCACAGCCTGCTGCGCACCGACGAAGTGGCCTGGCTCAATGCCTACCACGCGACCGTGCGGGAACGCCTGGCGCCACTCGTCAGCGGCGCCGCGCTGGCCTGGCTGAACGAACGTACCCAGCCGATTTGATCGCAGGGGTGAACCGACTCGGCATCGACCTCGGCGGCACCAAGATCGCTGCCGTCGTGCTGGGCGACGACGGCGCCGAGCGCTGGCGCCGCCGCATCGCAACGCCGGCGGGGCGCTACGAAGACACGCTGGCGGCCATTGCGTCGCTCGTCAACGCCGCGAAGGCCGACGGCCACGGCCCGTTCAGCATCGGCATCGGCACACCCGGCACGCCGGCAGCCAACGGGTTGATGAAAAACTGCAACTCCGAATGCCTGAACGGCAGGCCGCTGCAGCAGGACCTGGCCGCACGTTTGGGCCAGCCGGTGGCGCTGGCCAACGACGCCAACTGCCTGGCCTTGTCCGAAGCCACCGATGGCGCCGGGGCCGGCGCGGACGTGGTCTTCGCGGTGATCCTGGGCACCGGCACCGGCGCCGGCATCGCGGTGAACGGCCGCGTGCTCACGGGCCCCAACGGCCTGGCGGGCGAGTGGGGGCACAACCCCCTGCCCTGGGGCAAGGACGACCCGCAACACAGCTGCTACTGCGGCCGCAGCGGCTGCGTCGAGACGCTCGTCAGTGGCCCTGCGTTGGCGCGCGACCATGCGCTAGTCAACGGCGGTGCGCTCGGCGGCCCCGGGATCGTCGCCGCTGCAACGGCCGGCGACACCGCGGCGCAAGCCACGCTGGAGCGCCATGCCGAGCGCCTGGCGCGTGCGCTGGCCGCGGTGATCAACCTGCTCGACCCCGATGTCATCGTGCTCGGCGGCGGCCTGTCGCTGCTGCCGCACCTGTACGAACGTGTGCCGGCGCTGTGGGGCCCGTGGGTGTTTTCGGGCGGCGTGCGCGACCCCGTACGCACCCGGCTGCTGCCCAGCCGCCATGGCGATGCTTCTGGCGTGCGCGGCGCCGCCTGGCTGGGGCGCGGCGCGCGCTGAAACGAGATACAACCGGTTGCCGCTGACACGGTGTCCGGCGGTACGCTCGTGCATATGCGCGACTTCTCGTCATCGACGCTCTGGCGCATCAGCACGTTCAACGCCGTGCTCGACCGGATCACGGTCTCCGATTCCTTGTCCGAAAGCACCGCCGCCCACCTGGTGGCGGGCACCCTGCTCGCCGGGTTGCGGCGGCTGCAGGCCGACCCGCACGACAACGACCTGCTGGCGATGCTTTCGGTCTGCGTGCACCACCGCGAGCCGGTGTTGCTGATGCTCGAACATGGTCCCTGGGTCTGGCCGGTGTCTGTGTTCCCGGTTTCGCGTCTGTACCACTCGCCGCGCGACGTGACCGACATCGCAGAACGTGCGGCCTTGTCGCAACTGAAGCTGCTGGGTGCCACCCGCCCCGAGGTGCGCGAACCCGGCCATGCGCTGGGCCAGAGCGAAGCCTTGCTGGCGAAGTTCAAGCCGCTGTCGTCGCTGCTGGGCGCGTTGGCGCTGTACGGGCCGCGCAGTACGCTGCTGACCGAGATCAGTGGTCGCGCCGCCTACCGCCTGGCGTCGGGGCGCGACAACGATCTGCAGGAACTGCCGGGCGCTCTGGCACCGGCCATGGCGCGGCTGCGCGCCGAGGCGGTTTCGGTGAGGGACATTGCGGGCTGGCCAGGCATGAGCGTCGAACGCGCCTGCCGGCTGCTGAACGCGCTGTACCTCAGCGGCGGGCTGATGGTGACACGCAGCCACCCCGCGGCGCGCAGCGAGCCCGGCCCCTGGCGCGACGCGCCGCCGCGCAAACGCTGAGCGCGGTGGTCGGCTGGTCGGCGGCCGGTCGGCGCCAACCGCATTTCGTCACCCGGTTGCCGCCGCCCGTCCCAGGTGCGATGACATGCAGCCGCGGCCACCCTACATTGACATCGGGCCGGTTGCTCCTGTGGCTGGCCCTTGATCGACCCTCCTCCAGCGGCCCTGGGGCACAACTCCATCAAGGGGCTGCGACAGTTCGGGGCCGGCCTCACCGCCGGCCCCTTTTTTCTTCGTCAAGCCTTGCCGTGCTTGGCGATCAAGTCCTTCGCCGTCTGCAGCAGCTTCTTGCCGTCGAACCCGCGTTTGACCATGTCGGCCACCCACTCTTCGTCGACATGGCTCGACAGCTTGATGAACTGCTCGCGGTCGGCGGCGCTGATGGTGTAGAGCGTGTTGCCGCGGTCCACCGCCGCCTTGCGGCCGATCGGGTCGTTGCCCTGCTGCGTCTTGCCCAGCCAGGCCGAGGTGGCGGCGCCCGAGTTGGCGTCGATGACCTTCTTCAGGTCGGGCGCGAGGCCGTCGTACTTGGCCTTGTTCATCGCCATCACGAAGGTGGTGGTGTAGAGCGCCGGGCCGGTGTTGTCGAACTCGCTGTGGAACTTGGTCAGTTCGTGCACCTTCACCGAGGGCACCACCTCCCACGGAATGACGCAGGCTTCGATGGTGCCCTTCGACAACGCGTCGGGAATCTGCGGCAGCGGCATGCCCACCGGCGTGGCGCCCACCGAAGCCAGCATCTTCGTCACCTGGCGCGTCGGGCCGCGCACCTTCAGGCCCTTCAGGTCGGCCGGGCTCTTGATCTGCTTGTTCGTCGAATGGAACATGCCCGGGCCGTGCACATGCAGCGCCAGCACCTGCGTTTCCTTGAACTCGTCGGGGCACTGGGTCTGGAAATACTCCCAATACGCCTTCGACGTGGCCTCGGCGTTGTTCATCATGAACGGCAGCTCGAAGACCTCGATGCGCGGGAAACGCCCTGCGGTGTTGGCCGGCAGCGTCCAGACGACGTCGACGACACCGTCACGCGCCTGGTCGTACAGCTGCACCGGCGTGCCACCGAGCTGCATCGCCGGATACCCTTCGAACTTGATGCGACCGCCGCTGTCCTTTTCGACCTTCTCCATCCACGGCTTGTGCATCGTCAGCCAGACGTTGCTCATCGGCGCCATGAAGGTGTGGAACTTCAGCGTCACGCTCTGCTGGGCCAGGCCCGACAGATGCGGCGCGCCCAGCACGCTGGCGGCGGCAGCGCCCTGGACGAATGTGCGGCGTTTCATCGGTGAACTCTCCAAACGTTTTGATGGCCAGAAACTTAACGGCGCGCACGGGCCGCCGTGGTCACGGTTTACCCTGATCTAGCCGATGTAGCGCACCAGGAACAGTGGAATGATCGGGAAGAACAGGAACAGCATCGTGCGGATCACGTCGCTGATGAGGAAGGGCATCACGCCGCGGTAGGTCTCGCCCATCGGCACGCCCTTGGCCATGCCGTTGACGATGTAGACGTTCAGCCCCACCGGCGGCGCAATGAGCCCGAAGCCCACGGTCATCAGCACCATGATGCCGAACCAGATGGCGACCGATTCCTTGGGCATGCCGAAGTCCAGCCCGATGACGATGGGGAAGAAGATCGGGATCGTCAGCAGCAGCATCGACAGCTCGTCCATCACCGCGCCGAGCAGCACATAGAACAGCAGGATCGCCACCACCACGATCAGCGGCGACGGGCCCCAGCTGCCCACCGCCCCGGCCAGCTGGTTCGGCACCTGGGTCAGCGCCAGCGCCGAGTTCATCAGGTCGGCGCCGAGGAAGATGAAGAAGATCATCGCCGCGCTGGCTGCCGTGCCGAGGAAACATTCCTTGAACTTCGCCAGGCTCATCTCACCCTTGCCCAGCGCCGTCAGGAAAGTGGCCGTGGCGCCGACCGCAGCGCCTTCTGTCGGCGTGAAGAAACCACCGTAGATGCCGCCGAAAACGAGGCCGAAGATGCCGACGATGGGCGCGACGCCGAAGACCGCATGCAGCGTCAGCGGCGGCGGCGCGTCTTCGACCTCGGGCGCATGGCCGGGCACGACACGCACGTAGATCGCGACTGCGATCATGTAGCCGATCATGGCGATGAGGCCGGGCACGACGGCCGCGGCGAACAGCTTGCTGATGTTCTGTTCGGTCAGGATGGCGTAGATCACGAGCACGATCGACGGCGGCAGCTGGATGCCCAGCGTGCCGCCTGCCGCCAGCGTGCCGGTGGCCAGCCGCCCCGAATAACCGTGGCGCCGCATTTCCGGCAGCGCGACGCTGGTGATGGTGGCCGCCGTGGCCACCGACGAACCGCTGATCGCGCCGAAGGCCGCACAGGCCAGCAGCGAGGCCATCGCCAGCCCGCCCTTGAAGCGGCCCATCACCGCGGCAGCGAACTCGAACAGCGCCTTGCTGATGCCGCCCTTGGTGGCGAAGTGCCCCATCAGGATGAACAGCGGAATCACCGACAGGTCGTAGCTGGCAAACCGCGCAAAGGCCTGGGTGTTGAGGAAGTTGGCAAACGGCAACCAGCCGGTCTGCACCACGTAGCCTAAAGCGCCGGCGCCGAACATGCTGACGGCAATCGGCACACGGACCGCCATCAACACCAGCATCGAACCGAAGATCAGGACAGTGAGCACAACCGGGCTCATGCCGCCACCTGCCCGTCGCCGTCGAAACCACGAACCGCCTGCGTCAGCGCGATCAGCGCCGTCAGCGCCAGCGGCGGCACCATGCCGACGTAGACGATCCATTCGGGGAAGCCCATCATCATCGAGCCGGCCTGCGACTTCCAGGCGTTGAGGCCGCCGATGCCGGTGCGCCAGGTCATCAGCCCCATCGCCAGCGCCAGCATCAGCGCGCCGAAGCGGTCGAGCTTGTTCTGCGTCGCCTCGGAAGCGCGCGCGGTGAAGAAGTCGACGATGATGTTGCCGCGTTTGACCTGGCACCAGGGCATGAACAGCGCGATCGCGGCGCCGGCGGCCGAGCCCGAGAGTTCGAAGTCGCCGACGATGGTCCAGCCGACGGTGTTGCGGCCGATCAGGCTGACGCAGATCATCAGCGTGATCACGGTCAGCAGACAGCCGGCCAGCACGGCGCAGGCCTGAGCCAGCAAGGAGAGGACTTTCAAGTGGTGTTCCCTTCGTCGTGAGAATGCTGGAAGTTCAGTAGCGGCTGAAGTACTCGCGGCGCTGCCAGGCCAGCGGATCGTCAGCCTGTTCGAAACGCGCCAGTTCCGAGCGTTTGATGGCGCTGTAGGCGGCGACCAGTGGCGCGCCAAACCCCTGGGTCATCACGCTGTCGCCGTTGAACTCGGCGATCGCTTCGCCCAGCCCGGTGGGCAGGCGCTCGTGCTCGCCGGGGGCTTGTTCGTACGGTGCATCGGTGGCCCGCGGCGGCTGCAGACCGCGGCGCAGGCCGTCGAGCCCGGCGTGAATCTGCGACGCGATATAGAGGTACGGATTGGCCATCGGCTCGCCGAGCCGGTTCTCGATGCGCGTGGCCGCTTCGCCCGCGCCGCCCAGCACCCGCAGCATCGCACCGCGGTGGTCGCGCCCCCAGGACGCAGCCACCGGCGCCATCACGTTGGGTTGGAAACGGCCGTAGCCATTGACCGTGGGTGTGCAGCACAGCGCCGCGCCGCGGGCATGGGTCAGCAGGCCGGCGAGCCAGGCGCTGCCGGTGTCGGACAGCCAGTGCTGCGCCGTGTCGGGTGCGCCCACAGCCGCTTCGCGCACGAAGGCGTTGTGGCCACTGCTGCGGTCCAGCAACGACTGGTGCAGATGCCAACCGCTGGACATGATGTTGGCAAACGGCGGCCGGCAGACGAAGCTGGCCAGATAACCGGCGCGGCGCAGCGCCTGGCGCACACCGTTGCGGAACAGCACCATCTGGTCGGCGGCCGTCAAGGCATCGGTGGCATCGAACACGGCCTCGACCTGGCTCGGCCCGAGTTCGACTTCCAGCGAGCGCAGCGGCAGGCCCAGGCTTTGTGCCGTGCGGCGCACGATCGCCAGCGGCGCGTCGGCGAGATCGGCATGGGCTTCGCCGAGCAGTTGGTAGCCTGGGTGGATGAGCGCCACCGCGGGCGGCTCGCCGGGCCAGTCGGCCTGGGCGGGGTCGAGGCGCTCTTCCGTGATGCGGTAGATGTGGAACTCGACTTCGAGGCCGCACATCAGCGTGTAGCCGGCATCGGCGAGTGTGGCCAGTGCCGACTGCAAGGCCCGGCGCGGGTCGATGGACACGGGCGTCGCATCGGTGAACCACGGCTGGGCTTGCAGCCAACCGGTGCCCGGGGCCCAGGGCAGCACGCGGAAACTGCCGGGGTCGGGCAGCAGCAGCAGGTTGTTGGCACGGCCGAAACCGGAGAGACCGGGAATCGCGTCGAGCGCGCCGGGCTCGAAGATCTTCAGCGCCGTGCGGTCCGAGGTGTCCTTCAGCATCAGCGTGCTGACCATGCCGACACCGTCTTCGAACGCCGAACGCAAGGCGCCGGGCATCAGCGTCTTGCCGCGCAGCAGGCCATGCACGTCGCACCAGGCCACACGCACCTGGTCCAGGCCCCATTCGCGCACCGATTGCTGCACACGTTCGGCCGCTGCGGCGTCGAACACGCCGCAGCGTTCTGCAAAACAACTCATGCCGGCGCGCCCGTGCGCTGCAGCCAGGCCGCGCCGGCACGCTTGGCGCTGGCGGCTTCCTGCCAGAACGCAGCCCAGCCGGCGGCCGGCGCGATGCAGTCCATCGTGTCCGGCCCCTGCAGCGCCGCGGCCTGTTCTGCGCCCAGCACCATCGGCGGCGTGCCACCGGCGCGAACGGTCTCGATGGCCTTCAGCAGCGCCCGCCGGTTCGCCATGATGACCTTGTCGCTGGTGCCCAGGTGTTCACGTGTGCGGTCCTGGATTGCGCCCATGCTTTCGACCGCCCACTGGTCGTGCAGGTTGATGTCTTCTTCGCCCATGCCGAGGTAGGTGCGTGTGCGCTGCTCCTCGGGGTTGAAGTTCCAGTGGTTGTGGCGGCCGTTTTTCGGCACGTAGTCGGGCAGCGTCATGTGGGCCAGACGCTGTGATCGCATCGTTTCCTTGTCCAGCGGGTCGGCGAAGCTGGTGAAGAAGGTGAACCAGTAGGTGTGCGTGTCGTCGACCGGCACGTGCATCTGCGTGATCGTCACGTCTGCCGACAGCGGAATGACGAAGGTGTGCGGAAACACGGCATGGGTGACACGCACATGGGTCAGCGCGTCGCTGATCGCACGCAGCGCCGTCAGCCGCACGAGGCCGGGTGCGACCTCGTCGTGGTGGATCTCGGGGCTGCAGACTTCGCGCATCACCCGGGTCATCGGCCAGCGTTCGCCGTCGACTTCGCCGACGCTGGCGGCGCGGAACTGGCGGCCGTACGCATCACCTTCCTGCTCGTCCTGCAGATAGCGGTGCAGGAACGACGGATGCGCCGGATCGATGCCGACCTCGAAGGCCTGCAGCCAGTTGCACTGCCACAAGCCCTTGAAAACAAAGCTGTGGCTCTCAGGCGCGGTGAAGCAGTCGAAGGCCGGCAGTTCGGGCGGTGTGCTGCCCTCCGGGCCCAGATATGCAAAGACAACGCCGGACTGCACCTTCACCGGATAACTGCGCTGGCGCACCCGCTGGCACAGCGTGCTGCCCATCGGTTCGGCGGGTGTCTCCAGACACGTGCCGTCGACGGCGAACTTCCAGCCGTGGAACGGGCAGCGCAGGCCGTCGCTTTCGTGGCGGCCGAACGCAAGATCGGCGCCGCGGTGCGGGCAGTCGCGGTCGAGCAGTCCGAAGTTGCCGGCGCCGTCGCGGAACAGCACCAGGTCCTGGCCGAGCAGACGCACGGCCTTCACCGGGCGCAGCGCCATGCGTGGGTCGAGCCGGGGGTCGAATTCGTCGAGCAGTGCGGCTGGCTGCCAGTAGCTGCGCATCAGCGCGCCACAAGCCGTGCCGGGGCCGATGCGGGTGATGAGCTCGTTGTGTTCTGCAAGCATCACGGCAGTCTAGAGGCGGTGCTGCGATGCGGCAATGCGCGGAAAGCCCAGGGGCTACGATGCACCACCATGAGGCCAAGTCCATGACCCACGATGCTCTGCTCGCCGGCGCCACCGGCTTGATCGGCCGCGAGATTGCGCGCCAATGGCCGGGCCCCGGCACGCTGCACCGGCTGGTACGCCGCGGCAGCGGACAGGCGCACGAGATCGTCGTCGACTTCGGCGCCCTGCCCGCGCTGCCAGCGGCCGACATCGCGCTCTGCGCACTCGGCACGACCATTGGCGTCGCCGGCTCGCAGGCGGCGTTCCGCGCCGTCGACTTCGACGCCGTGCTCGCCTACGCCCAGGCTGCCAGGGCCGCCGGGGTGCGCTGTTTCGCCGCCGTCTCGTCGCTCGGCGCGCAGCCACGCTCGAGCAACTTCTACAGCCGCGTCAAGGGCGAAGCCGAAGAGGCACTGGTGCAACTGGGGTTCGAGTCGCTGCTGCTGGCGCGGCCCTCGCTGCTGATGGGCGACCGCGCCGCGCTGGGCCAGCCGCTGCGCCGCGGCGAACACATCGGCGCTGCGGTGGCGGGGGTGTTGGGACCGCTGATCCCTGCGGCCTGGCGGCCGATCGAAGCGGCAATGGTGGCGCGGGCATTGATCCGCACCGCGGCCGAGCGCCGGCCGGGTGTGCAGCGGCTGTCGTCAGCACAACTGCAGGTGCTGGGGCGCTGAACGCAAGGGTCGGTTCAACGCCGCCAGCACGGCGGCTTCAAGCCAGATTCAGGCGGGCTTCTTGGTCGCAGCGGTCTTCTTCGCCTTCTTGGCCTTGGTGGCCTTCTTCGGCGCTTCGGCCTTCTTTTCAGTCTTCATCTCGGCCTTGGCGGCGGCGGGCGCGGGTGCGGCCGGGGCAGCCGGCGCAGCGGCCTGGGCGAAAACGCCGGTGGAGAAGGCAGCGGCGGCGATGAGTGCAAGGACCTTGTTCATGGAGTGATTGTCTCGGTGATTGGGCCGAAAGGGCGGCCAGGTGAGCGGAATCTGCTCCCCGCTTCAACGCCAGCGCCGCGCCGGTCGTTGACCGTCAGACAAAAACGCCTTCACGCAACCACTTCGTTGCGACCCATTTCTCACCTTCGAGCACCGGCGCACCGCCGTGCAGCGTGCGTGTCACCACGTGCGGCCGGTCGTAGCTGAAGAACACCGCGTTGCCCTTCACCGGCGCCACTTCCAGCGCCACGTCGGGGAAAGTGGTGGCACCGCCGGCCAGCGGCGTGTTCAGGTACATCACCAGCGTGGCCACACGCTGGCCGCCGCGTTTGAGGATGGTGGCGCTGCCCGGGTGCGCGGGGTCGAAGTAGTCGTGGTGCGGCTTGTATTCGGCGCCCGGCCGGTAACGCAGGATCTGCAGTCCTTCGCCATGCGCCAGCGGCCAGTTCACGAGCTCGGCGATGCGCTGCTCGATGCGGTCGATGAGCGCCGTTTCGCCGCGCTCGAAGAACATGCCGTCGCTGGTGCGTGCGGCGTTGACCTCGCTGCCGCCGGTGCTGTTGTCGACGGTTTCCGAACGGCTCAGCCGCGGCCGCGCCAGGTCCATCAGGCCGTCGCATTCTTCGTCGGAGAGCAGGCCGCCGAAGACGATGACACGCGGGTTGCGCATCGCCACCAGCACGCTGACGCTGCGGCCGCCGGCCAGCAGCCACTGCGGCGCACCGGCCAGCGTGGGCTCGGGCAGCGCCACCACCGGCGACGGGATGGCCTGGCGCGCCGCAGCCACCGCGTCCAGCCGCTCGCGCAGCGTGGTTTCGAGTGCCGTCATCGCGGTGTTTTCTTCCCAGCCGCTTTTCATCATCGCGGCGACCACGTCTTCCGGGCGGCAGCCGGCTTCGGCCTGAGCGATGATCCAGCGGCGCAGCTCGTCTGTGACGGTCTGGGTGGCGGTGCTCGTCATGGCGCTATTTTCACGCAGTCTGCGCGCCGCCGTCACGGCGCCTGAACACCAGCCGCTCGGGTGTCGACTGCTCGCGCGCCAGCGTGTAGCCCTCGGCGTTGAAATGCTCCAGCTTCTTCGGCGTGTTGATGCGCTGCTGCACGGCATAACGCGCCATCAGCCCACGCGCACGTTTGGCGAAGAAGCTGATGACCTTGTAGCGGTCGCCCTTCCAGTCTTCGAAGACGCAGTCGATGACCCGCGCACGCAAGGCCGGGCGCAGCGCCACACGTGCATATTCGATCGACGCCAGGTTCACCACCACCGGCCGCGCCTCTTCGGCCTGCAGTGCGTTCAGGTGTGCGGCCACCGTGTCACCCCAGAAAGCGTAGAGGTCCTTGCCGCGCGGCGTGGCCAGGGCGGTGCCCATTTCCAGCCGGTAGGGCTGCAGCCGGTCGAGCGGGCGCAGCACGCCGTACAGGCCCGAGAGCAGCACCAGATGCCGCTGCGCCCAGGTATGGTCGGCGGTGCCCAGCGTCGGCGCGGCGAGGCCGCCGTAGACGTCGCCATCGAAGGCCAGCACCGCCGGCTTGCTGTTGGCCGGCGTGGCCTCGGGCACCCAGGCGGCGTAGCGGTCGACGTTGAGCTGCGCCAGCGGCGCCGACAGGTCCATCAGCGCCGCCACCTGGCGCGGCGACTTCTTCTTCAGCACGGCGATGAGCCCGGCGGCTTCGGCCATGAACTGCGGCGTCGTCGCCTTCTTCGCCAGCGCGGCCGGCACGGGGGTTTCGTAGTCGAGTGTCTTTGCGGGGGACAGCAGGTACAGCATCGTTGTTCTTCGTCTTCAGGCGTCGGTGTCTGTGTCGATGTCGGTCGGCAGGCCGGGCACGGCACCCAGTGCCGCGGCCCAGGTGCGTGCCGGGATGTGGTTGCGCAGCCGGAACAGCGCCCGCTGCACGAGCGCCGGGTGCAGTTCGTGGCCGACACCTTCGGCAATGTCCAGCGTGGCGTCGCCGCGCAGCACGCCCAGCAGTTCCAGCGCTTCGTGCGACTTCAGCGCCGGGATCACCGGGTCGGCGCTGCCGTGGAACAGGTGCACGGTGGTGTGGCGCGGCGCCGCGGCGGGCGGCGTGACGAAACGGCCGCTGAAGGCCAGCACACGGCCGGCGAGGCCGTCTTCGGCAACCGCCGTTTCCAGCGCCAGGATCGCACCTTGTGAGAAGCCCGCCATCGCGGTGGCCGCCGGGCCCACGCCCAGCCGCTGCTGCGTCTGCCGGATCCAGGCGTGCAGGCCGGACAGCGCCGTGGCGACACGTTCGGCGCGGTTGCTTTCGTCGATGCCTTTGACGGAAAACCACTGCCGGCCACGCGGGCCACCGTCGAAGGCATGCGGCGCGTCGGGCGCGAGCACGGCGGCCTGCGGGAACTCGGCGCGCAGCGCCTGCGCCAGTGGCGCCATCGCCGCACCTTCGGAGCCCACGCCGTGCAGCAGCAGGATCAGTTGTTCGGGCGCGCCGGCGGCGGGCAGCCATTCGATGGGAACTTGCATCGCCGTGATTGTGCCGGGCCTGCCGGGCTGTTCCGCCACTGTGCTTCAGCGGAAATTGCGGCTCTTCGTTACCAGCCCCTGCAGCAGCGCCGAATGGTCGACCAGCTTGCGCGCCACCAGGTGCCGCACCTCGCCTTGACACTGCCAGATGCCGTAGACCGTGAGCAACTGGCTCGCCAGCAAGGGCCGGCGCTGCGCTTCGGCCACCGCGGGCCAGACGATGACGTTGACGGCGCCGGTCTCGTCTTCCAGCGTCACGAAGATCACGCCCTTGGCCGTCTCGGGGCGCTGGCGGTGCGTGACGATGCCGCTGGCGCGCGCGAGGCGCCCGTTCGGGTAGTGGCGTAACACCGCGGCAGGCTGCACCTTGAAGGCGGCGAGCTGCGGCCGCAGCAGGGCCAGCGGGTGGCTGGCGAGGCTGAGGCCGGTGGCGCGGTAGTCGGCGACGACGGTGTCGCCGACGCTGGGCGGCTGCAGCACGGCTGCGGCTTCGTGCGTGCGCGTGTTTTGCAGCATCGGCGTGGCGCGGGTGTCGACGCCGGCCACGGACCAGGCCGCCTGGTGGCGGTGGCCGGTGAGCGGCCGCAGCGCGTCGGCCTGCGCCAGCAGCGCCAGGCTGTGCGCGTCGAGCCGGGCGCGACGTGCCAGGTCTTCGGGGCCGGCGAAGAGGCCGCCGTCGGCGCGTGCGACGACGATGCGCTGCGCCGCTGCTTCATCGAAGCCGCTGATGCGGCCGAAGCCCAGGCGCACGTCGCGCAGCGGCGCGGCGGTGTTGGTGTTGCCTTCGAACACCGTCTCTAGCACCGTTTCCCAGGTGCTGCGGTGCACGTCCACCGGCAGCACGACGACGCCGTGTTCACGCGCGTCGCGCACCAGTTGCGCCGGGGCATAAAAACCCATCGGCTGGCTGTTCAGCAGCGCAGCGAGAAAGGCATCGGGGTGGTGGCACTTGATCCAGGCACTGGCATACACCAGCAGTGCAAAGCTGGCGGCATGGCTTTCGGGGAAACCGTATTCGCCGAAACCTTCCATCTGCTTGAAGATACGCTCGGCGAAGGCCAGTTCGTAGCCACGCTCGACCATGCGGCCGACCAGGCGTTCCTGGAACGGCCCGAGGCCGCCCTTGCGCTTCCAGGCCGCCATCGCACGGCGCAGCTGGTCGGCTTCGCCGGCGCTGAACTCGGCGGCGATCATCGCGATCTGCATCACCTGTTCCTGGAAGATCGGCACGCCCAGCGTGCGCCCGAGCGCGGCGTTCAGCTCGGGTTGGGGGATGTCGGGCAGCTCTTCGTTGTTGCGCCGCTTCAGGTAGGGATGGACCATGCCGCCCTGGATGGGCCCCGGACGCACGATGGCGACCTCGATCACCAGGTCGTAATAACAGCGTGGCTGCAGCCGCGGCAGCATGCTCATCTGCGCCCGGCTCTCGACCTGGAAGACGCCGATGCTGTCGGCGCGGCAGAGCATGGCGTAGGTGGGTTCGTCCTGGTCAGGAATCTGGTGCAGTTCCAGTGGCGCGCCGCGTTTGGCGCCGATCATTTCGAGCGCGCGCCGGATCGCGCTGAGCATGCCCAGGGCGAGGATGTCGACCTTGATCAGCCGCAATGCGTCGAGATCGTCCTTGTCCCACTGGATGACGCTGCGGTCGGGCATGGCGGCGTTTTCCACCGGCACCAGCTGCGCCAGATCGTCGCGCGCAATGACGAAGCCGCCAGGGTGCTGGCTGAGGTGGCGCGGAAAGCCGATCAGCGTCTGCGTCAATTCCACCCACAGCCGGCACAGCGGCGAATCGGGGTCGAAGCCGTTTTCGCGCAGGCGTTCGGCGTCGATGCGGCGGCCGTCGAACCAGTGCTGGCTCTTGGAAACGGCCTCGATGCGGTCGAGGTCGATGCCCAGCGCACCGCCCATGTCACGCAGCGCCGAGCGTGGGCGGTAGCTGATGACGACCGCAGTGAGCGCGGCGCGATGGCGGCCGTACTTCTTGTAGATGTACTGGATGACTTCTTCGCGGCGCTGGTGCTCGAAGTCGACGTCGATGTCGGGCGGCTCGCGGCGTTCGGCGCTGACAAAACGCTCGAACAGCAGCATCTTGTTCTTGTCGGGGTCGACCGCGGTGACCTCCAGGCAATAACAGACGACCGAATTCGCCGCGCTGCCGCGCCCCTGGCACAGGATGTTCTGGCTGCGCGCCCACAACACGATGTCGGCCACCGTGAGGAAGTAGGCCTCGTATTCGAGCTGCTGGATCAGCGCCAGTTCATGTTCGATCTTGGCTTGCACTGCGGGCGGCACACCGGCTGGAAACCGGCGCAGCGCGCCTTCTTCGGTGCGCCGGCGCAGCCAACTCGTGGGCGTGTGGCCGTCGGGCACGATCTCGCGCGGGTATTCGTAATGCAATTCGTCGAGAGAAAAACTGCAGCGCGCAGCCAGCGCCACCGTGGTGGCCAGCCATTCCGGGCGGTACAGCCGGGCCAGGCGCAGACGCGAACGCAGATGCACTTCGGCGTTGGCCTGCAGCGCAGGCCCACATTGCGCCACCGAACACTTGAGCCGGGTGGCCGTGAGCGCGTCGAGCAAGGGCTTGCGCGAACGGGTGTGCATGCGCACGTCGCCCACGGCGGCGATTGGCAGGCCGGTGCGTGCCGCCACACGCTGCGCCAGATCGGCCAGCAGGCTGTCGTGCGGGCTCAACAACTGCGGCAACGCCAGCGCCGCGCGGTCGCCGAACCAGGTCTTCAGCCACAGGGCCTGCGACAACAGCGTGTCGAACGGTTCGGCGGCCCCCTGCAGCACGGTGGGCACGTGCAACAGCGCCAGGCAATCGGGCAGTCCGGCCAGCGTGGGCAGGTGCGGCACACGGCCTTCCAGGTCGGACATCAGCGCCAGGTACTGGCCCTTGGGCGCACGGCGCCGGGCCACGGTGATCCACTGCGACAGGTTGGCATAGCCGCGGCGCGACATCGCCAGCAGCAGCAGCCGCGGCCCGGGCTGTGCCGGCCCCAGGCTGGCGGCGATGCCGGCCAGCGCGCTGCCGCTGAAACGCGGCTGCAACTGCAGCTCGCTGCCCAGGACCAGCGGAATGTTCAGCCGCTTGGCTTCCAGGTGCGCGCGCACCACGCCAGCGAGCGAACATTCGTCGGTCAGGGCCAGTGCCGTGTAGCGCCGCGCCTGCGCCTGGGCCACCAGTTCCTCGGGGTGCGAGGCCCCCTGCAGGAAACTGAAATTGCTGCGGCAGGACAGTTCGGCGTAGTCAGGCAGCGAGTGGGAGTGCAGCACGAGGCAGGTGGTCCATTTGGCACATGGGCATGCAGGACGACACGAGATAGAGCGCGTCGGGTTCACGCGCACGCGGCGGCCGGCCCGGCGGTACGCCCGGCACGCCCGGCACGCCCAGATGACCTTGTTGTTGATGCCGCACCGACGATGGCACGTCCGCAGCGGGCATGGGCGGTGCCGCGCGCGCTACGGTCAGGTTGTCGAGCGGGCTGCGCACGGCGCCGCCACCCAGGCGCAGCACATGGGTGTAGATCATGGTGGTGCTGACATCGGCATGGCCCAGCAGTTCCTGCACCGTGCGGATGTCGTAGCCCGACTGCAGCAGGTGCGTGGCGAACGAGTGGCGCAGCGTGTGCGGCGTGGCCAGCTTGTGCACGCCGGCAGCGTCCACCGCGCGTTTGAAGGCGCGCTGGACACCCTGGTCCAGCAGATGGTGGCGGCGCCGCACCTGGGTGCGCGGGTCGATGCCGGGCTCGGCTTGGGGGAAGACCCAGAACCAGGTCCATGCGCTGGCGGCGCGCGGGTACTTGCGCTCCAGCGCATGGGGCACATGCACACCGGGCAGGCCATCGGCCCGGTCGGCCGCCCAGACCCGGTGCACCGCGGCGAGGTGCGCGCGCAGCGACGTTTCCAGCGACGCCGGCAGCATCACGACACGGTCTTTTGCGCCCTTGCCCTCGCGCACGACGATCGCGCGGCGCTCGAAATCGATGTCCTTGGTGCGCAGACGCAGGCCTTCCATCAGGCGCATGCCGGTGCCATAGAGCAACTCGGCGAGCAGGCGCTGCGGCCCGTCGTCGATGGCGGCCAGCACGCACGCCACTTCGTCGTGCGTCAGCACCACGGGCAAACGGCGCTGCTGCTTCGGGCGGCCGACATCGTCCATCCAAGGCAGGTTCTGGCGCAGCACCTTCTGGTACAGGAACAGCAGTGCCGACAAGGCCTGGCTGTGTGTGCTGGGGGCGACCTGGCGCTCGGTGGCGAGCCAGGTCAGGAAAGCCTCGATCTCGTTGCGCGACATCTCGGCCGGATGGCGCAAGTTGTGGAAACGGATGAAGGCGCGCACCCAGTGCACATAAGCCTGCTCGGTTCGCAGGCTGTAGTGCATGTAGCGCACCTGGGCGCGCAGCACGTCGAGCAGGCGCGGGCGCGGCGCCCGGTGATCGTCATCGTCGTCGTGGGTGGGGAGCATCGAACATCCTCCTTGCATTGATGGCGGTATTTTCTTGAGGGGTATCCCTGTTGGCTTCGGCAACGCCCGAACCACTGACTGGACGTAAGGGGTATCCGCTTAGCTCCAGTCGAAGCGGCTAACTGTATATCCGTCCAGTACTCTACGCCGACTTTGTCGTCTTGGGTAGAGGCCGCACGACGCTCTCGTACACGTGACCGGATCCGTGGCAACTGCCTGCTGCAACAACCAATAGAAGCATGCCGCGCGAGGCCAAAGTGCGGCGGTTGAAGCGAAAGACGAACTCGTCCAAGCAGGCGTCCAGATGCGCAGGCCGTGTTGACGCCGGCCGAAACTTGACCAGCAACCGAGGGTGACGCCGACCGAATATTTGACCCGCGTGAGCAACCTACCCTGCCTACTTTTGTGGCGGGGGAAGCAGAGGTGATCACCACGAGCGCCGAACTGGCCGCGCACTGCATGTTCAACTCACGAGCCAAGGCTACGACGGCGACTACACGCGGCTGACCGACTTCATTCGCCAGTGGCGCGACAAGCAGGGCAAGCTCATCAGCGCCCGCGCCTTCGTGCCCCTGGCCTTCGAGCTCGGCGAGGCGTTCCAGTTTGTTGGCGCCGACCGAAAACTGAGCCACTTTTGAGGGTGATGCCGAGCCAAAACTGGGCGCTATTCGCGTTGAGTGAGGATGGTTTCAGATGCCGATGGCCAGAGCCAGCAGCACCGAAGGCGTAAGCGCGATGGGCCGGAATCGCTCGAGCGCCCGGAACCAGCCGAGGTAGTGGTGGAGATATGCAGACGACACGCCGTTGAATCGGCGCAGCCAGTTCTTCAGCCGGCTGTGGTATCCATTGACGTTGTTGATGTGCCAGTGACCGATCGCGTGCTGGCCAGCGCTGGCGCTGATGGCGTGATGCTCCACGCCGATGTGGCGTGCAGCGGCTGCCAGCGCGGCCGAACCGTCGGTGCACAGCACGGCATCGGCGGGCAGCACGGGCTGCAGCACGGCCGCCAGATGGGCGGTATCCAACGCCTGGACGATCTGATCGGCGCAGCCGCCCGACCGGTCGTGCACGACCAGCACGATGTCATGCTCCGACGGACATACCCCGCAGTGTGGCGCGGCCACCTCTGCTTCTGGCCTTTCGCCCCAGTTCACGTCGCTGGCGACGCTGCCCCTTGTAGGACTTGAGCAGGCAGGTCTCGTCGGCCTCGACGATGCCGCTGAAGTGGCCGGCTTTGACGTGGTGCGGCAACGCCAGGAAACGGTTGCGCCCAGCGAAACGCCGTGCTGCGCGCCACTTCCAGTTGCTGCGCCGCTTCGTGATGCTCAGGCCGTCGACGAGCGCCTGGGCCTGGCTCAGCCAGCGCTCGCGGTAGCGCAATCGCGCCAGCGGCGTGGCCGTCAGCGCGTTGAACGTCCTGCCGCAGTCGCGGCACTTGTAGCGCTGCAGCCCCCGAGCCATGCCATTGCGGATGATGTGCTGGCTGTGGCGGTGCGGGCACATCCGAAGCGTGTGCAGCCGATCCTCGACGATGGCCCGCACTTCCTCGTTGGCCTGCGCCGCCTTCAGCCGGCCCATCAACTCCCCTGCGCTGCGACCAGGTCATCGCCTCGATAGCCCGAAACACCTGATTCAGTTCGAGTCTGCGCATCAGATTCCCCGCCTTGGCTTGCCCGGCATCGCGCCGTCCGGCCAGTCTCGCGGGGCGGTGGCTCACAGAGTGCGCCTGTCACTACTTACTCAGCAGTCCATAAGTTAAGCGACATCGTTCAAGTCTTGCGCGAGGAAGGCTGCAACGTTCTCGAGAAGACCGACGATTCCGAGTACGGGAAGTTTGCCTGGGTCATCGATCCAGAGGGAAACAAGGTCGAGCTTTGGCAACCGCCGGCCGGCCGATGACCAAAGCAATCAACCTCCGCATGAGACTGCGGCCTAACCTCGGCCTAACCCCTCGCTCAAAGGGAGCACCAACGGCAGGCCACCGGGCCCGAGCCGGTGGCGTTCGGCATCACAGAAGACGCCCCTCGACAAGCCTGCGCCTTAGGCGTATAGTCTTCCGATGCTCACAGTCGTCGAAAGCCCAATCTTTCAGAGACTCTGGCCGCGTTACTGGGATGAAGAGGAACGCGCCGAGTTCGCATCGTTCATCGCGCTCGATCCAGAAGCCGGTTCAGTCATCCGAGGTTCAGGCGGCGTCCGCAAGGCACGCTGGGCACGGGAGGGAACGGGCAAGTCAGGTGGCGTGAGAATCATCTACCTCACTCGGAACGAAGCCGGTGAGGTCTACCTCCTGACCTTGTACGCCAAGTCAGAGTCAGACAACATCTCCCTCGCCACACTCAAGGAGATCCGCCGTGCCCTCGAAATCTAAGAAGCTCAGTCCCGCAGAAATCGCAGCCTTTGAAGCGAAGCGCGATATCGGCGCGGAGATCCTGCAGTCCATCAAGGACATGAAGGCCGGCAAGGGCAAGGTCGTGGTTTCTTCGGCCACGGAAGCCCGAGAAGCCACTGGCTTGTCTCAGTCTCAGTTTGCCAGTCTGCTTGGGGTCTCCGTACGCACACTCCAGGGCTGGGAGCAGGGACGCAAGCAGCCTAGCGGCGCAGCTCGCACATTGCTGGCTATTGCCCGGACAAATCCCAAAGCAGTGTTAGCAGTTTCAGCCCATTAGCCGGCGTCGACCAGTGATGCCGAACCCCTCGGTCAAGGGGAGCGCCAACGGCGTGACACAGGTACGTTGTACATTGTCTGTGGCAGGGGCCCGGCGTCACGCCGTCGTCGCCCCCTTACCTCGAACGTTAGGCATCACAAAGTCTGCCGTGCTGTCCTCCAGCAAAGTCGGCGCCTTCGGAGTGCGCCTCAACAGCCACGAGGCGGCGCCGCAGGACGCCCGAGAGGGGGTCAGAATGGCCGATTCTTGTCGCCACGCCGAAGACGGATCACCCGGCGGTTGCTCTGGTCCAGCAGACAGACGTGCTACGTCGCACCCAAAGCGCCAGCCCGCCAAGCCGTTCCGCGCTGGAGGTCACCGAATGCAAGTTCTTCACGCCACCGCGTCCAACGCGTCCACCGCAACCGCAGATTCGTCTTGCGGCTATGCGGCTGCTCAAAGACGCGGTCCGCGAGGTTCTTCTGCATGGAGCAGGACACACCGCTGTCGGGCCACCAGATCGAGAGTGCCGTCGTCGAATCCAGCGCCCGTCTGCCGAGGCCCAGTGCTGCCTAACCCTTCGTTCAACCGGACGCGCTACGGCAGGCCACCTTGGCCCGGTCGGCGGTACGCGGTACATTTTCGCCAACCGGGCCAAGGCGTCCCGCCTCCGCGCGCCGGTTAACTCGAACGTTAGGCAACACATGGCTGCGCCCCCAGACTCACCAGACCTCCTTGGCATAGCAGGCGTCGCGACGGCACTCTGCGCTCTTGTGGCTACCATTTGGCAAGGCGTAATTTCCCGAAAGCACAATAGATTGAGTGTGAAGCCCGTATTGACGCTTTATCGAGAAGAGGTCAATGGCAAGATATATGTGAAGAACAATGGCATCGGTCCAGCGCTCATTCGAGGCTTCGCTATTCATCTCGACAGCAAGCCGCTTGCCGAGCGGGATGTACCCGAACTGCTGCCCTTTGTACGTGACGCAGCCTTTCTGACCCACGACATAGCACTGGCACCGGGAGATACGATCGACTTGATCGCTTCCCAGACATACATTGATGGCACGCACATACCTCCCCTAAGGGCATTGAGCTTCCAGATCCGTTACGCCTCGATCTACGGCGAAACTTGGACGTTGGAGTGAGTGTTGCTTGAAGTCAACTTTCAAGTGCAACACCGCTAAGACCGAGCGACTGCTTCGTTCGGTGTCCTGAAGCCCAGGCGTTCGCGGGGCCGGTTGTTCAGATCG
>Ga0307515_10002896_pt1 | contig 36465 bp, 19 predicted proteins | sample 17_EM_MG_FD_194513 | JGI IMG/M metagenome (GOLD analysis project Ga0307515, IMG submission 194513) | Populus trichocarpa ectomycorrhiza microbial communities from riparian zone in the Pacific Northwest, United States - 17_EM | ecosystem: Host-associated > Plants > Roots > Unclassified | place... | reverse complement strand
TATAGGGGGTATACTTGGCAGAGGCACGTGTAGAGGCTATCGGGAATATAGCGGGGACCCGATAGTAATGTGTCGCGCGCACACACAAAGGCTTTGTGTAGAGCTTCGTGTAGAGCCTCCGTACGCAAAGCTTCGCGCAGAGCCTCGTGTAGAGCTTCGCGTAGAGCCTCGTGTAGAGCTTCGCGCAGAGCCTCGTGCAGAGCCTCCATATGTAGAGCTTCGTGTAGAGCTTCGTGCAGAGCTTCGTGCAGAGCTTTGTGTAGAGCCTCGTGCAGAGCCTCTACATCAGGATTTTTTTTTGGGCACGTTATTGCAAGCGAAAATCGGGGTCTGCAAAACCTGCAGGCGTAAGTCGCAATTTTAGCATTTGCGGCAATTTACAGCAATTTGCTATAAATACATAGATAGGGCAGGCGCGTGCATAGGTAGCCTATATGTTTGTAGCAAATTGCTGCAAATCGCCGCAAATTGCCAAAATTGCGACTTACGCAGGTTTTGCACCCCGATTTTTGTTTGCAACAACGCGCCCAAAAAAAAATTTCCTGATGCTTATCTTAATTATATCTCTAACTCCTTTATTTTTTATAGGGTTTTATATAGCAACCTCTCTAATAATTCCCTAGCGGTAATTATTCTTAAGGGTTTTGTAAAGTTAGATGGACTAGCCGTGGCTTCCTAGTCTACTCTTTTATAAGTAGAGGGAATGTGCTCCTCTAAGGAGACTCTCTAAGCCTCCTGCGGTGAGGGCGTTGCTTTATAGGGTATAGGAGTATAGTCCGTTATTGTTAATTAATAGCTATACGTTCCTAATAGATTGTAAGTAATTAGAATTGTAAAAGGCCAGCCTAATTAAAACGTATAATTATCTAATTGACAGTATTACTGGTAAGTAGAAGGTAAGTTAAAGGTACGTTAAAGGTAAGTAGAAGGTAGAATAAGTTTTCACGTATTAAAGGACAAATGCTTTTAACTACTTCTATTTAGAGACTAATCGCTAGTTCTTCTCTAGAGGAGAACTAGCTCCCTATATAATCCTTCTAAGACGCTAGTAAAACCCTTTACCCCTTATCTGTCTAACCATATCTTTTAAGACGTAGATAGAATATAGGTAAGACCTTCTTCTGTCTTATCTAATATGTACCTTCTAGGGAATTCCGTTATATTCTAGTAGACTAATTATCTAGAGGGTGTCTTCTAATACTTCCCTTAGTAGGTAGTTAATATCTTAACCCTTAGGGTTATAGAATAAGGTCTTATTAAATATAACGTCTCTAGTTTAAATAACCTTGTAGAGGCTTAGAATCCAGATATAGTAGATATTAGTTAAATTATAGCCGACTAGGTGTCTAATTAATACATAAGGAGCTAGTTTATCTCCCCTTTTAATTTATTTATCCAGTATATAGGTCTTATAACCGTATATATATATATAGGTAAGTAATAGCGGGTTACTATAGGCAATCTCATACGGAGTTTTCCATCCTAGTTACTTATTTAGTGTTTGATTGAGCATATATCCTATAGCAAGGAAAGCCTCTAATCCTAAAGATAGGGGTAAGGATACTTCTAGCTGCATAGCCCTTAATCATTCTATAAGGGTTCGTCCAGATCATTTAGCTCTACTATTTTATTCTTTAGTATACAGTACTTAGTATTTAAAAGTAATGCCTTCGTCTACGTACTATATCTATAATGTGTCTCCTATTTATCTAAAAGCACATTCGTTATTACTCCAGAAGAAGATAACGTCCTAGTAGAATCTTATTTTAATTAAACGGTGAGTCTTTTAGATGGTAGGTAGAATAGTAGCTTTATCCTTATTCTTAGAGGTAAATATAAAGTTAAATTTAGAATATGTGCAATAGAAATATATAATATATCTATTACCGTTATATCTAGGTACTTTAAGGTTAATAATATCAAATATAAGCCGTTTAAATAGTTAAGTGGCTAGAAATTCATATTCTCGTCTTTAAAAGATCTGCTAAGTGTGCTTTACTAATAAGCAAGTTTTATATTTAATTTTAAGCGGTACTCGTTTAGTAGTTAATTTGGTTAGCTCTACGCCATTAATATACTTAGGAAGCTGCTTAATAGCATTAGGTCCTGCATAGCCGAGTATTTTATACTATTTTATAGCTATGGCTCCAACTAGTTTACAGGCCATTCTACTTAGTTAATATCTTCTTTTAGAAGTTAAGAATGTTAATTAAGTCAAATCTAAGGAATTTAAAGGCGTAGGCTCTCTATATATTAGTACCTAGTGGCCCCCTAGTTATTTTATATAGTATACTATTTCGCCAGTTGCTAGATAGTATAGCACATTTCATCCTAAGTCGAAATGGATGTCGTTATCAGTAGCTCTTAATAGTACTATAATATTTATAAAGAAGGTAGGTGCTAGAGCTACATAGGATAGCTTTATTTTTAACTTCCCAGTAGGTGTATTAATAGTAATGGTTACTATTCCGTAAGCTTAAATCTTTTTAAAATTTCCGCCAGCAATTAGGTAGTCATCTTCTGCTGCTAGGTATAAGAGGGTAAAGTCTTCTTTATTATTATAGACGTAGGTATCTACACTAGAATTAAGTATTTAGGTGTTCTGGAGTTTAAATAGAATTTAACTAATACTAAATACGGTAGTATAGCTAGTTGGTATCTTAGAAGGTAGGGCTTTAGAATTAAAATTAATTATAGATTCTACGTCCTTTTAATTATTCTCCTTTACTTCCTATTCTTCTTTTTAAATCCGGTTAACTACGCGTCTAATTAAGGGTATAGACGAGATCTTCTTATCTACTTTCTTTTAGATATTTGGCCTTGGTCTCTATCCTTAAGGGCGCTTCTACTTAATAATATAGTAGCAGTTACCAAATCGATGTTTAAGGCCGTATATATATTCCCTATACGATCTTAAATTTAAATTAGGATTGCTATTAAAATTAGGATTGATATTAAAGTCTAAATTAGAATTATTTTAAAGAGTCATAAATGCGGAGCTATTAGCAGCAGCAGTAGAAGATACTTACTGCATGCAGTAGTGCTCCTTAAATTCCTTAATTAGATTAATAATAGATAGTGTGTCTTCGTTCTTCTATTCTTTTCTAATAAGGTTTACTTCTAGTGCTCCTATAAAACTAGAAGAGATTAGCTTAATTACTTAAATAAAATCGTAGTGTGCCTTAAATCCCTAAACGTCTGGAAGCTCTAGTTACTCCGTAAGTTTGTAGATATTCCTCTAACCGTTTAACTATTTTTTAATGCTCTGCTTTTTATTGTAGGATTTTAAAGCCGTATATTAATTAAGGACCTTATATTTTTAACCTAAGGTAGTAGGGGCTAGTGCAGTCTTAAGTACTTATAGCTATTTGTGTACCGTTTTAAGGCCGTTAATAAGAGGAAGGTAGGCAACTAATATTAATCAAACGATATAGTTATTAATACCGTTTATTGCCTGTTCTTGCTTCTTATATATTTATAGGTCGTCCTTATATTTAGCGTAGAGTTAATTATAGGCCGTAAGCTAGTGTTAGTCTAGCTGAGCTATTAATATAGCAGTAGGTAGTACGTTCGCAGGTATAGGTCGTTTTAGTAGTTTTAGGGTTAGAAGCTTATCTTTCTTCTTAGATAGGTCGATATACTGCCATACCTTATTAGTCTTAGTAGTGTCTTATATAATAAAGAACTATTGGATCTAATCAGATGGCTAGTTAAGGATAAGGTTAACTTTTAATTCGGTAAAGGTTATTATTTTTAGAATTTATAGGGTTAGGCAGGGTCCAATTTAGCGTCTTAGCGAAACCTTATTTTAACAATTTAATTCGTCAGTTTGTTCATCAGTCGTGTACGGTCGTCGGTCAAGGTCAATCGTCCGTTTATTTAATAGGTAAAGAAGCTTAAGACACTACAAAGGTGGAAGAAGTAGTGACTTCTTAAATAAGGTAGAAGATTAATTGCTTAGTAAGCGCTAAATATACAGATTAGATGTAGTACGGTAGGCAGGCCGGGCTTATAACTATAAGCTTTACAGTGTGAAGAATTAAATAAACGACTTAATTCTAAATCTATAGAAATTAAGTATACTATATACAAGAAATAGGTGGCTAAGGTTATCGGCAATACTAACAATAATTTGTAACTGTTACCTAATTGGCCACCAGGTCGCCATTACCACTTAGTCGGTAATAGGTAATAAATAGGTAATAGAAACAATTGATAGGTAGACATTAAAGACAGGGGTAATACAGTAATGAGACATATGATGGCAAGAGGCATATGAGTCAAGAAACGGGTGGTAAGTCATAAGGTAATGCGAGCCTCAGTAGTCGGTTACATCTCCGCTACCTAGAAACACACCATCAAAATTCGAAGTACATAGCCCAGCATACCTCGGCCAATGGATCTCCCGGGCTGACTTTGTTCCCCAATCGAGATCCTCTGCTGACTTTCTTCCTCCGCAGTTGGACACATTGCTAACATTTCATTGCTGCCTAAGTGCAGAATTCCGCCTCATAGCATATTATCGAAATTGCTATCAAGAAGTTTATAAGCCGCTGAAGTCAACACTTACTCACTCAACCAATTCGAAAGTGTTAGAACAACATGGATCACTAAACTACCGAGTGTATTCGAGACATGGAAGACGACTGGAATGCTGGTCGCTTCAAGAACTTCTATTCCCCTCATCCAGAACACATGGAAGAGTCTCATACATCTACGGTCTACATGGTTCGGTTCTCAGGACAAAATCTAATTAGCGGCGGCAGGGACCGGTCAATTCGAATCTGGAATCTGGAAACCCAAAGGTTAGTATTGCCCCCGCTACTTGGACATGAATCATCAGTTCTGTGCGCTCAGTTTGACGAAAGTCATGAACAGGGCATTCTTATCAGTGGTGGCGCAGATACACATATTCTCATCTGACAGTTTTTGTCGACCCAGATCGTGTTTACGTACAGTGTCTCAGTTGTCTCTTAACTTATGACTAATTACAGTCTTTCTTGATTTCGTATGTCTCATCGAATATCTCATTACCTGTAGGTGATTTTCCCCTTCATACTGGGGGTGTATTTTCTTGTTGCTCATGAGTATCGTCTCAACCCTATCTTTACCCCACAAGATACAGCGAAATGGAGTTCTTGTCTTTCTCGCACGTTAGAGGGCCTTATGTTCGCAGCCTCCTCGCCAAACGCGCTATCGCTGATCTCACAATATTTGGTGTGCTTGCCGCTTCGCTTATTGTAATCTATGTGCTCATTCCAGTGAAGCCGCTGTAGAATGGCAGTATTGAGGTGTAGCATTACACCGGATATGTTATGAGGAAGGGAAGAGTAGAAGGTCAGCAATATCTTCTATTATAAAAGTTTAACAATAAAGATTACATAAGGGAATCTTTAATGGTATAAATTGTACTGTTTAGAATTGAATGGCTATTTCTCGTCGTCCACTTCATAAATGTTTTCCTCCTTATCCAGTATGGCTATTTGTGTTCATGGAATCCCGACTACAAATCCCAAAATCCCAGCCAACGATTGTTGCCGCCTGGGGACAGCAAACTGTACGCTGAGAATTTCACCGCAGATTAAACACACGCCCTCCCATTTCATCGCTGCCCATCAACACCCCTTCGATTGGATGACACGATACGTCGCGGAGCGCATCTGGGAAACTTAATTTGAGAGAGAGCACCCATCTCCCATCTAGCTGTCTCTTCCAAACTATGATTGTACCATCGTAAGATCCTGAAACCATTCAATCTGCGCTTGACAATGTTCCAGCATCATTTGACGGGAATGCTACTGTGCGCACAAGATTCGTGTGACCCGCGAGACATGTAATTTCCGCGCCGCTAATAGCATCAAACATCCGTATAGTTTGGTCAGAGCTGCCCGAGATAAAATTTTGGCCATCCGGGGATAGGGCGAGTGCTTTGGCTCCTTTATTGTGGCCGAGAATTATTCTTACGCATTCTCCAGTGCCAAGAAGAGATTCAGGTTCCGCATTCGACCATGAGGAAGGATGGAGAAACATTCACTCTGCGTCATAATCAGATTGATATTGAACGGACTTTGGCCCTAATTTCGGCCCCAAGACGTAACCAGGTCAGCAACCTCGTACCATGCCACTAGCCTAGCAGGATGTAGAGCGCTAGCGACTGGCTTCTCGAGCACTCAAACAATTTCCTAAGCTTCTCAGAGATTTGCCTTTTGCAACTAAACACTCGAGGCCTCTGTATGATGTAGAACGCCTCGAGGACGAAACAAAGGGGTTTTCTCTTGTACTTAAGGCACCACCCAATCTCCAGGCAACTAACAGGAACAAAACGTGATTTTTGCTGTTTTCGTAGGCTTAGGTGCAGTTTATGGAGGAGTTCATGCTTCCGTGTCCGACGACATCCTTCCGTCCCCTATCGAATCAGACCTTTAGTATACTGCATCATTGTTCATTGCAACTAGCGGACCAATTCCGGTTATGGCGTTAAGGACTATTTCTATTACCTTGAGAGGGATATGCCGACTCCGTGGTCGCTTCGGTTTTGGGTTTACTAATCCCGGAGCAAATTCGAGGGAAAAGGAGCAGAGAGATCACGATTCAGAAGGGCTAAGGGTCACTGTAGATCTTTCGGAGATAACCGGGTTTATCTAACTTCCGCCCTGGCTTACGACATTTGTCTTCGCACGCGAGTTTATTGCCCTACTCCACCATGTACCCAAATGTGATATCTTCTTGGGGGACATAAATATTGCGGAGTTGTTCTTAAAAGCGCTCCAGCACCAAAATCAGAACTGGAGCCGGAATATAAGAAGACTTCGGGGTTTTGGTCTTGATTGCATGTAACTTGATTGGTATATCCAAGCCTGAACTACTTGCGCTACTCTGTGGGAATTGAGCATAATAAATAATGGCAACACCATACACCGCCTCCACAACTGCCACGCAGGTCGCGGCAGACCTCTCTTCCGAAATTGAGGGCAAAGTCGTCCTAACCACCGGCGTTTCTCCTGGTAGCTTAGGCGCCTTCTTCGTCAGCACCGTTGCGAAGCACTCACCCAAGCTCATCATCCTCGCCGGCCGGGATTTCTCAAAACTGCAGGCTGTTGTCGCAGCCATCACTGCGGATCCTGCATCATCCCAGGTCGCAACTAGGCCACTGAAGCTGGATCTCGCGTCTCAAGCCCAAATACGACAGGCGGCAAAGGAAGTCCTGGCATACGCAGAAAACATCGACGTCCTCGTCAATAGTGCTGGCGTCATGGCCACCCCCTACGGTACTACCGCCGACGGCCTGGAAATGCAGTTCGGTGCCAATCATATCGGCCACTTTCTCTTCACGAACCTCATTATGCCAAAACTGCTCACCTCGCCCGCGCCGCGTGTTGTTAGTGTGACTAGCGATGGGCACCGTCTGAGTCCGATTCGTTGGGACGACTATGGTTTCCAGGGCGGCAAGACGTACGAAAAGTGGCGCGCGTATGGCCAGAGCAAGACAGCGAACATGCTGTTTGCAGTTAGTTTGGCGGGAAAGCTGGGGAAGAAGAGGCTGCGGGCATATAGTGTGCATCCGGGTGTTATCTTTACAAACCTAGGGCAGTTATTGGCCGAGGAGGACTTCAAGAACTTAAGTAAGTAGGTTTTCATTTGTACGCGGATATCGCGAGTTTTAAGGAGAGTGCTGACGCGAACTGCAACCAGGGGACTTGGATAAGGAATTAGGTAATAAAGAGGGAGAAAGGGAAGGGTTTGTAATAAAGCAAATCGACGAAGGCACAGCGACGCATGTTGTTGGTGCATTTGATCCTAGGATCGCTGGTATGCCTCTCAAAAGTATCGATATGCTAGTAGCTACACACTGACCATTTCAGATTACAATGGCGCCTATCTCCTGGACGGTCATTTAGCTCCGGATGACGAGATAAAGCCGTACGCAGTTGACCCGAAGGAAGCGGAGAGGCTATGGAAATTAAGTGAGAGCCTAGTTGAGGAGGATTTTGTTTATTGAGATGATAACTTGGAAGTCGCAATGAACCACAGTACGTAAAAAGGATTTTTTAAAATGAGTTGGATAACTAGTAAATTCAATGGATTCGAGTGTCGTCCGTATAATTATTGTTACACAATACTTGTCTAAGATATGTCACTAAGGTATTTTAAAATGCGCTCACCGGACATAACTAATTGTGAATAATTACCGGGTAAGAGCGAAATGGATCGATAGGAAAAGTAACGATCTTGGTGTAATTACATTCACGAGTGAAATAAATGATGTATCATAGAGAGTAAAGAACTTCATACATTGCCCAAGTGCCTTTTCCAGTCCCAAGCTCGAGAATATGCTAAAAGCAAAGACTGTTAGAAGAGAAGCAAAGAAACATCTACTAAACATATGCCTACCTGAGGATTATCGCCAATGGGAATACGGAAGAGGAAATTGGGTTCCTGACTGCTCTGAAGTCATCCCGTATACATAAAAAGTACCTACGCCCCTGAGTCCCTGGGTATCATGCAACCATAACAACTAACGCCGAAAAGCTCAATGTGATAGCAGGTGGTTGATTCGATTGGTCAATTCTAAAGACCACCGAGATAACATTTCCCCTCTAATTTTGTAATATTGTTTTGCTCAAAACCTCGTACACCTAGTCTGCTCGTGCGCATCTTTACACTCTAGCCCACAGACCCTGGCTCCACACTTCAAGCACCTTATCCGTCCCCAATATCCGCAGGTGTCACAAAAATGCCGCTGTGGTGGGGCATTTACAGATGGTGGGCCGACACGAGCAGCCGCATAAGAGAGAGGCGGAGCGGCTAGAAGAGCAGCAATGATGTCTTCACTTGGTGGTGGAGGAACAGTGGTCGAGATGTCGAACAGAGAGTCATCTGTTGTAGGCGGAGTAATAGTTGCTATTGTAGGTGTAGCGACGATGGGCGTATCAACAGTGGCTGGAGTTGGCGTGGCCGCTTGTGTAGGCGTGGATGGAGTAGCAGCCAAAGAACGCTTTGCCTTGGAAGCCGGTGTTTTGGTGACTTTTGCGGCTGGTGTTCGGGCTACAGTGGTACGGAAGGTGGAGACTTGAGATTGAGCTTGTTGGAGCAATGCTTCTTCATCTGCTAGCCAATGCCCGATGTTCTTTTGGGATGTAAGGATTTTCTTCGTCGCGGGGGTTTTGGCACTACCTGACTTAGCTGTAGCAATGCTCCGTTAGCTACCCGCTTTCTCTGGCCTCTTAGCTGTTCTAGGAAATAGCTCACCTTTTCCTGGTATTGTAATAGCCTCCCTAGAGTTATTGTCTTTCTCTAACTCTGCTAGTCTTCTCTGGATTGCGGTCTGCTGCCTCGCAGAGAGCTCGTTGCCGCTGGGTACACCACCAGGCCGTGCCGCAACACGTTTACGATCTTTCGGGTTGATGGCGACTTTTGACGGGTCGTAGCCTGTGTCGGGCACATAAGCCCAGCCGGGGGCGGGCGCAGCGCCGGTGTTTGGGAGGATTTCGATTTGTGGCATTGTTTGGGGGATGTGAGAGATGAGTGTGGATTTTTCTTGAGCTTTAGTTGAAGGTTATGGGTGAGCGCGGGACCGTTCCGTTGATCCGTGGCGGTGCATTGCGACAAATGTGTATATTCGACAAGAATACATCTGATGCATCTCTCATAAGCCATTAAACCTACTTAATCAATCACTACCGACAGCCTACACCGGTTTGAAAATGCTTGTAACTGAAAGAAAACCACCCGTTATTATCCCTTCCCACGCTGGTTTACGTCCACGCATATCGATAATAAGGGTTTGGCCAATCACAGGCTCTCGTTCGACTGAGAGCTTGGCGTTGATACTAATACTCGTAGGCTTGGCGCCAAGCTGTGGACGCGGGAAGGGATACCAGCGACATTCACGCTCTCGGATCCCGTTCACTCCGCCGTCTTAATCTTCCTTCATGGTCTAGGGGACGATGCAGCTGGCTCGGAAGGTTTGTCTTCTCTTATATTTATTCTCCAAGTTTCCCACATTCCATCCGTTCAGGCATCGCAGGACAATATCAGTTAGCCAAGAAACTTCCATATATGAAATGGATCTTTCCCAATGCACTCGAGCACCGCAATGCTATGAAAACAGCCTGGGATACTCCCACGCCACTTTCACCGTTCCCCTCCTCTTGCCCTGAGCCTAACAACCCAGAGGACGAGGACGGCATGAAATTCAGTATCGCCTACATCATCACTTTAATTGACGATCTAGTATCCCAAGGTATCCCCGAAATTCGCATTTTCCTTGGCGGATTCTCGCAAGGCTGTGCTATGACCCTTCTCACCGGGCTAATCTCAAGGTACGCTGGGAAGTTAGCTGGACTGGTTGGTTATCCGGGTACCTCCCTCTCGCAGATAGAATACCCCAGCTGAGAAGAGCGGTCGGGTTGCCGGAGAGCGTCGAAGACGATGTGGATATTTTCCTCGTGAGAGGACTAGAGACATGCTAATCCCGAAGCGGCATTTCTGGATCTGCTAGGAGAAGCTGAAGGAAGTTGGAGTGAAAGAGGGTAAGATGGAGGTGAAAGAGTATGAAGGAATGGGGCATGCGATGGGGGGAGTAGAGTTGAGGGATCTGTGTACTTGGTTCGAGAGGGTAATCCCGCCCTTATACTGATTCCAAGAGCTACTTAAATCACACCAAGCACTACTGTGTATGCCCAGGAGGTCTACTGCCTTCTCGTGTTGGCGAATTAACACCGAGTTCGTAAGACACTGAATCATTTGGTAGTTCCACTAGAGCGTTGTGAACGGGAGCTTCCTGAATCTCTGAAGTTGGGCTTCGTAATGTGGCTGCCTCCCTGCAGGTCCAGATTCTGGGGTGTATTGGGCATATTTGACAGTCTCGTCATGGTAGGTCGGCGGTGGAACTGCTTGATATTCGCTCAGGATTAACTTGCTGTTACTTTGCTTTCGGCCGTACCGATAATAGAGAAATGCACCGAGCCCAAGAGCGATAACTCCAAGAGGAGCTGCAACCCCAGCAGCAATAGCTGTAGCATGATCAGTGGTAGTGCTTTGAGTTGTGGCTGCTGTCTGGGATGCCGACGCCGATGTCGATGCCGATATTGTGGCTGGGGATAGGGTGGTAGCAATTGTTGCGAACTTTGTCGCAGCGGAAGAAGTAGCGGTAACGCCGATAGTGGGAAGAGCAGAAGGCTGCCCTGCATAAGTCAGTATATAACTTTTATCAAGTACAAGATTTAACATACCCTGAAGGATTAACGGGTTTTAACTTGCAGAGCAGTTGTTGTCGGTATTGCCAGTACCGATACAGTAGTACATGTCCTGCGTTGTGCCCAAGCATTTCCTAATACCATTACCCCCGGTGAGATCATCGACGTTCGGATCAATACAAAACTGCGGGCACTCCGAACTTCTCTAGCTCTGGTCTGTACAGCTTCCTCGGATGTATTTGGTAGCGTTAGCCTTTTTGAGTTCATCGCCTGTCGCCATGCATATATGGTTCGAAAGACACGCGTAGCCTTGCCCGCAACATGTCGATTGGCTGGTACTGTCCGAGCATGGCGTGTCTTGCGGTGCTACGGTTTCCTTGTCCGGATAGTAACATACAGCCGCTGAGTGGAGGACGAAGGTTGACAGATAAAGCAAAGAGTAGATAAATCGTAAATGACTTGATAATGAATAATTCAACACTAAAATAGCCATCTTGAATGATTCTATGGAAAAGGGAAATGAACGGAAAGATGAAAATCAGATTGTTGAGGAAGGCGAGTAAGAGACGTAAGAAAACGGCAGAGACGAACTAAGAAGATTGACAAGACATCAGGATCAGTGGTAGCATCTCCCCCGAAGCATTGGGTGCCATCCGTTAAAGTCTCAGCAGTTTCACACTCAGGCAAGCAATAGGAAGCCTGCTACTTGGCTGAGCAAGCAACTCTGCTGACGTTAACATTTCACTGGGAATAGAACCAAACACAACCAAGAAGTAGGCTATATCCTTCACATAGACCAGTTTCAGGCCCTATTGGTGCGATGAAGGATGTGCAGGAGGCGAGTAAGCAGTAACTTGACGGACAAGATGAGTCTCAGCCACAGAGATAGTATATTAAGTTTAGGCACTATACTGCTACAAAAGAAAGAAGCGGGGAATTTATAATAGAGAATGGGTTGGAGAATGGGTTGGAGAATGGGTACAGGCTGAGATGGGCCTGTGGAGGTGTTGTTTTAACTTTAAAAATAATCTTATCTGGGACATCTAGACGCGGGGGAACTTTAAGCACGCTCGTCGAAGGCAAAGGGAAAATAAAAACGGCCAGCCGTGCCAGCTTTTCAGCTATGTCTTCTGAATCTCGCGGGATCAAGACGAAATTGTAGCTTGGCACGCGAAGCATTCCTCGTAAAATCTCAGGGGTCGCAATATGGGATAGTATGAGCTGATCGGTCGCTGAATGGTGGCTCGGCGAGCTGATCCTCCTTTCTACACTGTGGCGCGAGCCCTCAACAATACTCAAGGTTCACAGCTCCACCGTGTCCATCTGAAGCTCTTCCGCAACTCCTTCAGATCTCTTCCACACGCTTAAGGGGTTTTATTGTTTAGTAATGGCTTTATTAAAACGCTACGGCGTATACACGGTCATAGCCGCTTGTTTCCTGTACCTCCTCTACCAGCTAAGCTTTCCATACAACCCCGAAGGCATCCAGGGAGACGAGAAGGACAACAATCATGGCGACAAAGGAGAAAAACCTGCAGTTCTAAAGCCGAAATATTACGATTGGACAAAAGTCCCCATCCGAAATCCCCTCACTTCTTTGACTCCGCTGCCAACAGGCAAGCCGCTTCCTTTACCCAAGATCCAATTTGATTTTACTAAAGAGAAAGATATTGAGAAATCACTACGGGAAACACGGCGAACGGAGGTCAAAAAAGCCTTCGAAAGATCCTGGAAGGCGTACACAGAGCATGCGTGGATGCAAGATGAGGTAGAACCCATCAGTGGAGGATTCAAGAATGGATTTGGTGGTTGGGCGGCTACCCTGATAGATGCTCTTGATACACTATGGATAATGGGCATGAAGGAGGAGTTTAAGAAAGCTGTTTCAGCTGTGGAGAAGGTCAACTTTGGCGCCTCTAGCATCGAAACCGTCAATATCTTCGAGACGAACATTAGGCATCTTGGAGGCTTACTATCTGCCTATGAATTGAGTGGGGAGAACGCGCTGATAAAGAAGGCCAAGCAAGTCGGCGAGATGCTTTACGTCGCCTTTGACACCCCGAACCGGATGCCAATCACTCGATGGGATTTCCACCAGGCAGGCAATGGGTATGCACAGGTTGCGGACGAGGTTGTACTCGTTGCAGAAATCGGCTCTCTCACGATGGAATTTACCCGTCTCTCACAAATTACTAACGACCCCAAATGGTACGATGCCATCACCCGTATAACTGAGGTCTTCGAAAAGCAGCAAAATAAAACACATCTGCCCGGTATGTGGCCCATCGTCGTCAACGCAAAGAAGGCGGATTTTACTAGAGATAGTGGATTTACTTTGGGCGCTATGTCAGACTCACTCTATGAGTACTTCCCGAAAACATACGCTCTACTCGGCGGCCTTAATCCCGTCTACAAGAAACTATACGAGGTGGCTATGAAGACCGCAATCGAACATACCTTGTACCGCCCAATGACCCCTGACAATGCCGATATTTTGATGTCCGGTTTCGTCCGGACGGAGGGCTCACAGGCAATGCTGATCCCGGAGTGGCAACATCTTGTTTGCTTCACTGGAGGTATGTTTGCTCTCGGCGGGCGTATGTTTGAAATCAAGGAGCATGTCGAAATTGGCCGGAAGCTTGCCGATGCATGTGTCTGGTCTTACAAAGCACTGCCGTTCGGCATCATGCCCGAAGTCTCGCACATGTACGCCTGCCCGAACCGCACGGGATGCGAGTGGGATGAAAAGAAGTGGAAGGCTGAGGTGGTGAGGAAAGCCAAGATGGAGAATGAGGAGGACCCCTTGAAAAACATTGCTGCCGCGAGACTTCCAAAAGGATTTACGGAAATCAACGACCGACGATACATTCTCCGTCCCGAGGCAATTGAAAGCGTTTTCATTCTTTATAGGATTACTGGGCAACAGCAATGGCAGGCAGCAGCGTGGGATATGTTTACGGCGATTCAGAAGTATACGCAGACAGATTTAGCGAACGCCGCGCTTATTGATATTTCAGTGACGGATGGGATGCCGCCCAAGGCGGATTCGATGGAGGTAAGCATATGTTCTCAATGACTTAAAAACTAGCACTGATGGTGTACTACAGAGCTTTTGGATGGCCGAAACGCTTAAATATTTCTATCTGGTCTTCAGCGAGCCCGATTTTATCAGCTTGGATGATTATGTTTTCAATACGGAAGCGCACCCATTCCGTATCCCGAAATGAAGTCCTTTAATTCAAGTAGATCAGTAATTAGTTAGAATTAATCTGGGGCAACCCCAGCGTCGAAGAGGTGACAATGAGGATTAGCGGAGCCGTCTTCTGCGAACTAGGTTACTCAGTCGCAGTTAGCGAAGTTGGTTATTCGTAGATTTGTCTCTCGCATGAAGCCTTGGGGGCTCTCCACGACCCCAGCGCTGAGGAAAGTTAAAGCTTAGCATAGCTATGAAGTTCTACGGCCCTTCATGGGCAGAAGTGTCTTCCTCAATGCATAGACAGGTGGCTTGAATTCTGAAATTGATGATACTGCTCTTCCGTTTGGTCAAAGACAAAACTATCGTCGATCCAGGCAGTGATAGCTTCAATCCAACTTCTTTTAGCGCGGAGGTATTTTGAGTCTATTAATCATAGCTCCTTCGCTTCTTGGATAATATTACAACCTCTAACGCTGCTGAAACTTGAACTTCTTTCGAGCCCTTCAACCGCCTAAATACGCACCTTGCTCTCTTTGGCCCAAGCCACAGGTTATTCATGCATGAACATGTACGATCTACATCTTTGGGTATTGACTCGCCTCCCTGACAACCCAATATTTATTGCCAACTAAGCAGTAGTCTAGTCTGGGCGATAGGGTTTTGGCCTGCTGCTTCTAGGCGCCTCAAGGCATCGAAATGGAGGCGCAAATACTGTTAGCCATCCCAGGACCAAACTTGCTCAACGTCTAGAGTTTCCTTAGATACTGAAGGGAGTGCGAGCATTTTGGTCCTTATACACATGTGCTTCTCGGCTGTAGTGGGTGAAGACTAGCGGAGTGGAGGGAGCTAGAAAGAAGATAAGGGTGGAAAATAGCGAATGCACGATGGGTGAAAGAAGGGAAAAAAAAAAATAAAGCTGCCTAGCGGTAGTACGAATTGAAAAAGAAAAAGTAAAAAGAGATTAGACAAGAAGGTTGAACCTGAAGGACTGACAAAAGAAGAGTGGAGGCGTGTCGAGAATCAACAAGATCAGTGGAAATCTGGGTGGAAAGGGCGAAGCTTTCGGCATCTCCGCTGCTGCCGCCGATGCGAATTCACAGAGCGATGTTACTCTCTTCAGTAGCAACACTGCTTTCGGAGCCACACAGGCCATATGTGTTTAACGTCTAATTCTGCTTCACCATCTAAGGCAAGATGTGGCTCCAAGCTGACATTTCCCGATTTCAATACAGGGCGGTGCCATCAGCCCGGCTGCCGACCTAGCAGCCGTACTCAAGAACATTGGCGCAACACCTCCACAGGTATCTTCCGGCGGCACTATGACGATAACACTCCACCAAGTCAATGTCGATGGCGCAGGCTCAATGAAATGCAGCATTGATGCCACAGCTAAGGTGCTTCGTTCTAGGCCGTGACTATCACAACGTTCCTGGTACAAACGGGAAGAGCAATGCAGCAAACCGGGATTCCGTAGGATTCCTATCCCTGAGAAACACTCTAAAAAAAACTCCGATGCTAATCGCTTGTCCCCAACAGCCCCTAGTTGCTCAGATGCCTGCTAGCGTCGCCTGCACGCATGAGTTTGACAAGCCCAAAAGGGAAAACAGAGGTTCCCGTTTGGCGTTTTCGGTAGATGCAAGGGCATGACATGTATGTGCAGTATGGTCACGAGGCCTTGATCCTATTGGTTCTATTGGCTGGCCCTTATCGATAACCGTGGGACCCATTTTACATACCATGGGAAGGGATAAAATCAAACGTAAATCTCTAAGACGATATACCGTGGTCGCTTGGCAACCCATTCTATGCGAGTTAGGGCATGAGTTGTGATGGGCCTGAATTCAAGCGACACGCGATATGCTTGAACGTATGATCGGTTTTCGTGTTGGCACTATAATGCCTACCGTTCAACGTGTAGTAGAGGCTTGAAGTAAGCCTGATGTTATGGAGTGGACTTTTTCGTACAGTGAAATTCAGCTAATGCTTCCCTCTGGCGGATGGCGCTGCACTGCTGGTTGATAACGTGACATCCACCTGACTACTTGTTTATGGGACAAATCTTGCTAATCGTAGCGTGAACGAATTCTGATAAGGATTGTGCCCATTCATTACTAGGTACGCAGAATTAGCCTTGGAGTGAGTGTGGCGTTCGTTGGTTGTATAATTGCATGAAGTACAGTGAAGTGGAGAAGATCCTTTGTGGCTGTGGGGCAGATTTTCAAGGCTGGCGTTTCGTTATCTTCACGCGGTCTCGATAAAACACCGCATTTAGGGCATCCGCACCGCAGAATCGCACTGCCCCAACGTTCCCTCACGCCTCCGTAGCTAGGCAGTAATTATTGAATCGAGAAAGTTGACCAACTGTCTCACTCCCATACCACTCCACATTTTCTTCGAAGAGCCTTATTGACCGCCTTTGTGCCTGAACAACGCCAAATTGACTTTCCGAAGGTTGTGCCTAGAATAAACCCCAAGAGTCTTGGCCCCTTGGCCCCTTGACCCACTGGCCTTGCTATGCCTGATACTGGAGACACAATGTGGCCCACATCTTCGCCACGGAGGTGCTTAAGTGCTGCCTAAAAAACAGCCCTTTTATATAAATCCTCCGAGGCTGCTACTCAAGATTCTCTTTAACAAAATCTGCATTGACTTTCTTATACTTTTACATTTGATATCTTGGTGATTTTCTCGTCATGGCGATTGACAGTTCCCCTCCTGGACTTGACTCTCTAGCTAAGAAGTTCGGGTTGGTTGTGGAAAACGCCAATGGCGCTTCTACACAAAATGGAGATACAAAGCGGGAATCTAAACCGGCGCTGGCGTCCGTTGGTTCACTTGCTAGCTTTGTACCACTATACCAAGGCCCGGAAGACAGCAAGGGTAACCGGACATGGGTCGATAAGGTCCCTGAGGATGTTGAAGAGGCCGCAGAAAATAATGAAACGGCACGGCATGCCCTAATTGTCCGCAACAAGAAGTGTCTTGATAGCCGGAAGAAATTCGAAATCCACTCCATCATTGTCCAGAGCCGGTGGTTGAAGACGGCTCTGGCGGAGATACTGAAGGGTTACCCCGGCGTCTGTTGCAGCCTCGACAGACTTGAGTTCGACGCGCCATTCGAGCCTTTCATCCATCGTTGGGGACAAATCCTCCGATTTAAGGAAATGAAGCACGATGAGAAGACAACAGAACACTTTCATCTTCTCTTTTCGGTCCTTAAGGAAGAGCTGAAGGACACCATCAAGGCTTTTGAAGATTATGTTAGCCATGGTGTCATCACATACCAGCATCTGTGGACGATTTTCCAACCCGGCGGTATAGTGTTCTCGGATTCTCACCAAGGAACCACATGTGCGCTTGAATTCCGAAACGGAAAATACACCAGGACGAATTGCGGCAATGTGTACCAGTTGACGTGCGAATCCATTGACTGGAATGGTACCGACTTTGGCCGAAGCAACCAGTGCCTTCAGGTCTCGGAATTTTCTGGTACTAGACCAATAAAGTCTCTGCATTCTTATCCACTGTCTTTTCATCCTGAGAAAAAGGCCGTAAAGGCTCTACTGATAGAGCGTGGGAAGAAATTCGAATCTCTTGCTGGGTATCATTACAGAGGGTATATGCAACGGTAATTGCAACAATTTTGGACAACAAGGCTGACTTCATATAGGTACGAAGGATTTGCGGTCAACCGGGATAGAGAGGGAAAGGAAATATTAGTTGATGTCAGGGAGTTCCCGTCATTATTAGGCAAAGCATTTCAGTCTAATTATCCAAACAGGTTGCGGGCCGAATGATTGTAGATGCAGGCAATTTTAGACGGCAACAGCCACACTATGCACCCTATATCCAACCTTTGAAAGCTTCGGAAGGTGCACTAGAGCCAAGCGAAACCAACGGAAAGGAGGTTGAGGCTTCAGCCAAGGAATGGACGAATTGCCAGGACCAGCAAAAGAAGCGTTTGCGGCTTACTGAAGACCACCACCTGATTTGTACTTCTAGAGTGCAAGGCTATTCGCTCAAATCAAAGAAGTGGCGTAAGTTGCCAGCACTTTAGTAAGATACCTAAGTACTTTGAACCCTGTGCTGATTGTTTTACCAGTTTTGTTTTACATTGACTACATCAAAGACATTAAATGGAACGACAAAGCTTTCCAAAGCCTTGTCCTCCCAGAAGACCAAAAAGAACTCATCCTCTCGTTCGCCGAATCCCAGGTCCAGAACCGACAATCCTTCGACGACGTCATCTCTGGTAAAGGTAAGGGTATAATCATGCTCTTATCAGGCCCGCCGGGCGTAGGAAAAACCCTCACAGCGGAGAGTTTGTCCGAGAACATGCATACTCCACTGTACATGATGAGCGCGGGTGATCTCGGCACCAACCCTGACCAGGTCGAGCGGAAACTGACAAACATTCTCGAAATGATAAGCAAATGGAATGCCATTCTCCTGCTGGACGAATGCGACGTCTTTCTGGAGGCTCGTTCTACGCACGACCTTGAGCGGAACAAGCTTGTCTCCATCTTCCTTCGCGTTCTGGAGTACTATGAGGGAATCATGTTCCTCACCACCAACCGCGTAGATAACATCGACCCCGCGTTCCAATCTCGGATCCACATATCAATGGCGTATCCTGATTTGAGTACGGAATCGCGGAGACACATCTGGGTGAACTTCCTAGAGCAGTTGAAGCAGCCGCATGAGTTTACGGAGAAGGATCTCGATGAACTGGCGACAATGCAACTGAATGGAAGACAGATAAAGAACGTGCTCAAAACTGCACAGCTGTTGGCAGCGCGAAAGAAGTCCGGCCTCAAGAGAGAATTCGTGGACACAGTATTGGCCATCGAGAGGAGAAGACCGGGGGTCGTGGAGTAATTGGTAGTATTGCATTGAGCTGGCAGAACATAGAACAGCGCAGATTTCTCTGGGGTCCCAGAGATTATTAGAGACGTTCTTTTGGGGCGTGGTATTGGATATTACAGGGTATCCCTTAGCACGGCAGCGTCCAACGAGTACGTGGTCTGTGCGCGAACACCAGTTTCAAAACCAGACCTGCGGAGGATAAATTATCCTATCCAGTCGGGCGGATAATAATCCTATCCGAGGATAGCCCGGATATCGGATAATATCCGGATATATCTAGATAAGGCTTGGCATCCGTAGAATTTCAACTATCTTTTATTTCTATTGTACGACGTTATAAATATGGCTAGTACTGGTGAAATTCACTCTGTGGAGGCTCTGCACGAAGCTCTGTATACGGAGGCTCTGCACAACGGGTCTGCGTACGACGGGTCTACTACGGAGGCTCTATATAAAAGCTTTGCGCAGAGCTTCGTATAGAGCTTCGTGCAGATCTTTGTGCAGAGCTTCGTACAGAGCTTTGTGTAGACTCTGTAGAGCCTCTATACGTAGAGATTTGTGCAGAGCCTCTATATACTATAATAATATTTAATTAAACATATATATAACGCTATAAATATAGCTAGTACTAGGCTTTATATATAGAGGCTCTACTTATAGAGGGTTTATTAGTGCTCTATATTAGTAGAGCTTTAGAGATCTAAATAGGGCTTTAAGTAGAGCTTTATAGAGAGCTTTTGCAGAGCTTTATGCAGAGCTTTTACAGAGCTTTGTGTAGAGCTTTTATAAAGCTTCATGCAGAGAGTCGCGTAGAGCCTCCGTAGAGCTTTGTATAGGGCCTCCGCAGAGCTTCGTATAGAGTCTCCACAGAGCTTCGCGTAGAGCCTCCGTAGAGCTTTATACAGAGTCTCCGTAGAGCTTCGTGTAGAGCTTTATATAGAGCTCCGTGCGGGGCCTTATTCCATAGAGCTCTTATAAGCTTTATATCTATATAATATTAGTTATCCTTAGGATATTTAGATAGAAGTGGTACCGTTTTAAAGCGCTTTACAAGCTCTATTAATCTATACAAATAGAAAAATTATTTATTTAATATTGGGGGGTGCATTATAAGTATAAGCATATTAAGGGGATTTTGCTAAGCCTATTATAAGGGGATCTTATAGACAGGGGGCTATAAGGACACGATTGGAACAGGATAGATTAGTAAGAGAGACGAATCCTTAAGGAGGTAAGGCCTTTAGGATTGTGGAGACTATATACTACGGGCATGTGCCTCCAGCACATAACCGGCGATTATCTAAGGGGCGTCCGGGGGTTGTCCTGAGGGCAACCTAAGGTGTCCGCAATAATATCCCTTACATTGCCCCCCCCCTTCTTGCAGTTGGCCCCTAATCGCCATTACCTTACGGTAGGGAGATTATAAGGGCTTGTCCTAGAAGAGGTTCGGAGAGATATTAGAGAGGTGTTGGTATGCCGCTGTATATCATCTATCTATCTAACCCCTACTTTAAACTCCTAAAAAACCTTAATAAGGAAAAAATATAACTAAAGAAAAGACGTAAGGATTGCTAGGAGACCTATTAGAAACCTACCGGAAGTATGCCGGTGACTACCTAGGCTAACACAGGGATTTTTATGCAACTCTACTTCTAAGCCTTTATACCAGTTTATAATTAATTACAAGTATTATAGGCAATTTAGTATTCTAGTATAGTTCCGTAGAACCTTTAGTATGGGATTTAACGTATAGAGCCTTGGCTTGCCGTCGTCTTTAACTGCTAAGATATAGTCGATAATCTTTTCTTATAATCCTTTTCTTATAATTCCCTGCGTTACTAACATATTACTCCTATATTTGCCCTTAGGCTATTAAATGCGGTTAAGGTATTAATCAGTTAGTTAAAGAGACTTATCTCTTAAGATTTAGTACATGTGGTTTTAAATCTAGTAGTCCTATGCTATATATTTGGCGTAACTCTACTACCTAGTAAATAGGGACATTTCGCGATAGCAATTATAGCTATTGTGCGATTGTCAAGAACGTCTATGACATTATTCTTTAATACTGTGGTATCGTTTTAGGTCTAATTTAACCCATATGCGTCTTTAATTTAACGTCTTAATTACCTTCCCCTAGCCGCGTAGTTAGTTTTTATAAGGAAGTGATAGTTAAATAACTTATACGCGTATTTCCTTTCTTCTAAATAGCGCTATTATAACAGAGTTATATTGGTAAGGTTGCGGCTATTTACTAAAAGGGTATTAGACGGTAAAGTATAAAGACACTTTACTTATTGAGCTTAATCCTTTTCCTTAACACCTTACTTCCCATTATTAACCTTCGTCCAATTTAGACGTATCTTCAATATATTATTAAGATTTTCTTCTTTTTTATTATTAATTTAATATGCCTCTTCGTTCTCCTACTAACTACTCTTCTAAGTAAATTCCACAGCGTATCCTGGCCTTGCCTTTATATATAGAACCCCAACCCCCACTAACCCACAACTAGTGCTAGTCCTGCCTAAATAATTTTGCCTATACGTCTTTAAAAGACCAGAAATCTAATAATAGGATTCTAGAGGCTTATAATAAGACGCACTGCGTTAGATCTAATACCTTCAGTCCTTATAATCGATGCATGTATACTAAGAGCGGCAGTTACGTTAAGGTGAGCTTTTCTATCCTTAATAGATTTCCATTGCTGACTTTAATAGCCTAGGCCTAAGTGGCGACGTTTCTTTAATATCCTTAACTACTATATCGCCCAAGCTCTCTCCTATTTAAGCGCTAATGCTAAACATCTAGGTCGAATTTAAAACTATGCCATAGCCATCTACACCGCCCATAATTCCCAGTAAGCTAGCCAGCAACGCCTGATGCGAGAGCAAGGTTGGTATACTGAGGATAGGGTAAAGGATGGAGGTAATAAGAAGAAGGTCGCTGTCTACCACAGGAAGGAGTTTATGCATACGCGTTAAGTTTTAAAAGAGCATAATATGATACGGTATTAGGTAGGTTACCCTTTAGGTACCTAGCGGATAGGTAACTAACAGTTACTATAGCAAGGTTTTGGTAGTTCTGGACTATACCAGCTAGCTAACGTCTTTATTTATTTTGGGCTTAAGCATGTCTTTATTAACTATAAGCTTACGCCGTAAGAGCTTTATTAGTATTAGTTTGGACCTAATATTAGTGTTAAGCGTTTAAGAGTCTCTGCTCTAGCTACACCTTATTATCCTGCCCCTGTTTTTATGCCTACTTATACGCCTACTAAGGCATCTAGATCCCATTCTTATTAGCCATCACTTAGTGGCCCAATGGATACTAATCCTACTCCTAATAATAATAAGGCGTAGTGGCTTTTTAGATTGGGCATTTGTGGTTTAGACTTTTGGGATTCATTCTTATATATAGTAGCAATTGAGGACCTTAATTAGGTGCTCGGAAAGGCCTTATAAGGCTTTTAGAAAGGGCTTAGAAGCCCTAGGAATAATATTCCTAGTATAAATTAATAAATAGGAATATAATTCTAGCAAAATGCCCTATTAACTCTATGCTATATACGTGAAAAGGCTAAGGACCCGTCCTGCCTTGGGCTATAGCCCTATCCCTATGGTTTCCGGAGCCTGTCCGTTCTATATCCGATTTAACCTATTTACTCTTTTTACAAGCTTTCTTTATAGGTCGCGATGATACCGTAGTATTAAAGCGCTTTCTGTGACTTATAGATTGTGGACCTTGGTTCTAATATTCTTTTAGAATATCTTCGCAATAATTAAGGTAATCCTCTGGTTCCTATATAGAGTCCTTAGCGGGCCAGCCTAGCTATTTGGCTTTAAATTAAAGCTTGTTCTTGACAGACTTATAGCATAGTATAGCTTTAACCTTATACCGCTCGCCCACCACCTTAGGGTATTTAATTAGGCCTAGACGGAAGTTCTTTTCCAGCGGTGGTCTATGCTATAGCTCTAGTAGGTTTATATAAAACACTAAATATATATAGGCCATAGATGGGGGTAGCTGGAGATAATAGGCTAGCTTGCTAATTCGTTCCTTAACTTAGAAGGGACCTAGGTATCTTATATTGAGCTTTTTTAATAGTCAACGGGTTTTAATATTTGTTAAACGTAATAGAACCTCATCGCCTACTCCGAAATGCTTGTCCTGGTGCTTGTGGTTATACTAAAGTCTCTACTGCTCTTAGGCATCTTATAAGCTCTGCTTTGTATACTTCCATTACTTCTCCTATTCCTAGAGGTATCCTTATACTCTCTAGTAGATGTCCTTAAACTTCCCGGTAGGATCCTATAACTAATTATACGGCCTTAGCTAGTAATTATTGGGTATACTATTAAACCCGAATAGTCGGACGCTATAGGCAATCTGGATTGGTGTATACTTATATAATATATATTGCTTTAAATTGTAAGCGTACTCCATATACGGAAGTAGCTCGCACCAGTTGTCTTACTAGTAGTTTAAATATATCCGTAGGTAAGACTCTAGTTCCTAGTTCTGGCGTTCCGTTTGCCCATCCGTCTGCGGGTAAAAAGCCATACTATAATAGTAGTCTATCTTTAAATAGAAGCATAGATCCGACCAGTACTAACTTATAAAGACGCTACCCCTATTAGTAATAATAGAGTGCGGCTAATCTACTTTAAAAAAGCATTTCTCCTTAATTAAATTGGCGAGCTCTTATATGTTAATCGTCTTATTAATGGGAAGGTATTGGACGTACTTCGAAAACCTATTAATAAGTACGAGGACCGAATCGTATGTTCGTCCTTAGCCATCTTTAGATAGCGGGAGATCCGTAATAAAGTCCATAGCGTAATGTTACTATAGCTTACTAGCGGGGGGAACTAATTTAAGTAGACCCCATAGCTTATGCCTGCGGATCTTATATACTTAACACTTCTTGTAATAGCTAATATACTCCTTTACTTCCTAATTAAGCCTTAGCCAATAGTATTTGCGTTAAAGTAATTCCACTATCTTTGCTTAACCATAGTGGCCGCCTAGAGGATTATTATAATTCTTTATAAGAATCTTCTATCGTAGATTTGCTTCTTATAGCACCTAAACCTTACTACCTTTACGCAGTAGGCCTATCGGGTCCAGTTCCCAATAGTGGCGCCTAGCAGCTTCCTTTCCGTCACATTTCCGGTCTACTTCCGCATTAAGGATAGCATAGGAAGCGTCCCTCTATTACACCTCACGGATAAGGTCTATTAACCTTTCGGATAGTTCCCAGGTAAAAGCTGTTTCGTCCTATACTACTCTAAGTATAAGACTAGATGGTACCATAGATTTTATAACTCTTTAATATATATATGTCAGAAAGGCTGCTATAAAGTTAAAGTCCTTTAGTTATTACAGGGCTCCAAGTTCTAATTACTTTATAGCTTCGCTATTAGTTTAAGGGGATAGCTTAGTAATTAGGGATGGTGTATTACTAGGTTCCGAGAATGTATTAGGGACGTTCTATCTAGGTATATTTAGACCCTTATTAGTAACGGACCGGGTACTAGCTAGAACGTCAGTGGAAACTAATAGGGCTTATACCGCCTAAGACTCAGTATATAGAGCTATAGGTACTTAAGCATCCTATACCTAAAGCTTGTTCTGCAATATAGGGAGTAAGATATTTATTATCTGTTTTCCTTCTCCCGTTTTAAAGCCTTTAGTATAGTCTGGCCGTCGTGACAGTCTATTAGTAGGGTTATTTTCCCCTAGCTTATATTCAATCTTAAAATTAAATTATGTAAGCTCCTCTACCTATTTAGCTTATTAAGGTATAAGCTCCTTTATAGTTATAAAGTAGCGTAGATTATAGTAATCTAAGAGTATACGAGTGGTATAGCTCGCGTACTTAAGGTAGTGTCGCCACTGTTTAAAGCAGTTAACTATAGCCAGCAGTTCCTTATCGTGGGTATAATACCTAACTTTAGGTCCCTGGAATTTTCTACTATAAAATGCTACTAGTCTCTAATAGAGCTGGGTAGCGTCTAGATACCTATTAGGTTGCAGTAGGATACCAGCAAAGGCAAAATTCGATATATTAGTGATTATTATTAATAGCTAATCTAGGTCGAAATGCCGCAGTAATAGAGCTTCCGTAAACTTCGCGCGAAGTTCTTAAAAGGCCTCCTAAACCTTTCCGGGCCATAACCATAGCTTATACTATTTAGTTGGTCCCTTCTTAGTTTTCTTTCTTGCCGCCTTTAAGCTTTTTGCTCCTTAGGTTGGGTCTTAGGAAGCTTCTATAATATAGTTAGATAGGTATTAGGCGACGTCCGAGTAGTTATAAATAAAGCGCCTATAGAAATTGGCAAAGCCTAGGAATACTTAAACATCCTAGTAGCTCTTTGGCTCCGGCTACTTCTAAATCGTCTACACCCGTACTAGGTCTATAACTATACCCGTAGGCGTTATAATATAACCTAGGAACTTAACCTGCTTAGTGTTAAAAACATACTTTAACGCCTTAGCGTAGAGGCCCTAATTATCCAAACGTTCCAGCACTTCGCGGATATATTGCTCGTGTTAATCCTTATCTTCTAAGTAGATTAAGATGTCATCTAAATAGATGATATATATGCGGTTAACTAGTCCCCCTAAGGCTTTGTAAATATATAATTAGAATGTTATAGGCGCATTGGCTAGCCTAAAAGGCATTACTAAATATTTAAAGTGGCCATATCGGGTCTTAAAAGCGGTCTTTTACTTATCCCCTTCTTTAATACGGAGCCTATAGTAGGCGTCTTATAAATCCAGCTTTGTAAAGATCTTCGCCCTAAATAGTTAATCTAGCATTTTACTAACCAGTAGTAGTGGGTAACGGTTCTTAATTGTAATCTTATTAAGACCGCGATAGTCTATATATAGCTTTATAGTTCCATCTAGTTTTAGGACAAAGAGAATTAATGCGCCTAATAGTAACTTACTAGGCCAGATCTACCCCTTTTCCAGTAACCCATTGAGGTACTCCCGTAGGATCTTAAGCTCTTTACACAAGAGGTTATAGATAGGAAAGTTCGGCGGTTGTTTGCCTTCTTCTAGATTAATTGCATAATTATACTCCGAGTTCTGCGGTAGGACTTTAGCTCTCCTGCCTAAAAATACCCTTAGTAAGTCCCTTAGGCCTGCTGGAATATTTAACAAATCGGGGTCGCGTTCGTCCTCTGCGTTATTGTTAGGTAGGTCCCGGAGCTCCCTCAGGATACTCGCGGGCAGCGTCGTGCGCCATAGTGGTTGCTTGTATATAGTTGCCACCGTACGTTACACCGTTTCATGCGGTAGCTAGTAGAGGGTAGGGAAATCCTTAACGCAGCGCTTAAGGTGCCGTAGTATACTCTCCGCATATTACTTAAGCTATAATAACCCATAACGGTTAAAGTATCTCATAAGATCCTTAAGATCGCCGCCTCCCTGTAATATCTCCGCGACCTATCTAGTAGTTCCCTATAGGGTCTCCGTTATAGAGGGGTTATTACCTATACTAGGCTTTATACCTATCTTACTATTAAATAAGGGTTAGATCCAATACTCCTTTAGGTGTAGAGCGTATACTATTTTACCTGGGGCTATATTCTCTAGGATGTCCTTTAGGCTTATTAGTAATATACGCCCTTCTGAATCTTTATCGTTCTACTATTTAAAGGCTCCAGTTTTAAAGCGTATCTTAGGATCTACTTCCGCTAGCTAAGGGTATCCAAGGATAAGGTTATAACCTACAAAGTTAGCCACCTAGAAGGGTTACGGGCCGACCACCTTAGTACGGTTATGTATATCGGCCACTAATATTATAAGCTTATAGGCACTATATAGCTTAATCCAATACTTATCTAAAAAGCCTATAATAGGTTTCCGCCACCTTTATAATGGGATAAGTTTATGCTCTTTTACCAAATTATATCGTATAAGATTAATTTCGGCGCCGCTATTGTATAGTGCTTAGAACTGTCGTACCTCACCTATAGGGAGTGTTATTTCCAGCTTAACAGCAATATAGAGAGTCTCTTTTTCCGTATCTTGCCCTAGTTACAGCTAGGAGAGGTCCGCGACTAGGGCTTTTCTTTTTTTAGATTATTAGTGCGGTTATCGCTCTATTTATTTTTCTAATAGGATCTACCTCCGGAGTTTTCTTTTAACTTCTTAGAGTGTTCCTATAAAGGTGCCGGATAGGTATTAGGTTAACCCTAGAAGTCTTTCCCGTTATTTAAGGTTCCTAACTTTAACCCTTTTAAAGTTCTCTTTAAAAACAACTTCTTTAACGGTTAGGTCTGCCCTATATTACTACTAGAATACCTACGCTTCTAGTGACCCCCCGGCTTCCTATTAGAAGAGGTCTAGTTCCTTACTGCATCTTTAGCGTTTAGAACTGCTCGTTTAAAATCCGTATATATAGTGATCCGCAATAGGGCTCCCACGCGCTTTATTTCGTTATAAATTACTGGCTTAATTCTAGCCTAAATAAACCCAATCTTCTCCTTCTTATAAATGCTACCGTCCTTATTTTTAAAGGGCTCTGGATCCATCTACTAAGCACAAGTTTCTATAAAGTTTATAAACTGGCGGAAGTTATAGCGGTCCAGCTGTGTCCCATTCTAGAATAGCTCTGCATTATTATATTATATAATATACGGATCTTAAGTCTATTTCTTTAGGAAGGTTTACAGCTATAGCTATATAGTAATTTGCTCTTTATTAAGCTAATTAAGTGCGATCTAGTTTAGCAATCGGTCTTTAATCTTGCTAATAATCCAGCGTATACGCTCTTTAGTATTATCTTATATTATCAGTATTTTAAAGAAATTATCTACCTTACGAACCCAATCGTTTAACTGCTCGGCGTTGGGTCTATGGCGGAGTTCTAGACTACTAGAGGCCTTAGCCAGTTAGTCCATATCCTTTTTCTATTTATAGCGTAAATAACTCTCTAAGTCTTTTATACCTCCTTAGGTAGGTACTAGGTAGCTCCCAAGAAGCCCTTAGCCTTAACTAGGTTATAAAAGAATTTGCCTGGCTTAGATTAGACCCTACTAGATCTAGATTTGCCCTTAGAGGGTTCTAATATATTTATTAATAGCTTCCTTCTGTATGGCTTCCGAGAGCCTTATAATAGCTTCCTAATATCCATCTTAAAGGAGATTAGTATAGGGCTCTTAACTTTCCGAACTCGGGCCTAAAAAGGCTCCTACTATAGAGGTAGTATTAGTACTAGTAGCTAGTATAGGCTTCCTAACGAGGCTCGGGTCTTAAGTTAGTAATTAGCTTAGATTACCCAAAGGGGTAGGCCCGCTTAACTTATAAGCAGTCTATATACCGCCACTATGCCAATTATAGGCTGGTGGTCTTCCGGGAGGGTTCTGGTTGGTTCCCTGGTTGGACATATTAGTATATTCCTCTAGCATTTCTAGCTTAGGGGAAGATCTTAGAGTCGCCTCTGGCGCTTAATCTTCTAATTAGCCTAGGTAGGGCTAGAGGGGTTCTGGTTACTTTCCGGCAGCGTTATAACCGTTATAAAGGGTGTCTATATTTTCCTTAGCGGTAACCATAGGTGTATAAGAGTCTTTGAGCTCCTAGAGCATCTAGGTATTAGGGCTCGTTCGGCCGTTTTACCCAGAGGGTTATATTATTACAATCTCTCGCTATTAGAGGGACCTTCCTGCCTTTATGCAACGGCTTTCCATAAGGTATCCGTAGAGTTTCCGTTTAGGTCGTCGCAAAATTTTAAGGGAGGATAGTGGTTATAAACAAAAGATATAAACAAACAATCTGGTCCTTAAAGCCGACTGCCCTTCCAAAAAAGAGTAGGAAGGATTTAAATATAAGGGGATCTTATAGACAGGGGGCTATAAGGATACAATTGGAACAGGATAGATTGGTAAGAGAGACGAATCCTTAAGGAGGTAAGGCCTCTGGGATCGTGGAGACTATATACTACGGGCACGTGCCTCTGGCACGTGACCGGCGATTATCCGAGGGGCGTCTGGGGGTTGTCCTGAGGGCAACCCAAGGTATCCGCAATAATATCCCTTACACCTATCCGGAGACTATCCAGATAGTCTCCGGATACTATTAGCTGATAGGTCTATTATCTAAGAGGCCTATCCGGCCTATCCTCCGCAGGTCTGTTTAAAATAACGCGTATATCTATAGAATTCAATCAAGTACACCACTACTATGCCTTTTAATCGTGCTAGAATCGATGCCGACATTACTCAGCTTACTTAGCTCTAAAAATTGAACTTATATAGCAATTTTATATGGAATTTAACGAACATTACTAGCTTTATATTGCGAAGCACGGGTATTTAATTCAGCTAATTTAATTAGCTGGTTCTTATCGATAACCGTTAGACGCAAATTGCCGTGCTAAGGGATAATAAAGGGGTTAATACAAAATCCACCTCCTGCCGATTAAGGCTTAATAGCTTTATATAGCCTAACGCCAATCTAGCCTAGTATAACGCCAATCTATATAGGAACCAGACGTCACAATAGGTCAAGTAATACCCACTAGGTATTAGGTTGGGTCGGGTTCTTAGCAGGTAGGTCTCAACCTATTAACGGACCCGACCCAGTAAAAATTGGGTTAACATAATTTACGGTAGACGTGGAGCTCCGCGTAGAGCTTTATGGTAGACGTTATAGTAGATGCAGAGCTCTGTGCAGAGCTTTGGTGGAGCTCCGTGTAGAGCTTTTGGTAGAGCTCCGTGCAGAGCTTCGGTAGAGTTCTACGCGGAGCTCTGCCAGAAGCTCTACCCGAAGCTCTACCCGAAGCTTTGTCAAAGGCTCTCTACGGAGCTCCTGTCCACCTGAATCGGATTTCTTTGCCACCTTGACTCGGTCACCGACTCAGTTACTCTATGCGGAGTCTTGGCAGAGCTCCGTGCAGAGCTTTAAGGGGAGCTGTCAATAGGGAGTCCGTGCGCAGATCAAGAATGAGAAGTCTATCTATTGAAGGTGGCTCTAGGGCCTCTATATATACATGAGACTACCAATGCTCTAGACGGAGCTCTATCGAAGTTCTGCATGAGCTCTATCAAAGCTCTGCCGAAGCTCTACATCTACCATAAAATCTACCATAATACCTTTCCCCCCCTTTTTTCCACGTGACTTGGTTTTCGGGTGCTTACTATCGACCCACTTAGTCCACACCCAGTACTAGGTTAGACTGGCATTGTACTAGGCTATATTGGCGCTAGGCTATATAAAGCTATTAAGCCTCAATCGGCAGGACGTGGATTCTGTTTATAGGAGGTGGATGTCGAAATTATCGAAACTTTGTAGGTGGATTTTGTATTAACCCCTATAATAAATGCCAAATACTAACAGTGACCTATCGTAGCAACCAAAACTACGTAGAATTCTTGTATAGAGTCACTTGGCTTGAGATGTTCCCTTTTCACCCCCACTTCTGGAATCTCATATCTTAGATAAGATGAAAATCCCGTTCCTCGATATCTGTACCCATTGCTTCACCATCCATAAAGCCATGAAGATAACCATCACCGATAATCTCGTGACGACCACTTCCATCGGGTCTGAGTACAAAGGGAGCATCGCCGCCATAGAAAATGCAGATATCGTCTCCAGCCATTGCAGTGTCTGTAGCCCAACCGAATCTCCCAGCTTTTGACCTGAAGAATCTCCGGTTGTAACACCACGTCCCGAAAGCTTTGTTAAAGCACATCGTCATCCGGACGCTTTTCTCGTAGGGGTCCTCGCTACTGGCTTTCTCAGTCAGATCGTACGCGTTACGAGTCTCGCTTTTCCATTTCTTCTTCAGCGTACCGGCCTCTGACATGTCATGAGTCATTGACATGACCCAACGATAAAAGTGTTGGCCCCAGTCTGCTGAAGGGATGTCGCCTCCCTGGGTTCTGTTGCAGATAAAAGCTCGCCACAATGCTTCGAAAGATTCTGGCGTGGCAACCCTGTTAGGGAAGGCAACTTCGAGGACGTTTGGCACCCATTTACGGGAGACTTCGCGGTGGTTGTGTTCAGCCCACGCCACATGACGGCTTTGGAAAAATGGTTGGCCTTCTTCGTGAAACATCCCGGAGTTCCGCGGGATTTTGCGAAACTGTTCCACTTCTTCGATCGAGTCAAGTACCTTGCCTCGAGTGTGAAGGCTCTTGTGATCATGGCTGAAACGCATATCGATTTTTGACTTCCCTGCGGCGCGAGAAGGAAGCCCAAGAAGTACAAACGGCTCGTGGTGGCATGGCTGGGTCCAGTCTGCAACCCAAGATGGTAGATTTAGCTCTGACTTTTTCTTCGGTTTAGCACAATAGTAGAGGATGTCGAGTGAATTGTGGTTTTTTAGATATGATATGGTATATCTTTTGAAAACTTCTGAGGGGCTTATGCTGTAGTCTACTTCAACACATTCCGGGTCTGACACAAGACCGAGGATACCATAAATCTTGTCGCTTGGGAAAGTACATTTAAACTTCCGTGAATCCTGCAGGGTTTCGAGTAGTTTCGGAGACGGGGTAGAGCCTGAGTTTTCCCTTGAACTTCTTAGACGGCGCATCAAGCGGATTGCCTCGATGGCCTTGGGTTCACTGGCAGCCCAAAGGAAGATATCAATGTCCCAGGTGCGCATAGTGTTGATGGTTAATGCAAATGTATCCCAGTCCCATACAATCCCACCACAGTGAATTGTGGCCTTCGCTGCTTTAGCGATCTCTTGTATTACCCATACCCGTTCAAACTATGCCGACTAGTCAGCAATCAGGCCAGTCCAACTACTATTATAGTGCCACTCTCCAACGTACCCAAGAGCGACCCAGCAACTCACTCAGAGAATCCCAGTGAAGTCCTCGTATTTTCTGGTCATGTAAGAATCGATCTTGCCGCTCAAAACCACCGAGTTTCTTGTCATTGAATAACCCAACTATCTTCTCAGCCACCTCTTTCAACGTTTCGAGTGCCTGAGTTTCGTTGCCTACTTCTTCTCCCAACCATATGCGCACTATTTCTGCATTCTCGTAGATCTTACTCATATTCCCGACATGCAATTTGCGCTCCTCTAGATCGAATTGGTTAATGCAAACAGCATCTACCCAAATTACTAAGAGATCAGAACCTGGTAGTGGCCGAAGGCGCTTCAATACCGAGTAGAGCTCGCCCCCGACCATCATGTCAATGCCATCGCAGTGAATTCTCCCGGGCTTTCGCGGTCCTCCTGATAAGTAGTATATTCGTTGATATTGAGGATGGTCTTCTAGGTCTCTGTACACAAGTTCTTCTGTGATCGTCTTCTCGCTATCTGTTACAGCCATCCTGACCTTTTTGTCTAGCGTCTCCTCGTCCGGTGGGCCTGACATGGAATTACCCCAACAGTACGACAATGCCTCGAACTTGGGATTTGTCAGAAGAGAGATGTGTTTGAGACTACAAACGATCTTGTCATCGTAATTCCCGGGTTCAATCTCCAGAACTCGAGTTTCTGTCTCTGTATCCAGGGGCCTGTAGGGATAGATCGACATCTTGAGAGCCTAGAATTGGTCCTTTAGCACCCTCGTAACCGATGGGAATGGAAATAGCAAGCACCCAGCGCCCCGAAGGTTTAGAATCATGAAATTGTGTTGTCAAAAGTAGGCGGTTATCGCCCCAATCATGCCGTAGGCTGCAGTTAGGAATAGCAAGACTTAAGGACCTAAGATTCACAATAGAAAATACTTTCTTGACTCCCGTTGAAGAGGCAGAGTTGTTTGATGAACGGTCACATGTATGGCGCTCCGAATTTGCCTGTGGGACCTCGCTGCTACTACCTATTTCGAAAGTGTTGCGGAAATTAAAATTAAGCGAGCCTCCCCCGCATATGCTCGTTCGATAAGACACTTCTATAGTAACCAAAACCAGGTCTTATTTAATAAAAGCAAGTATATAAAACTGGAGGATAGATACTACTCTATAAAACTAAAGCGTAGTAGGTTGTATATACTTGCTTACCTTATATACAGACTCCTCCTTTCCCTTAAGGATTTGTCTGTCAATATAATATACTCTATTATTCTATTAATTAAACACCCTATCTATATCCTCACCTTATATTTAAATCCTTACTAATCCCCTTAGGAGGATAGCCGGTTTAATTTTTCTATAATACCTTTAAAGACAAGATCGGCGCCTATACTTAATAGTAATACACCCGCGACATAATGGCAAAACGCCTTAAGATCTAGTGTAGATAAAAACACTACAAGCACACTAGTAGAATCTAAGCCACCTTCTAAATCTTAAGATAATTAAATATCTATAAACGCTAGAGACTAGTTTAACTTATATACCTAGGCTTAATAGAAGCTTGGTAAGGTTACTAGTATCCTACTAAATACTACTAACCTAAAGGAGCTAGATAAGCTGGCTAAAAAAATAGCCAACTTATAGAGTATTATTAACTTAATAAAGCCCTCCTATTATCCCTTTAATAAAGATTATAAGTTATATAGTAAACATATATAATAAACGAATCTTAATACTCTAGTTAAGAAGTTACCGCCTAATATTAGCAGTATAACTTAACAGAAGTTTAACCGGTAGGTTGCCGTGGTTAAAAACCAATTTAGGGTTAATAACGCTAACTATTATTATAAGCAATATACGAGCTAGGCTATTAAAGGTCTTATAAAAGTAAAGATAATCGCCGAACTAGTATATTGCCGGCTAGGCGCTTAAGATAAAGGTCTTTTACTATAGAATGAATTTGGAACTATGGTCTAAGACTAGATTAAGGACCCTATAGTAAGATGCTTTAATAATACTACTATATACTATATAACTATAATAAAGGAGACCTATAAGTTTAATACCTTTTTAGCCTATATATAAAGCTTAAAGGACCTCTTCTTATATACCCCTTTTATTAACTCTAATTAGTAGGTAGGCTTTTAGTTTTTATATCTCCTAACCTACCTATAAGTAGAGGTTTTCCGCTAGGACTTTATTATATAGGTAAGAACCGCTAAAGACCTCTTCGCTAAAATCCGCTATAAAAAGCAACTGCTTAACGCCATTATAGAAGATCGCGTAGTTGGTAGCGGTAAAATTTTATACTTAAAGCGCGGTCGTAATATAGGTTCTATAGGGCTAGGTTTAGAAAACAAAATATAATGAGTCCTGCACTACGTCGCCATAAGGCCAAAAAGACAGAGAGAGTACTCGCGAACTTAAGTGTTTCTTGCGGGATCTAATATATATACTCTTATACAAAACCTAAAAAAGGTAAAGCTTTTCTAAATAAACTCCTAAGGAGATAGCTTAATAGCTAGATAGCTCTAAGGACCCTCTAAATACTAGTACTATATATATAATTTATATAAGGAATATAGATAGCTATAGTAAATATTACTAGTAGTAAGCTACCTAAGACTAGAATACCGTATACCCCTAAACGTAAATTATACGTAGGTATATCGCGACCCAATATTAGAGAAAAAGAAGACTAAAATACTATATACCCTAAATATATACCTTATATAGGTATATCGCGACCCAATATTAAATAGATAAAAGACTTAGATACTATATACCCCTAAATATATACCTTATATAGACGTATTACGACCTAACTATATCTATACCTATATTATAGTAAAAGTTATAGGTTATAGACTTTATAGGAGGTCCTAGTACTACTATACTAAAACCTAGCACTAGTGGACTAGAGTATTCTACTATTTTTATTAAGACTTTAACTAGCCTAATAGTACTAAACCCTAGGGAAGATCCCTTAGCCTAGGTAATAGTCCCCTATAATAACTCTATAAGTAACCTATATATTATATATTACCTTACTAGTACTAGCTTTATATAGAGTCTTATATTATAGTAAGTAGTAGTAGTAACTACTTTAGCCAAAACGGCTTTTAAGAAGTACCTCCTAAGTTACTAGTTAACTCCATCTATAGAGTATAAGGGATGCCTTATACTCTATATATAATTAGCTAACCTAGGGGGAAATTCCTATTAGTAAAATATAATTAAGAACTTCGAAGGCAAAATAATAAGGTTTAGCCTTATTAAGGATCTCTATTACAGAATATAGGTAGTAGCTATAGAGCGTATATATTTAAGGAGTCTATAAGATATTACGCGATCGATTGTAAGGGTTGAGGGCGTAAGGAGGTAATATACCTACGCGTAGCTAATATAAGCTGTACGCGAGGTGTGTATAAGAGCATAGGGCTCTCCTATGGAGGCCCCTGCGGTGGGGTTCTATAATACTATCCCCCCTCCTATAGAGGCGGAGCTCTGGTGACGCTATGGTTACTATATATATATAAAAGGGACACTTAAGGTATAGAAAAGAAAAAAGGGGGGTATTGCTAAAGGTTTAAAAAAACATTATATAATAAGGCTTGGCATCTAAGAATCCGACTAATTAGATAACTTTAACCGCCGGTTAAAGTTCCTAGATATCTTAACAATATTCCAGTTATATAATTATATTTTATCGTAATCTAATAGCAATTTGCCCTTACGTAGTAATATATAACGGTTTATCTCTATAAGGGCTCTTATAGAGGATTAGGTATAAAATCTCTGCTTAGGCCTAGTTTCTATAGGTTCGCGTAGTAAAAGTCGCTAATTAAATCCTTTATATTTTTAAAGTCTTCCTATAATTGCCATTCTGGCTAATCTATATTAAATCCTATATATATAGCTCTATAGTAGAGCTGTCGTCCTTTACCTTTACTAAAGTATTTAGAGTTAATAATTTGTTTAATGGTCTACTCCTTATAGTTCTTATCTTTATTCTTATCTTAGATTAGTACTAGTAGGGGTTTAGGCTATATCTGCCCTAATAAGGGGTTAGGCTAATAGAGGTGTAATAGCTATAGGTAAAATATAGGTGGCTAGGGTAGGTAGAAGTTCTAGCTTATATATAGCTCCCCTATTAATAACTTATTTAATTAGATAGGGGCTAAGGTTCTTATAATTAAGTAACTTTATAGGCCTCTATATAGAGATATTATATATATCTAGCTATACCTAGTCGCCAATACGTATCTCCGGTGGTGGCGTTCTATAACAGTTAGTGAAGTAGGCCTACTTTGCTTAAGCCTAGGTCATTTCTCCCTTATAGTAGTTAAGTAGATTTTTTATACGGTCTGTATACTAGTTAGTAAGTAGCATCTTAAGGCGTTTTCTATATAGCAGTTTCTTATTAATAGG
>Ga0307515_10002895_pt1 | contig 36466 bp, 45 predicted proteins | sample 17_EM_MG_FD_194513 | JGI IMG/M metagenome (GOLD analysis project Ga0307515, IMG submission 194513) | Populus trichocarpa ectomycorrhiza microbial communities from riparian zone in the Pacific Northwest, United States - 17_EM | ecosystem: Host-associated > Plants > Roots > Unclassified | place... | reverse complement strand
GTCGGAAAAACCGTCCAGCACGGGGAAGAATACCAGTGGACTTACGAAGGTTACGAAATCAACGACATTCGTGCTGAGTTCTCCGCCCTTGCCCATCGCCCCCGCTTTGATATTGGCGATAAGTTCTGGGAAACTCCTCAAACACACCGATCTGAGCGACGAAAGAGCGTCTTTCAGCTCGTTCTCCCTCCGTCCGGCGCGGCGGCACATCAAGTCCTCCCAATGTGTCTCTGATTCAGACAGCGACGTGTACGTTGATAGGGCGAGGAATGTGTGTTTTTGCAAATTGCGCTTAATGGAGGTGCTGAGTGAGGAGATGGTCGACTTGAACAAAGAAATGAGTGGGGTGATCAGGGAGCCAAATGTGGTGGCGACCAGGGACGATGTAGGGATTGGTGCAAGATCGGACAACAGATTGTATTCCTCCTGAACTCCCTTGTCAGACGTGGAACTTAGACGACAAATATGTCTAGACAGACCTCAGCAACGGCGAGCATATTTTGGACCCATGCGCCAATTTCGCGACCGGCGAGGACTCCGTCTATGGTTTCAGACCGCTCTAAAAGACGCTTGGCATGAGGCTCGAGGCATTTCCTGCTCCAGCTACCGCGCATTTCGCCGTGGCCACGTTGAGCATCTCGTAAGGTGGATTGGATGGCAAGAGCGGCTGGGTGGTTTGGATGTGTTGCAGGCAGGGGAAGTGTGCGGAGGAAGGCCACGATCGGGGTAAGCTGTATCCGTAGCGACGTGTCGAAGGGGGTAAAGGTAAATTCTGGACCGCCTGGAGGGATGCCGGCGGAGCCTTCTGCGACAAGTTTCGTGTATAGTTGGGTCACCTTGGTGGATCCCGTCTCGACTATCCGAGCCTGGTAACAGAGGGGTGAGCTTTGATGAGGATTGCGAAGAGCTTGAGACTCACAGCCTGGGTTGTGTCTTCTTCAGAGGATTTAAACGCTATGCTTGCATTCAACCTTTCTAGGGCTTCCCTGTATATCTCCAATTGGCCGGGCTGAGGGCTGTGAGGCTCGCACCGTCAACGACATCCCAACGACGGTGAGCTGGAGGAATACCCTCTCAAGATCAACGCCTCCTCGGTTGCAATTCCGTCCCGATTACTGGCCACTTCCTCGATCTTTCCGAGGACGCTATCGATGTCTAGCAAACGAATGCTTGGTTACCGTGTGAGGTTGTGGGATAAACAGGGTACACACTGCCGGCTCGTCGTGTGAGAAGTTGCGTCGAGGCATAGAGGGGTAGGATAGCCTTTTCCAGTTTCACCAGCCGACCGTCAAAACTAGACAGGATCGCTAACTTTTTCTCAGCGTGGGCTGGGGGCAGATGAATGGGCGGTACCGCTCACCCGTCATCCTCTGAGAGATCTGACGAGTCTTGTTGAGGTTTTGCTCGAGCTGAAAGACGAGTTTATAAAATGGCCTACGAAAGATTGTCGCCTCCACTCACGAGCTCTATCTCTGCAGCTTCGTCGTCCATGGTGGTTGAGAGGCACCGGAAACGACGGTGAGCGACAATAAATGCGGATCAGCGGTTCGGCCGCTGGGGGAATTGATTTGTCTTCTGTACAATGACTGACCTTGACTCGATACGGTCACAACAGTCACTATAAATCCTCGTATTTCAGCTGGTCCGACCTCCAGTGCGCCAACCTGCTTTCTCTTTTCATCCACAAACGGGGTTCATCCCTCCATCACCGACTACATCGCGCGGCAACTAGGCATCTGACCTCCATGGCTCCTGACTACTCTGCTAAAGACAACAAACTCATCCACGAGTTGATAAGGATCTCTGAGAAGAACCCGAAACTGATCAAGGGCTCTGACTATGTCGCCCCAGAGGCTCCAGAGATGACCATTCGGAGCTGGAAGATGAACGAGTTCAAGTACTACAATGTCCCTTCCCCGTTCCCAACTCTCGCCCGCGGTCTGTTCACGACTGGGGTGGACCAGGGTGGGAAACGCTCTGGTAAAGAGAAGGAGTACCGTATCGTCATTCGTGGCTATGACAAGTTCTTCAATATCGGCGAAGTCCCGTGGACAACGGTATGTCATTCCGGTTTCGTTGATAAGGGATTTGCCCCGATTGATTGAATGTGTTATAGTGGGAATCTCTTGAAGCGCATACAGCTGCGCCGTACACTCTCTCGTTAAAGTCAAACGGTTGTATCATCTTCATCGCCGCTCTCACTTCGACAAAACTCTTGATCACTTCAAAACATTCTCTTGGACCCGTCAGCAATGTCACGCGCAGTCACTCGCAGGTTGGAGAGGAGTGGTTGCACAAAAATCTTGAGAAGGCAGGCAAAACTACCGAGCAGCTCGCTGGGACGCTCTGGGAGAAGAACTGGACCGCGATAGCAGAGGTTTGTTCAATCTTAGCTGTCACGCGATCTTTGCTGAATAATCCCGGGTTAGCTGTGCGACGATGACTTTGAGGAACACGTCCTGCCATACTCCCCGGAAAATTCAGGACTACATCTTCACGGCATCAACGAGAACACGAAAGATTTCCGCACACAACCCACCGATGTTGTCGACAGGTTCGCAGACGAGTGGGGTTTCATCAAAACCAAGACCACCGTACTTAACTCCATCCAGGAGGTCAGGGATTTCACTACGGAGGTCGGCGAGACTGGAAAGTGGGAGGGTGAAGCCATCGAAGGCTTCGTCGTCCGCACTCAGGTCACCGAGCCCCCCGCCGACAGAAGGCGCTCTGTTTCTCTGTCACCGTACGAACCTGGCTCTTCTTTCTTCTTCAAGGTCAAGTTCGACGAGCCCTACATGATGTACCGTGATTGGCGGGAGGTCACGAAGATCCTTCTCAGTACCAAAGGACCCTTGAGCAATGCTCGTTTACCTAAAGCGAAGCTGAAACGACTGGAGACCATGCTGTACGTCAAGTGGATTAAAGGGGAGATCTGTCGGGATCGCGGACAGTTCGAGAACTTTAACAAGGGCAAGGGTATTATTGCCACCCGAGAACGGTTCCTGAAATGGATGGAAACTGGCGAGGCCAAAGAGGCAGCGGTGGACGATGACACTTCCACCCCAAATCTCATATTCGGCAAGACGATCATTTTACCGATTGCGATACCCGGTGTTGGTGAGGGTTCTGTCTTTCACGGTTTTAGGGCTATGTTCTTACCCTGCTACAGGAAAAACGTCTGTCTCAGTGGCTCTTGAACATCTCTTTGGCTTCGGACATACCCAAAGCGATGATTTGAAGTCCAAGAAGACCGCCCCTCAATTCGTAAAGAACGTTCAGGCGTTGTTGAAGAAACACAACGTCGTCATCGCTGATAAGTTCGTAAACTACCTGTGATATAACCATTCGTCTGACAACTGGTATAGGAACAACCACTTGAGACAGCATCGTACAGCTCTCCGAGATGTCGCGCGAAGCTGCGATCCCCCAGTCCGGCTACTTGCTCTTAACTGGGCCTTTGAGCAACCCCTCTCCACGATCCACAGGATTTGCAGCGACCGAGTCTACGATAGAGGGGAGAAACATCAAACCCTTCACGCGGACGTTAGCGGGAAATCACACGAAGACGTAATCTGGCAGTTCATTGAACAGCGCGAGGAGCTCGAGGAACACGAAGTCGACGCGGTCATTGAGATGGACATCAACGAAGACCTTGAACACGCTTTGGATCGGGCTGTTGATGGCTGTGTTCGAATCCTTGGGTTGGAGAAGCCAGATCAGGAGAAGGTTGGGCTCGCACTGGCTGCCGCTCGTGGTTACGAGCCTACGAAAAGCAAGGAGGATAGGAAGAAGGAAAAAGAGAAAGGGAGGAAGAAGGGAAAACCGCCTCGTTATTACGGATTCGTTCCGGAGGTCGACCTGCTCGATCTTCTCAACCCTGTCTTCTTGGCTCCAGGGGGTGCGGACGCGGCGGACGGGAGACAACTCTTCACAAACCTGAAGAAGAACGGCCGTATCACAAAACAACCTCACATCACGATCGTCCATTCGAAATCCCTCGACTCGGAGTGGGCTCAACCATTATGGGACCGTTGCTCCGAACTCTATCTTTCCTCCACTCCCTCTACCTTCCAATTCACCCTGGGATCTGTTGTATGGAATGATCGGGTTATGGCTGTCGTAGTCGGTGAAGTAGCGCCTACGTCTGGTGACGACGAGGCGGGGAAATCGTTCCTGGATCAACTCCCGCAGGAGGTTCGGAAGAAGCTACACATCACGGTCGGGACCGCAAACAAGGATATCCAGCCCTTCGAGGCACATACGCTAGTGGAGGATTGGAGGAACGGGAAGCGCACCAAGTCGCTACAGCTTAGGGACATACCCACGGAGGGTCGCGTGAGAGGGCTTTTTTCGTAGAGGATGGGGTCACTCACTCGGGTTCGAACATACACAGCTCAATACACCATTCATACCAATTGTATCATCATGTACACACTTGTCTAGCACTACTAACCTGTCACCACAACTCCCCAGTAACTCATTCTAAAACTTCTTGTTCCACTCCCGCTTCAAGTCCCTTTGGCGGTGTCTGAGCCATCATCCTGCTCTAAGTCTCGCTCTGGATCTTCCCCAGAATTCTTCCTTTCTTCCCTTTCGGCTAGGTAATCCTCGAAGGACCCTTCTGCCCAGTACCCTTCCCCATAGTCCAGGAATAGCTCCTTGTTTTTCGCTATAGCCTTAACTGTATTTTATATATCAGTGGCCATCGTATAACCACCTTGCCTGCGGCACGAACTTGCATGATACACTATGCGGTGCTCATCGTTGACGAGCTTAGCTGAGAGTCTCGCGGTTCAACCTCCTCTTTCAAAGGGGACCACAGTGGGAGCTCACCAGAGGCCAAGACGTTGCATTCTGCTTTATGATTCAGGTATCGGGTTTCGTTGCCCACAGTTAAGGCATCGAGTGCCAGCGATCTGTTCAAGTCGAAGAGGTAGTTAAGTCCGGTGTACCGGTTCAGGTACCTGCCATGCGAGTTCAGTCGGTCGGTCTCGTGAGCAATTTGTGGCGTACGGTCTTGATGTGTGCTCGTTGTGGTTATAAAACTCCCCCACGTATTCTAGTAAGGTTTTGAGCATTCCGCAACAGATGTTGTGGAGAGAAGTGCGTTACCTCCTATAAAGTCATCGATCTTGATCTTCTGCGTGGTGAACGCACCAAGGCCATACTTTGCCGCTTTCACTTCCAATGGCTTTGTAGCAACATGATCACTTCTCCACAGCTAGTGCGGTGCGTAGAAAACTCACCTTTACGTGCCCCTGTTGCAGAGAAACGTTTGCGCAACAATAGCCTTTGATCCCTGTGCATACCTTCCTTGAGCGGCTAGGACAAATCCGCATACGTAGCTAGTACCTGCTATGGTTTCACTGGAAATTCCCCCACGTCAGGATACCCTGGGAAACCCCGAAAAATCACATACCGGGCATGGCATCCACCACAAACCTCCGGGTCACATTCCCGGAATGCCGCTAGACACTCACACTTCGAACGTTTTCCACCCACTCCAGCATGGCACGGTATATTTTTCGGGCCGCTCCGGCTCCACAAACACGTACAACCTTTCCTGTGGGCAATCAGCACAGCGATTGTTTCGCACTGATGAACATACCACCGAAGGGAACCTGAACCCATGAATCCGGCAGTCAGTTAGGAAACCATACAATGGCGCTGGTAGAAACCCTGCTCACAGGTTTTGGCGCATGGACAGTTACGTGAACAGTGGACTCCACGCTTGTAGCAGAGACATTCTCCGCGCGTGGGTTTATGACACGGTCCTTCATGATCGCAAACCTTACCACTGAGGAATGTCAGCGCCGAGTTGATGAGGGAAGAATTGAATGTACGCTGTGAATCTCAGCCACGGTTTTTCCGGGCCACAATCCCCTAAAAAACGTTGAGCGAGTACGACAGGCGAAGTACAAACGAACCCACTAAACCATGATTTTTCAGGGGGATCGGGGTCGCAGGGAGGGATATCATGACGAATAAGACCGGGAACAAGCACGGAAGAGTATAGCTTGCTACGATATGCAAAGACCTTGAATGGAGTTAGACCTCGCACTACTACCAGAGAGAGGACTTGCATCTCTGCAACTCAGTCGACACAATCCCGCGAGATGGCACGGCAGCTCATCCGGCAGGAGCCTGATCAGCGAGATCACATCCTTGGTCATGTGCTCTCTTGGAGCTGTATCCTACTTTTCGTCAGGTCCAGGGTGTTTCAGCCACCGGCGACACGCACGATATACTCGTCGCTCTCCAGCCTAAAGCACATCTTGTTGCAGTTCTCCTTGGCCTGTTGTCGGAGGGAATCGTTGTTTAATGTTGGTTCGACGTTCCGGTTTAGCTTGCGGTCATGGGCTGCGGGTGGGGGTTGAAGAAGGGTAGGGTGTGTAATGGAGCACGTACTATGAGAAGGGCACGCTGATTGTATACAAGACAAGAGAGGGCAGAACAGTCGTAGCATTGAATCGACGCGCGATGTGACATCCCACTTTCCGATGACACGGACACTGTCTCCCGTGTTCTTCAGCATCCCAGGCCACTCAAGTAGATCCCTGACAACGGTCACTCGAAATACAAGAAGATATGTGCAGGACACGCACCGTTGCTTGCACGCCCAAAGCAGACCATCGGCATCAGTATTGGGTATTTCAACCTGAGGTAACGCCATCCCCGCATCAATCTGAGACACAGTGTAACCGAGTTCACGAAGCTTAAGGAATGCCTGAAGTTGTATAACCTCGACTTTGCGCGTTAAGCAGACCGGTACTAACGGTGTCAAGATGAGGCCACTCACGATCGGGATCGGGTAACGATTGCCAATGGAGCTTTGGGTCTGTATATTCGCTGTTCTGCAAGAATTCCTCTAGAAAGACCTTCGATTGGAAGCTCGGCTCATCCGCGAATGGGATAAATAGTGGCGTAACGAAAGGGTTGTAACCTGGCCGTTTCGCCAAGATATTCTGATTACTCGGTGTGCACGTTTGATATCTGGGATGCGCTTGTACAACGGGCAAAGACAGGGGTTGCGACGGAGGTGTACCAGAGACCGGTCCCTTTAAGTGACGAAAGCTCGGGATATCTATATCCTGAGAAAAATGCGAATCTTCTGCACCAGGCGCGTCCGGGGTATCCGTCGCGAGTGAGGCGATGACCTCGGAAGCGTACTCGGTCTCCCAAGCGTAGAAATCATTCCAGACGGAGCGGTATGCGTCTAGAATCCTTTCCTCCGCCATCTTCTGGTCTGATCCGTCGGGAGAGAGATCAATTGACGGTGCGAGCGCTCGTGAGAAACTTGAGTTTTGCGGCTGCGTGATCAACTGACCCACCTCTTGTTCTCGTACCTACATTTACCTGGCCAACACCACAGACACGACCTTGGACCGCCGTCGCGAGTAGTGCACTCCGGGCATGCTGTTCGCCAACTTCAATCAAGACTTTACGTTCGTAGAATCGTCTCGAAACAAGGTGGCCGGGTATACTGAGTGGGTTCCAGATGCATCTCTGTTGGAACGAGGAAAGGTTATAGCATCACGAACTGTGATCCGTTTGGTAGAGTGTACACGATGAGTGCGTTCCAGGTTTCACCTCAATGCCGTTCACTCTTCACTCACAGTCGAGAGTAGACGATGGCGCTCGGGGAATCGTCGAAATGCTCTTCTGTACATCCCTAATTGCGTTGGTCGGTGCAGCGGATCAACCCCAGTCTAGTCCAAGGAAGTTGCAGATCGTCAACACCAAGGTGGGCTAAGACAAATCTTTGTCAGACTGGAGTTAGTGGCCAACCTCCTCACAGCGACAGTCCATGATTTGTGAACTGCTGTTCCCCTCCTCAATACTCGCGGTCAAACTCAACCGGAAAACTCTCGTCATCGTCCTCGAAGCGGAAATTTACATATACGACATTTCGAATATGCGACTGCTTCATGTCATTGAAACTCCCCCAAACCCCGAGGGTACGTGATTTGACGAACGGCTATCTTGGGCGAACCTGACTCATAGGTGGCGCAGCCATTGTGGCACTGTCCCCTTCTCCGGATAATTCATACCTCGCGTATCCATCCACCGTCCCATCCCCCACTACCACCAACCTTGCCGAACCTCCGCAGACTGCCCCAGCACAACAATCAGGGGATGTCCTTCTCTTCTCCACTCGCTCACTCACTGTCGCAAATGTAATCCAGGCCCATAAAGCACCCATCTCTTTCCTTTCTATCAACTCGACCGGCACCCTTTTGGCCACCGCATCCGACAAGGGCACAGTCATCCGTGTTTGGAGCGTTCCAGGGGCTGAGAAGCTATACCAGTTCCGCAGAGGTACCCGGGAAGCTCGAATATATTCGATGAACTTCAATTTGGTCTCTACGCTGCTAGCTGTCAGCTCCGCGCACGATACCGTCCATATTTTCAAGCTGGGACCGCAACGTGGTTCTCCTCAGTCCCGTTCGAGGCCTCCCCCGAGCCCCGGCGGCTCGGTCGATAGCAGGGACGGTTCCCAGACTGCGCTGCTGGATGCCGGTTACGATGAATATGTCGACAAGAAGAAGAATAGTGGCGTATCGTAAGTTGATTACCGCCCTTGTAAATAAAGTCCCCTTAAATCGGCACCAGGTCCAGTCTGCGCAGACGGTCGCTGAATCTCACAAAGAACCTCACCGCTTCCGTCGGTACATACCTCCCCAGTGCCGTCACCGAGATGTGGGAACCTTCAAGAGACTTTGCTTTCCTACGGCTACCAACAAGCGGTTCACGTTGTGTGGTCGCTTTGAGCAGGTAAGTCCATTCATCTTGCAGTCCGGTGGTTGGTTCCTCACTTGCGGAAAACTAGCACTATGCCCCAAGTCATGGTCATTTCGGCGGAGGGTTACTTCTACCTGTACACCATTGACTTGGATAATGGCGGGGAGTGCCCGTTGACAAAGCAATATAGGCAAGCCTTCATGATGCCACTCATCCATTTCACCAACTCATTCAATACCCAGTCTGTTGGACTCCGCGGAAGAGACCCCGAATGACCAGTAGCTGACCAGTAGCTCCTGGTACCACACACCCTCTCATCTTCATGTCTGTTACGATTTAGTTTTTGTCCCACCCCTCACGTTCTCGTTGAACAAGCATCGACGAGGAGATTGGTATTGGTACAAGGATTACACGAATCAGATTAACACAAGTCAAGCACAGTCGAAAGCACAGGTGTGAAATATCTACTCCTCCATCTCGTCACTGTCTTCTTCCTCGCTGTCGCTCTCTTCACCCTCAGCAACGTCGATAGGTGTGATGGAGATATCATTATCTGCACCCATGTATGAATCACAGATAACAGAGAGCTTGAGTTCGTGACGTCCTTGGGGTAAAGTGAACTCGAGTTTGACGGAGAGGTTCTTGTTGACCGTGACCTTCTTGATCGATAAGAGCTGGCGGGTACTCTGTTCCCCGATGACGAGCCACCAGTTCGGTAGCTTTTTAAACGGATAGTAGGGCGCAACCGCGATTTGGTCATCCGCGTCTTCATCGTCAGCGTCACGGGTGAGAATGACCTTGAGGGTGATGGGAGAGCCGGCAGTGTAATCACCCTTCACCAACTCGTAGTTCACATCCAGAGCGGGATATGAGTTTACGAAAGCGGCAACGTCTCGCCTGATGATAAACCGTGAGGGCAGGAACAGTTGGTATGTTGAAAAGGACTTACATCTGCTTGCTGCTCATCTGCAGCAACTGGTTCCTCTGATCATCCTCGAGATCAATAACATCATACACGGACTCGACCCCAGCGTCTTTGCAACGCTTCATCACCTCGGCATCGAAGTGAGGAATCTGCTTGAGAGGAGAATCCGTCTCCCACATCGCCTGAACACACATCTGGGAAAGATCCATTGCTCCGAGGGCATTTAACCAGGCATTCGATGACATGACGTCCACGCAAGCCGACAACAAGTTCAACACCTTCTCAAGCACGAGGACCTGATCTGCCGCAAGGTCTGGTGGAAGTTGGAGGCGAGAGAAGTGGGCCTGAAGGAGGAGACAGGTCTTGAAGTGGGGGGCCTCGAAGTTGGGGCGGGGCAGTTTGACAGGCACACGGTCGTAAATGCGTCGTAAAAGAACATCTTCGTGTCGTCGGATGGGAATGTTTTCGAACTCTGCCGACGATGAAACGATTTCGAGCAGACCCTTCAACTTCGTCTTCTCCTGGAGCGATGCAGTATACACTTCCACAGTAATGTCTGCAGGAGGGGAGTTTCAGGTTATTCCACGCCCAAGGATTCCAAACAGGAAAACGCACAAGAGATGTTATAGTATGCGGCGATCATACCAAGGTTAAGGGCCGACAAGAACTTGTCATCATCGTCTGTATGGTCGTCAGTATCGGGGCAAGCAGATTCTCAACAACACCTACCTATCGCAATACACTTGGAGTTGATTAAGTCATTTACGGTGCTCTCCACAAGCTCCGACAGGTGATCGGAGAGGTGATTGTGGCTGACGTTGTGGAGATTATAGTAGTTGGGATTCTGGGTTATCCTACGGTAGAAGTACGTCCATGTCAAAATATCCTGAAGCTACCGTCAGACAAATTCGCCATGGAACTGCGGAGAAGTCACGCACCATGGCATCTTGCTTGCTCTCGATAGTCTTAACAGCAATCTCCGCCAGGAAATAGTCGTGCACCATGTTCGTGGGGAGGTGTGACTCGATGGGCAGACCTTCCGACAAGAATTTCTTGTAGAATTCCTTCCTCGTCTGTTGACACATGAGGATGCATCGGCTCCTGTCATCTTCAAGAGGTCGGCAGGCTCGGCCCATCATCTGGAGGACCTCCATGACGGGATAATCAACATATCTGTGCTCCCTGCCTTCGTAGTACTGAACACCCATGATGATCACCATGTAACTCGCGACGGGCAGACTCCAAGCAGTTTCCTGTTACGCATGTAAGTCCTGGTGGGGTGGAGAAAATGTAGAAAACGTGCCCTTGAAGCGATCATGACCTGAATGGCACCAGCCTTGAACAGACGTTCGACGATACGCTTGTCCTGTTTGTCCAAAGCTTCATGGGAGTACCCAATGCCGTACTTGAGCGTCTCAACCAGGCCCTTGTCGGTGATGTGATCCAAGTGTGGTTGCAGATCCTCCTCTTCAATGTTCAGGAAGCGCTTCGAGCTTTCGTCCGAGCCACAGTGAGCAATAATGTCATCAGCTGTGAGCCCGCACTGTTTCCTCGAAGAGACGAATATGATGACTGGTTTGGTAGGCGAGTACTCGAGAATTGCGAGATATGCGGGCTTTGACATTGAGATCATGAGCGAGGGGAAGTGTGGGATGGAGAAACTCTGCAAGTGCACGTCGAGGTCCAGCGGTCGAACGCTGCGAAGCATCGTGAGTCCTATCTACTGGCACGAGTAAAGGGGTGCACTCACTGCGGTGGGAAGTTGAAAATGTGATGAGAAGGGGCGCCGATCCATTCACCGAGATCCCTGGCATTTGCGAGCGAGACTGAACAAACCACAATACGGGTATTGTTGTCCGTTTGCTTTGAGATGTAGCGAGTACGAGATATCACAATCTCGTAGGTTGGTCCAATCTCCGCACCGATGAGCTGGACCTCATCGCAGATAAGGAGGCCGAGGTTCTTCACGTTCTTCCTCTGTTGCCACCTTCGCGATATGACGTCCCATTGCGTAGGAGTGCAAATTATGACATCTCCCTTTTCGAGCAGACGAAGATCAGCGCTAGTCTCTCCCGTCAGGCTCACGATCTCCTTGCCTCCCTGGACTCCCCCAAACTTCGCCTTCCACTCAGCCAAACGGAGGTCGACCATATCTTGATACGGTTCAATACAAACCGCACGCTTGTGTTGTGGCTGGCTCCAGAGTCGCATCAACGCGAATTCCGCACAAACGGTCTTTCCGCTACCAGTGGGAGCACCGATGAAGACGTTGTCATCGGTAGTGTACAAAGGTTGAAAGACCTGGGTCTGGATCTTGTTGAACGTCTTAATGGTGGAAGAATAGATGGCCTCGAACTCTTTGTTGTGAAGGGCGGAAATAGGAAGATGCTGGAGGTCGAGGAGAGTGGTCGGTGGGGGGAATTTCTCGGGAAGGATGAGATGCTTGAAAGAAACAGGGACGCGAGTCTCCGAGTTCAACCATCGGTCAGAAATTATGGAAATAAAGTAGTTCGGCGGAACAGGGTCGAACATTGGAACAGTGATTGTGACGTTGTGTTCCATCTCAGCGTACTTTTGTCGAAGGATAAACGTATCGCTGAAGAGAATGATCTCGCCATCGACATCCTCGACGAGGATAGTGAATGATTCAGCACCCCCGTGGACCTTTTCGTCCCAACGGAAGTCAGGGATAATGGTGAGGTCGATGCGAAGGAGGGAACGTGTGATAGGCTGAACGGAGGCCTGCAACCTGACAAGGAATATCGTTAAGTCGTTAGTGGAGAAGGACTCTATTGAACTCACTGTAGCTTCGGAAAGTTGTGCACGAGGCGGTGCACCAGTTTGCCAGCATTCTGAAGGTTGAGAAGTTCTCCGATTTCCTGTGGCGTCTATAAATGTGATTAGTAAAGGCCTCAACACTCGCCACAGCACTTACCAGATCAAAATAACGATCCCACGGCTAAAACATAGAAGGTCAGCAAAATGAAGATCAGGGGTAGCAGAGGAACTTACGAATTGTTTCGCCTCTGCCCTCCGAATGATATCGGGGGGGACTCCCCTGAACTGCCTCAACGGCGTCATAGAACCCCACCTATCGATTAATCAGTGCTGGGAGGCAGATGGACGCGTTTTCTTAACCTACATTCGACGTTCAACCATCTTACACAGCGAGAGAGCGCATTTGGCGGGGACAGCCCATGCGCGTTTTAAACAGATCTCGTAGATAGCGCGCAGGATACTAGAAAATCGACAAAGGCTTAGCACATTCGCAGGGCGAGGAAAAGAATAGAACTCACCGTCCGGCAGATTGTTGGACGTAGACCATGTCTGCGACAAGGGCAAAGCCCTCAAGCTTCAGCCCGGAGATATATGCCTGCAACAGGACATTGATCTTGGCGGCGGGTTCCTCCACACCTTCCTTTACAGGGATTGGTACACGTTCCAACAGCTTGCCCAACTCCAGCTTCTCCTCTTGGCGGACAGGTAGGAGTTTGAACTCCTTCGAGAGAGCAAAGACGCGGAATAATTCGATGGTGGTCATAGTGGATCGGAGGTGCTGATGATAAGTGGCCATGGAATCGTACGTCACATAGAAGTAGGAGGCGATGCGTCCGAGATCGGTACTCTGGAACTTTCCAGAGGCTCTTTCATACTTGATGAGATGACACTTCTCGAGGAGGGCAGCAGCAGTGTGGACGATATCAGCGCGCTTCTGGACGAGGGAGCCATCGTCATCTTGGTAATCGACGCTGATACTGTACAGGACGGGATCCTTGAGCATACGCACGTACCTGCAATGCGGTCAGCGGTGTGTAGAAACGAAAAAAACAACGAGGAAGATTTACAGGTATGTATACCCAAGCCACTGTACGGCTTCGTCTCGGTTCCGGATGGTGCCTAACACGATCTCGGCATTGAGGTTATCGGCGAGTTTTGACACGAGCTGGGACTCGATTGGGAGTTGCTGGTTCAGCAAGCTGAGGTAGTACTGAAGTTCAGCGTGGTTGGTGATGATGATGCCCTCCCCGAACGTATCATACTGCGGACGGCCAGCACGACCGAGCATCTGCAGGACATCTTGAGGGGAGAGTTCGACCCATCGACCCTTCTCCGGATTGTAGATCTGGGTACCCTTAATGATGACGGTGTGCGCTGGCAGGTTGACTCCCCAAGCCAACGTAGCGGTACAGACCAGGACTTGGAGGTGACCATCGGCGAACAGCTCCTCCACAAGGGCACGGTCTTCTCGAGTCATGCCGGCGTGATGAATACCAAAACTGAAGGGGAGAAGGTCCTTCAGGTTCGGATCCCTCACATTGTTGGCCTCCTCTTGAAGAATCTCCCTTGTAGCCGCATCCGGCCGCACGAACTGGGTGATGGTCTCCTTCTCGACGGACATATCGCGGACGAATTTGGCTGTCTTCGCGGTCTCCTTCCTCGAGTGGACGAAGACCAACGTCTGATTCTTTCCGGCTTGTTCGACGAGCTTCTCGTAGCAAACCTCGTTCATGACCTGATACCGTTTGATCGCCTTCTTTTCCGTGATGCCGATAAACTGTTGCTGGAGAGCACAAGGTCGATAAGAGGAGTCGAAGTAGAAGAGACCCTTATTTTCATCGACACGGAGGAAGGTGGCGACATCCTGATAGTTGGGGAGGGTGGCGGAAAGTCCAACGAGCCGAATGTAGTCATTTGTCTGTTCCATCCGTCGGATGGTCCTCGCAATGATACTTTCAAGAACAGGACCACGCTCGTCATGAAGGAGATGAATCTCGTCAATGATGATGAGACGCACAAGGTTCGTGTAACTGGTGTCTGTGCTCTTCCTCGTGATGACGTCCCACTTCTCCGGAGTCGTGACGATGATCTGAGTCTCGGCGATCTGTTGTTTCGTCATCTGAGAATCTCCGGTTAACTCGCGGACGATGACCCCGAAGTCCTTCAGCCTGTGTGAGAAGTTTCCAACTTGTTCCTGGACAAGGGCCTTCATTGGGGCGACGTAGACAATTTTGAAAGAATCCAGCTCGAATTTCCCCGTCTCCTCATTGCGCCATTTCGCCATTTCGTTGAGGATTGCGAGCATTGCGACGTTCGTCTAACATAGCCGTCAGAATAGAGTCATTTATATGGTGGGCCGCTTACACACCTTTCCAGCACCAGTGGGGGCACACAGGAGAATGGGTTCATCCGTACCGAAAGCGATAGGAAAGAGCTTGCTCTGGATCCGGTTCAGCGTCTTGGTACCGGTGAATGCTTCGCGAGCCCAAGGAGGAAGTTCGTCGATGGGAATCAGGTCGCCAGGGGCGACGGGTTTCTGCTTCGGGGCTGGGACGTGAATCTCCTCGTAACTTTTCCTCGCACGCTTGAACGATCCTTCTGGAAGTTTGCACTTCTTGTTCGACATGAGGTGTCCGCCCTGGCTGAAAGCCATTGATTCGAGATCGACAGTAGCCTTTGGTTGCACGGTAGAGCCGGGAGCGATGTTCGCGGTCTTTGGTACGATCTGCTTCGCGCCCTCGTCAACGTTCATCGGGTCCGTACGAGCCTTGGCCTGACGATCTCCCGAAAGCTCCCTCAGAATCCAACCCAGACCCCTCTCCCGCATCGCAACTTCCACGTTCACCCTTTCGTCCGCATCACTCCTCATCAACTTCGTGCACCACACAACCACGTCGCGGTTCTTGAGGAACTTGGTGATGACATGGAAGTGATCGTACTCAAAAATATCCATGAGCTCGTTTTCGCAGTCTCGAAGGTTGGATTCCGAACCCAGGACAGACATGACTTTGGAGGCCTTCTCGGCAGCGGTCTCGGGGTCAGGGTAAATTTCAGCGATTTGTCGCTGAACCCAGAATGCGTCGATTGAGTGGGGAGAAACGATGTCCTTGTCGACGTCGACACGAGATTTTGACCGTGAAGATGAACCACCGGTAAAGACCAGTTCGTCTCCTTCAGCGTCGTCCGCCGGTGGTTGCTCCTCCTGGGTCTCCTCCTCCTCATCGTCTGACTCATCCCGTACCTCGAAACCTTCATCCTCCTCTTCCTCCGGCTCCTCCTCATCTATGATGACGTTGACACCTAACTCATCATCGATTTCTGCGTCCTTCCTCTCCAAATCCGGATCGACCTGCATCTCGTCCTCGGCAACGTAATCCGTGATCTTCTTCGACAGGTTAACGAGCTGGTCAAACGAGGCACCCGTTATCGAACCGAGAACCTCATCTACCTCCTTCTTCTTGTCATAATCCTTCATGTTGTCGTTTTTCAGGGTCTCCAAGATCGCGTCAGCGGCGCTACGAATGACATCCTGGGCCTGGTCCCCAAGCGCGCCATGGACGGAGGAAAGTATCATCTCGTAAACTTCTCGCGTCTCTGCCGTGCGAGGGCGATAAGTCAAGCCTTCGACCTCCTGGGTAGCCTCGATAATGTCGGTGTAGCCGAAACCCGTCTCAGCCACTCTCCGTTTTGACGACTGTCTGTCTGATACTTCTCGACCCTCGATCGCTTTTTTCTTCTTCTTGTCAAGGTCCTTGGGAGCCTGGCGCTGGACGCGCGAACCCATTTGCTTGGGGTCAATTCGTCCTGCGAGAGAAGTGGGTGCGCCATCCGGTTCCTTGTCGCCTCTAGGTAAGGTGGAGCGGTCTGGGGTCAAGACCAGCGAGGCAATCGCGCCATAATTGTAACCGGAGAGATCTGGCCTTCCAGCTGGAGGCATGGTCGTGAAACCGAAGAGGCCGGTAGAGAAGAGAGTAAAGAGGGGCTTGGTTATAACCAAGCCGTGTAGCGTGACAGACGTCACAGACGATTCAAAAACGTTACGCGTGTGCTTGATCGGATGCCAGAGTTGGTTAACCTGGTTGGCCGACGGACCTACAGTCAACGCTCCGTCCTAGCCTGTATCATGCCGACAGAGCCTGACGAGGAGAGGGATGCAACACCCATCCAACCGCTCCGTGATGGTATATCCCGGTTCTCTTCTGGCTCAAAGTCAAAGTACTTTTCTCCCAAACAAACCAAACCTTTGCCCGTGCTGAACCTGGAGGGGGAGTCGGCGGACCTTGGTCTCGACGGAGCAGGGGAACCCCAGGCTAGTGGCTCGAGACGGCGTACATCCAAGAAGCGTAACATATCCAGAGTCTCTGGGTCCTCGCGGCCTCCAAGCAAGAAGAAAATCAGTAGGCCATATGCACCACCGGAGACCTACGCACATCTCGCACGTCTCCCAGATTACCTCAGAGACAACTTGGATGGTGAGCCACGATTGTATTCACGGGAGCTGATCCTCATGAATGTCTTATGCAGTCGTATTCTGTGGCATAAAGTGAGTCGTGCGTCACATGTATCGGTCACGGCTCGCCAACATAGACCAGCCCAGCCGTGAGGTCGTCCGCAGACGGACACCACTACGCTCACCCGTCGAACCACTTCTGGAAGTGTTTACCCTTGTCCGGTTTTACTGGCCCTATAACCGCATCCGAAGATCACACTCTTCCAGAGAAGTATAACCTCGGTTTAGTGAGCAACGGACAAATCCCCCTCCCACAGAGACTCATTATCACAGACAAATCTCATTGACAGGCCGTCGGCACAGGTGCGGAGAGGTGTACATATGTCCATACACTATTTGCTGATTTATGTTCTCCCAGCAATCGGAATTATCGAATAAAGAGATGCAGGACGCTGCCCCTGGTCTAATAGCCAAGATCGGGACGTACAAACCCCTCGTGGTCTGCTTTGTCGGTAAGGTCATCTGGGACAGCGTCGAGCCATACTTGGTGCGGGTATCCGGGCAGAAGAAACGGTCGCGGAAAACCTCTTATGATATTCAACCGTACAAGCTTGTCTATTCTGAAGGTGTTCTTGAGGGTTCGTCTGCCCAGCTTCCTAATTTCTGCTATCGTAACTAACAGAATTACGGACAGAATTGACCCGAGAGACGCTATTTTTCGTTGTTCCGAGCACGTCAGCCAGGGTTATTCAGTATAATGTAAGTTCAGGGCCTTATTCGCCGCCGGCCCTCTGACGGGACTCCACATTCCTAGATCAATGCCAAGGCAAAGATGTTCACTCTTCTGAGATCTCGGTTGGATGAGGTAAAAGCAAGAACAGTCGATACCACTCTGATGACACCAATCCCCTTCCCCATCTCACCGGCGGACTCGACGACGCCGTCAGAGAGCGCGTGATGTCGTACATCAGCACATAAATTCGACCACCCCTCAGCGTCCCCGCCCCGTCTCCGCCATTGGGAAGTCCAAAAGACATACTAGTTCATATCCTTGGAATGGAATATAGATCATCATCACTTCTATCTAGTTCCATCACATTCGCGAGGTCAAACGCCGGATATCCCCTATCTGGACCGAGGGGGGTGTTCACCGTGCCGTTGCTCCTCAAGGCTCTACCATCCGAACCTCTACCGCTACAGCTAATATATCCGAATCGACCATGTGCAAGCAATGCCCTACTTCGTCTTTCTTCGCAGTCGCCACCAAATCAACATGTACAGCCTTGGCAATTCCCTGGAACTGTTTCTTTCGATGATCCTTCAACCAGCGAGGATAGTCTTCCCTCCGAAGAGCTGACCCTAGATCCTCATTGTCGGAAGCTCTCTCGTGCACTTCCTTCTCCGCGTAAACATCAAGGCGGGTTTTCCCCGGCACATGGGGAGATTCCGCATTCAGCCAAGCGACAGCGACGCTACGACGATGCTCGTCGACTAGAGGATCTTTAACTCCTGGTAGGACCAGAGTCAACAACCCGCACGGGGCGATGAAACTGTCCATTGTGGAATTACCGGTCGCTGGCGCTATGATCGGGTCATGGGATCCCCTATCTGACGCCTCGTCCAGATGCGCGAGTAGGCCCTCCGCGAAGCGGATGGGATCGTGGAAGGGTATAAATGCTGGTACACCTTATGCTGGCATGGGGAGCAGGGAGAGGAAGATAGGATATATCCGTTCCAACAACGTCTTTTTATTGCGGACTGGAGGGTGAATCCCAACACGCGATTGATATCGACACCAGGCATGGTCAAAATTCCAGCAACGACGTTCATACAAAACTCAGGTCACGAGATGATATACAGACACATACATTACGCATTGACCCTTCTGGACTCTGATGTATGGGTTTCCTGCAAGGTCCGATAAGTAAGTATTGCTAGCAAAGGACGCGAAGAAGGAATTTACCTGGCTTTCGAGAACCTTCTTAACCGCCTTATCCAAATCGAGGTCGACAATGCTCAGATGATATTCCACATCCGTCTTATTCGCGGTAGTGATCCAGTCCATATGGGCCGCCTGGATAGCCCCATTTAACCGTTTGTGGTTCTCGGCGACCCACCTGCTGTACGCAGCCTGCTGGTCTTGGACTGACTCGTTCCTCGGGTCGCGCTTGCTCGTCTCCAAAGCCTGCTCGTATGAGTCGTCCTTGTGCTTGATCGAGTCCCCGTGGACTGTTCTCTTCTCTAGGTACAGCTCGACTTTGGTCTTGTCTGGGCGTACGCGAGAGGGGGAATTGAGCCACTCGATAGCTTCTTGGACCGACTTCTTCTTCAAGCCAGATCCCCCCCTCTTCCTTGGAGCCTCTGACGTCGCGTGTGCGTCATGAGTAAACCCTTATGGCGCGGAGAAAGGAGGGTTTTATGAAACTCACCTGGCTGCGAGGGGCGATCCCAAGGAGGATTCTGGACACCCTCCAGGATACCTTCCGCAATTCTTTGCGGGTCAAAGGGCAGAGTGCCGTCCTTCATGACACGCAACTCAGCAGTGAAACGAGAGGAAAACCCGGTTCATAGCTCACAGTGCCAATCATGGTTGTTGGTAGGAGAGTGAAGAAGGACAAAGGAAGGAGTTATTCGCTTCCAGAGATATTTATGATGGCATGTTTGGGATTCCCGTCCAAGGATCACAAGGCCAGGCGAGAAATGAATCAATGACGTTGCCCGGAGGGATTGAGTAGCAGGGCGGTAGAGCGGTACGCCAGAATTCCCCAGCCACACCGGAGAACAGGCGTCTTGAAGATGACCGGTACCGGTACCGGGCCGGTCTGATCAACCTTTTCGGAAAATCAGCCTCAACTGGCCAATCAACTCGAACCATAACCAACACCATGGCCGAATTCTCGTGGTCAGACTCAGTCAAGGCTGCCTTCGCCCCGTGTCTCTCGTGTCTCAACTTCGCTTCCCGTACACACCACAACGACCGGCCCTCTTCGCGAAACTCCTCTCGTCCGGATCTAGATCGTCTCCTCCAGGACGTAGACACCGACACCGAGGCCGAAACCCTCTCCCTTCACTCGAACATCGGTGGCTCGCGGCGAAAGAAGAAGAAACGTGGCCCTCCCAAAAACATCGCCCTCTTTGGCTACAACCTCTTTGGAAAGCCACCCATTAGGCTCGAAGGCGACGATGAACTGACTGCTGCCATTACGTCACCCGTGGGTGGACATGGTTCCTCTAATCCCGTGAAGAAGTCGATATCTACCACCACCTTGGATTCGGATGCGGCTCCTCTCGACCCCTCTACCATTGCGCAGCTATCTACTGTTCATTCCCCTTCTCCTGGTCCTAGCGAGGAGGAACTGCGGAGCAAAGAAGAGCGGAGGAGGAGGCGAAGAGAGAGGAAGGAGAGGAAGGAGGCCCTAGTGAGGGCTATGGGTCAAGCCGATGCTGAGTTTGAAGGTTTCCCTGGCAGTGGTTCTGGCGTCCCAGCTCCCTCGTCTCCGCGCGGATTCGTTCTCGTTTCTCCTACTCCCCCTAATGAGGAATTGCCCGAAGATGCCGACTTCGGCGCAGAGGCCTACAATACTAGGAGACACCCAGGAAGCACCCGTTCTGAATCCGATTCGCGCTCGAGAACGTCGGCTTCCACGTCGAACCCCGATTCCTCACATTACAACCATCACTACTCCTCGCAACAACCCGCACCCATCCCTGCCCTAGGCACACAAAGGCAGAGTTCACACGACGTTCCCCGCAAGAAGAGAAAGTCATCCCGTCCAACAGGGTCGTCCAAGTCTTCGTCCTCAAAGACCTCCCAATCCCCCTCGATACGCTCTCCCGTCGAGCCCACGTTCCCCTCTCAGCCAATTATCGTGAAACCAGAGTTCGAAGGATTCCCAAATGACGGTGTTTTCCCCTCAACCGGATTTGGCGGTGGAAGGATGAGTAGAAAGAACAGCGAGATGGGTGTTTTTCTTGCCAGGCGAGGTGACAATTGATGATGGGGAGATTGGCAGGATATGCCTGCTGCTTCATAAAATATGACTGATTTTCGCTGCATTGTCCTACAGTACACGCATACTCTACGGGTTGTTTGCCTGTATTATCGATTCTCCGGGTTTTGTCCCTGATGTATTCTGGTAGAGAGTTAGATGATTTGGTTGCTGGACCAATGTCGCGGCTGGCGTACCTGTCTCAGTTTTGCGAGGTGAATCTTGAGAGTCTCAGCGTATTGGTCGAATCCAAGAGTGACCATGGCGTAAAGGATATCCTCGCCGCCGATGGTTTTACGTTTCTCGACGAGACATTTCTCTGCGGCCTCGCTTGTGATGAAGCTTATGTACTCCGAGACGCATTCCTGAACGCATTCCTTGGCCTCCTTTGAGATTTTTGCCGTCGCAGGGACACTGGATTTCATGATCCTTGCCACATTTGCAATCTTCCGGCAGGCTCGTCAGTCAAAGGCCCAAGCGAGGCGGGGGGGAGTGTCAGGGGAGGCAAAGAGTGGTTGTGCTCACGGGGAGGAAACGATCTTGTTCTCTGTACTCTCCGACTTCCTGGTCCGTTATAGGCGCAGGTTCTGGGGCATCCGGCGTAGTCTCTGGAGGGACGCTGGAGCCGTCGCTGATGGGAGCGATGTTTGGTGTGTACTCCGACGACATAACAACCTTGACGAAACCCTGGGACTATCCCGTACCCTCCCACACCATTGCCAACCGCGATCGCACTCTCCCGAGGCCTCTGCTGAGTCTCTCTTGAGTGGCACACGAAGGGTATTTTGCTGGGCCTCTTTGTCCTCGTTGGCAGGAATTCCAAATTAAGTGGGCGGATGTGGGGAGAGACGGGAGTGGGTTCAAGCGGTGGGAAGTGGGTTTAACTCTAACCTCAAACGATTATCTCCTCGTTCAATTTAGACCACGATGAGGCAAGTCTCTCCCGCCGTACCCCATTACAGCTGCACATCCAAACCCATCGGACTGACCGTTCCATATGTACAGTACGGGCACGTACCGGATCCAGACCACCGACCCCTCCCTCGTCCCCACAGCCTTCTCACACCCGCTGGACAACACCGTCCAGAGGTACCAACTCAATCTCAGCGATCCATGCGGTCTTCGACAGGGAGGCGTCCATCTCGTAACCGTCCCTCCGCACAACTCCTCCTCAGTCCCACACTGGCACAGCACCGAAGATGAATGGTTCTACATAATCAAAGCAGGACCCGACACCAGGATCATCCTCCACGACGCATCCGCGGAACGTCGCGAAGAACCCGTCCAACCTGGGGAATTCTATGGGTTCCCCGCTGCGAGCAAGACCGCTCATGCGTTCAAGACGGGCGAAACAGAGTTGGTTTATCTCGCTGGAGGGAGCAGGAAGGAACTTGATGTTGTGCATTATCCTGGACAGGCTAAGCGAGTCGTGTTGGATCGGACGGGATCTACGTCTAGCTGGGTGACGGATGATGTCCATGCGAAGGATATCAAGGTTCCCGAACGTCCTATCAAGTGATGAACGGGCGATGGTTGGAATCAGATGGTTAAGCTTCAAGGGTGAGTGTCTCCTGGAGGGTCTTGTTTTTTGATGATACCTTCACACACCGGGAGGGGCATCCTCGATCCATTGAGGACCCCGAAGAACACCCCAGGTGGACACTGCCATCCCGGTAGCCACGCTTCACCGCAACGGAACCGTTTGGTTTTGTCTGCCTAAGAACGGAAAGCTGAACTATTTATTTCCCCTCCGGCGGTTTTCGTTGGTGATGAACCTCCATTACTAACGCGTTGACGATAGGCATCCACTCCCTTAGAGACACCCACCGACTCGGATGGTCTCTGACCGTACATAACGTTAGACAATCAGCATTATTAACCCTTTCTCCGAATCTACGCTAAACTGTATAGAAAGTCACGGCAGCGCCTTTGTTGCCCTCCTTCGGACCCCGTAATTTTGTAAGTAGAGGAATCTGAGCTGAAACACCCGTGAGAAACCTCAACGCATCCCGAAGCGCGACGCTCAGCGTCCGGGTGAACCGCGTTCCGTCCGTCACCAATTCCGAAATGCAGGCAGCGTACACCCGGGCAGCCTTCCCTCTCGCCCGTCAGCGAGTCCTGCTCTCTTCCACAAGATCTACTCTAATCTACATCCGAGGCTACGCCTCTAAATCCAAAAAGCCATTTTCTTCCAAGGACCAATCCAAAGCTACAAAAGCACAACTAAAATCCTCAAACTTCGATGGCCAAAAGCACGGTACCGTGACTACAGACCACTTGCTTCCAGGTTCGCAGGTGCGAATCGCCGAATCCGCGTTGGGCGAGTACCGGAAGTGCGAGGAGAGGATGGTGGTGGCCGTGGAGTGGTATAGGAAAGAGGTCGCCAAGATGGAGAATAGGGCGAGTGGGAGGGTGACTCCGGAGATTCTGGCTCCAATTTCTGTGAAGATTCCCGGGAGGGGAGCGAACGGGGTAAGGATTGAGGAGGTTGCGACCGTCGGAGTGAAGGACGGGTCGGTCCTGATCGTTACGGTCTTTGAAGACTCGGTGAGTAATTCGATTTTGAGTTTTCTCGGGTGTTTGGGATGAGCATGTCTGACCAGTGATGGTTAGTAGTCCCTTCATCATGTTGAGACCGCTCTGTATGAAGGCAAGATTCCTGGCGTGGTTCCCCAACGCGTGGACGCACGTACTATCCGGATACCAATTCCAAAGTTAGTGGACAATGTGTTGTCTTCGAACCTACCGTCGATGTTGACACACCCATCCGCCATTAGGCCAACCGTGGAAACCAGGAACAGCCTGCAAACGGTCGCTCAACGAGATGCCGAAAACACTCGCGTCCAACTCCGTAAACACCACCAAACGAGTGTGAAAAAGGGCAAGTTCGGGAAACACTCGATAGAACTGGAAGAGGTCCGTTTCCTTGCCTTCGTTGATTTCGGGTTAAGGATTGCGCGAGGATCACTGACTCCCCGGCCCTATAGTTCCAGAAATTGACGGACAGATACATCGCCGAGGTGGACAAGATCCTCGCAACGATGAAGAAACAGAAATGAAGCTTCGCAGTTCACCGGATTAGCGTCTCTGGGAGGGTTTCTCAACTCAAATGTTACACCCATCAAACCGCATCATCGCGTGCACAGGTCTAGATGGTCATACGCGGGGCCCTCGTCATACTTCTTACCCGCACCTTCAATCATCTGTACCCCGTAGCCATCGCGTGGAATACAGTACAAGTGGTATCCCGGACCACCGTCGGAGGTTGCAATCTATTCGTTCAAACACTCTTTTATTTACTTTGGCCCCACCGACGGTCCTCCGCGCGGTTTTACACACGCCGTCGAGGCCGGACCCCAATACCCCGCGTTCCACAACTTCAGCCACTCCCATATTTAAGCCGAGCGACCTCCCAGTGCAACGGCTTACATTAGTTGCGACAAACAAAACTCTTCGTGCACTATCCACCTTTAACGTCCACGAGATGATCATGTCCCTTGCTGTGGCCAAGGCCGCTTTCATGTCTTCCCCTCACTTCGCTGTCCTCGGTGCGTCCAAGGACCGGCACAAAGTCGGCACGAAGGTGAGACTCGTGGTCTTGGGTGTTGATTATATGCGCTTTCTAAGCGTAGTATCGTGGTAGATTTTGAAATGGTACCAGAGCAAATCCAAAGATGTCGTCCCCGTTCACCCGGTATGTAGTGACCACAGCCCATCATACGGTCGCGCTTAACGGAGCCGGGCGAATAGAAAGAGGCTGAACTCGAAGGACTGGCCACGATAAAGTCGTTGCACGAACTCAAGGATCCCGGCCGGACGTCCGTGAGTGTGGTTACTCCCGCCAAGGTGAGGAAGGTACTTCCTTCCAGCACAACCTTGGGTCTGATTGTCGACGCTCAGGTCACCCTCGATATCCTCAAAGCTGCCAAGGAGTTGAACGTTCCCGCTGTGTGGTGCCAGCCTGGAACGACCGACGACGCCTGTGAGACCTACATTAAGGAGAACGGGATGAGCGAGAAGGTGATCTTTGGTGGGCCCTGTGTGCTCGTCGAGGGAGGCAATATCCTTGCTTCGTTGTAAGAAATGGCGACCCGGAAGAGAAGATAGAGATAGTATTGTGATGGTAGTACTCATGACGGGTTCATTCATCGGGGTAGCGCTTGACCTGGCTCCAGAGTTTACCCTGGGGTACCGGGTGACTGTGGTGGGACTTGGGGCTGGGTGAAAGAAGAAAACGAGGAAGCGAACGTTCTACTTACCCTCTGGGCAGTTCGACTTCACCCGTGTTCATGTCAACACGAACGAACTTTGTCAACTCGACTGCTGGTTTACCCTTGCATCTGATATTTCCAGCGAATCAGACGCAATGAGTGACTAGACGCGGACCACGTACACTCTGAAAATCCTCGGAATGGGGTAACAGACGTATCTCTCAACACCGTCCACTTCTTCGAGGGGGCAGGTGTGCTGGAGAATTTCTACCAGCGCACACCCACCGGTCGGATCCTGTTCTTGTCGGGAACGCGGGGACATGTCGGCAAACCGTTCGATCGGATGGGGACGAGTAAAACGGCAAGGGAGACTTGGGTCTCCCCCTCAAAAAAAAAAAAAAAAGAATAAAAGCCTCGTCCCATCTCTTTCTTTCTTTCTCCTCATCACCCTCCTTCCTGCCATTCTCCCCTCCTCTGAAAAAAATACCTAGCTATGGTCTTCAAAGTCGCTGGTACGGTGTTGACCATTGATGATCTACCCTTTCTGATCACGCTCCGCAGATGTCTCCCTTGCCGCCTTTGGTCGTAAGGAAATCGAAATCGCCGAACATGAGATGCCAGGTCTCATGTACATGAGGCAGAAGTACTCCGCTTCCAAGCCTCTCAAGGGCGCTCGTATCGCTGGATGCTTGCACATGACCATCCAAACCGCCGTCTTGATCGAGACCCTCACAGCTCTCGGTGCCGAAGTTACCTGGTCTTCCTGCGTACGTTTTCTTTCTTGCCTCGTGTCGGCCGTTGAATGTGAATCTGATCCCCCTTTCAGAACATCTTCTCCACTCAGGACCATGCCGCAGCCGCCATTGCTGCTACCGGCGTCCCCGTCTTCGCCTGGAAGGGTGAGACTGAGGAGGAATACATCTGGTGTATTGATCAGTCCATCAAGGGCTTCCCCAGTGGCCAGCCTTTGAACCTGATTCTCGACGACGGTGGTGACCTCACCTCCCACGTTCATGACAAATACCCAGAGCTCCTCCCTGGGATCCGGGGTCTCTCTGAAGAAACCACCACTGGTGTCCATCACCTTTACCGTATGCACAGGGAGGGTAAGCTCAAGGTCACTGCCATCAATGTCAACGACTCCGTCACCAAGAGCAAGTTCGACAACTACTACGGATGTCGCGAGTCCCTTGTCGATGGTATTAAGCGTGCTACCGACGTCATGCTTGCTGGAAAGGTCGCCGTCGTTGCTGGCTACGGTGACGTCGGAAAGGGTGTAAGTCATAAGCTCCTACCTATGGAAACTGAGCCCGTTCTGATGATCACTTTCCAGTGCGCTGAGGCTTTGAGGTCTTACGGAGCTCGTGTTCTCATCACCGAGATCGACCCGATCAACGCCCTCCAAGCTGCTATGGCTGGTTTCGAAGTCACGACCATGGACGACGCCGCTCCCCGCGCCAACATCTTCGTCACCTCCACCGGTAACAGGGACATCATCACCGGCAAGCACTTCGAGGTCATGGTAGAAGACGCCATTGTCTCCAACATCGGTCACTTCGACGTTGAGATTGACATCGCTTGGTTGAAGCAGAACGCCGCGTCCGTCGTAAACGTCAAGCCCCAGGTCGACAGGTACACCATGGCATCTGGCAGGCACATCATCCTCCTCGCCGATGGTCGTCTCGTTAACCTCGGATGCGCTACTGGACACCCTTCCTTCGTCATGTCATGTTCCTTCTCCAACCAGGTTATCGCGCAGATCGCCCTCTGGACGACCCCTGAGAAGTTCCCCCTCGGCGTCCACATCTTGCCTAAGGAGTTGGATGAGGAGGTCGCTCGTGCTCACCTTGAGCAGCTTAACGTCAAGTTGACCGTCCTCACCGACGAACAGGCCAAGTACCTCGACATTCCCAAGAACGGACCCTTCAAGTCCGACCACTACCGCTACTAAACGTCTTTTCCTCTCACCACCGCCACCTTGCCGTTTACACTCACCACATCTTTTTTGCTCGTCATTCAACTGTACTTTACTATCGCAATCACACCTTACACCACGGCATAAAAATCTTTCTTCTTTCCTTTTGACGGTTTTTCCTTCACGTACCCCCCTTAGTCCAGCGTCTCTCTCAACAGGGATCTCGTAGGGTAGCGGACAGTTGTGTTCTTTTAGAAGATTAGGTATTCCAATATCATGTAATTCTACCCGATATACCGGATGAAACGAAGGGTGTAATGGGGTGGTACAGGCGTTGTTTACGTCTAAGGCCTCTAAAAGCCGTATGTGGTAAATGTGATGAGGGATGGATTAAGGGAATCGCTTGCAAAGTCCGTCATAAATCAAAAAAATTAACCCACTGCTGGGTACCGCTCTGGCTATGGTGATTCCGCAGCCAGCGTACAGACCTTTGAACCCCTGCTTAACGTACAACTGGTTCAGCGTTCGAAAGAACGTCGGTCGAGGAGCTCCCTTGGCCCTGGGACGAAGTTCCTCCTCAGTCTGAATCGTGCTCTTGACCGTATCCGCCGGGAACAACACGAGGTTATACAAAACGCCCGCGCTCGCTCCGGACAAAGCCGACTCCCAAAGTAAAAGATCCTTTTTCGACAATTGCCTCCCGTCAACGATGAGCTCAGGGTGCTTTTTTGAGCGATGGGAAAGGAGAAGACCAGCCGTGAACTCTTTCGAACCGAACCATGCTGCTGAACCGCCCGTTTCTCGGATGAGCGTTCCTGTTTGACCAAGCCATAAGCCACGGAAGCCTGTCGTCCTTACGACGGTTTTGAGAACTTCTATTGGCCCTGGAAGCCCGGCTATTCGTGGGGTGTTCAGTGGGGTAGTACTGGTGAACGGTGCGGCGGGTATAGGAGAGAGAGAGGGAGGAGGGGTGGCGAGCATTTGAACTTGCATCTTGCATTTTACCAACTCGATGGGGGTTCTAGGAAAGAAAAAGAACGCAACGCGACAGCGTAAGAAACCCGAACGTTCATGAGTTTCGAGTCTCTTCCTTCCGGGGTTCTCCGAGGAGAAGGGGGAAATGGACGGACAGGGCAAAGCTCGTGAGTGCACCGGCGCCTGCTGCGGCCAAGAGCATCTGCGGAAGGTTTAGATCCCGGTGTAGTGGTATTTGGTTCGTCCATCGAATCAGATTCTGGAGTTCGTTGTATGATAGAAAGAGGCACGCATTTTCTGCCATCGCCCCGACTATTGGTGCTGGTAAACCCTACAACCAGAAAAACGAAAGCGTATATTCCGTCAGAACCTGCAAAGCCCCCGTGGCGGAGGAAACACACGTGCAACTATGAACGCATGGAGGATGAATGTGTACGTACCCGGTATAAGCCCCTGAGACCTTCATTCTTCCAGGTTTTGGTCAGGCAGTCGATTGGTCCGCTGAATCTCGCCGTCTGATCGAGCACTTGTGTTTGCAGACGGACTTTGCAAAGATCAAACGGGTGTTCGAATACTTTTGATACGATGCCTGCAACCTTGAAGAGCGAAAGTCGGATCAGTCGGTGCGACATTGTTTTCCGGAGCTGGAATAAGGAGAGGAGGATCGAAAATGAACTCACACTTCCGAAGGAGAAGTCCTTTGCGGCACGGAAGGCAGTAGACCTCGCGTCTGGCTGGCCAAGAAGGTCAGGATCCGCCCCCATCTGTCTTTCTGGCTTTTTATTGGTGAAGGGGAGAGCCAGAAGGTGATGGTTGGCGGAGCAAAAAGTTGACCGAATCTAAAACGGCCGGAACGGCGGAACCGGAAGCGGCGGAGGACAGAAGGAGTTGTGAATCGGACCGGCTAAGGAGTTCTCTCTCTCGGCTTTTTGGCCGCCCCCATCTCAGATCTCGGACAACAGTGGATGGACGGATGTCAATGGGAGAGAGTTGCGCGAAAGTGGCCTTTTCGTCCGGGCCCAATGAACGGCTGCGTTCTCTGCCGCGTGTCATATCATCCTCATCCCGTCCATCTCTTACTCACGTTACGATGCGCAAAAGTACCATAAAGGAAGGAGTCTCCGAGAGCACATTCACTCTTAGCCTTCATCTTAGCCCAGCACGTGGCTTGAATCCGAACATGAGGATCAATGCGCTCAAAGAAAGACAGGTTACATGCATGGTTGAATTTTTTCACTCTTCCCCCGCACGCCAGACGTGGGTTCTCCTGCCGTCTCCCTCCCTCTTCATAAGCGTGTCCCTCCAGACTGTATCTATCGCTCGCTCTTACGAACACACGAACACAACCATTCATGATGCTACGCCCGCTCTCACTTTCTTGCTTACTCTCCCTCTCTTCCGTCGCGCTGGGCTATAACATCGTCAGGGAATACAGGGGTGCAAACTTCTTCGACGACAGGCAGGGGAACCCGCTCTGGGACTTTTACGGTTACTGGGACAACCTCACTCTGTGCGTCCGGTTGAAAACTTTCGATCGCTTTCAACCAGCAACGCTAACTACGGTCTCTTCGGGTTAACCTTTTTGTATCCGGTCAACGACACTCACAGGGGTGATGTTTGGTGGTTGAACAAATCAGATGCCTATACCCAAAAACTAGCATACGTAAACGAGAGGAACCAGGTCGTGATGAAGGTCGACAACACCGCATACGTCCCCTGGAACGAAAAACGAAATTCGGTCCGCATAGAAAGTCATCATAGGTATGGCGTTGGAAGCCTTTGGGTCGTCGACATCTCTCATGTGCCGTATGGGTGTTCGGTAAGCTCTCTCAACCCAATCTATGGTTCCCGTCAGTAACAAATTGGGTCCGTTCTTAGGTTTGGCCTGCATTCTGGACGTATGGTGAGTCGTTACGAGAGTCGTATGATACGTGAAACAGTATCTCCTGTTTACTCACCTCTCTGCCAATGTCGTTGACCGAATAGGCGAGAAATGGCCCAATGATGGGGAGATCGATATCTTGGGTAATTCCCGCGTACCAATCCCCTTCTCCAATGATGAGTGATTGGCTCTCCGTTTTTCAGAGGCCATCAACCTGCAGACAACCAATCAGATGGCGTTACACACGTTACCGGGGTGCTATCAACCCGTCCCCCCAAACCAGAATATCACCAATGGCGACTGTTCCACCCCCGCGGGGTGCATCGTTCGCGAGAGCACTCCGAACAGTTTCGGAACCGGGTTCAACAACGTGGGTGGCGGTGTTTGGGCGACCCAGTTTGACGTGAGCGGCGTGTAGTGCGTCTCCCTCTTTCTCCGAACGTGGATTCACACAACGTACTGATTTGTTTATTCAACTGCCAGCATTTGGTTTTGGACAGTAAGCGATCGTCCTCTTCCCCCCATGTCGGGCAACTCAATGTTTCCTGGTTTCTTTCAGAGGAACAGCATCCCCGTTTCCATCACTCAAGCGACAGCATCTTCGGCCATTGACGTGAAGACTTGGGGACCGCCATCGGCTAGTTACCCTGCGACGACCTGCGACATCACGGAGTTCTTCGGTGCCCAACGGTAAATTTGAGCAGGATTTCTCCTTTCAGCGGGCTGATGCGGTTTGCATGCCCTTGTAGGCTTGTATTCGATATTACGCTTTGTGGCAATTGGTCCGTAGTTTTCTTCCTCGATCGATTTTTCAAGTGCGTTGATTCCGGTGATTTAGGGCTGGGGAGGACAAAAATTACCTTCCCACTTGTAGCGGAGCCGGACCAGCGGGAAAATGCGTACGTATCTTTTTCCCGTATCAATTGACGTGGTCCCCCTCTCTGGTTTTCATCCGCTGATCTCTCGAACCGTGCGGCGGTCCTCTTTTGTGTCCACCCTCAGTACCTGGACAATGTCATCGGACCCGGAAGCCCGAAGTACGACCAGGCGTACTTCGAGGTGAACTACTTGCGGGCATACACGACACCTACCCCAACACCTACCGGGGGAAGCAGTAATGTTGATTCGACAACGATCCCTTCCCAACCGAACTCGGGAAGATCTTTCTATTTCCGACCTTCGCGGCAGCTTTCGCTTGGGATCATCCCGGGCCTGTTGCTACTCTGCGGCTTGTGGTGATTGCCAGGAGTTCCGCCACCGTCTATTTACTGTAGATTTTGATGTTCCATTTGAGGTTATTGTGTTTGGCTAGCCCGCGCGTACACGGGTTTTGTAGATTTGCCACTAGACAGAAATGGTCCCGTCACCGCACTTGTTTGCGACCGGGGTGGGACGATTACTCGATCGTTCTCTATAGACGGGCCCGTCGGTGTATAAGGTAGTTTCACGCAGCGTAAACGTTTTTGGTCTTGTTTCCACGGATATCGATAGATCGCTGCAACGTTCTGTGGGAACCGTCCCCGCCTTCTCCAAAGAGGTTCTAGATGAGGTGCAGGTGCGTTGACTATGGGAACGCTTCCCGAGATTCAGCATCCACGACCGCCCCTAAGGGAGGGGGGTGGCGGAACCCTGGCGCTCGGGAACACCGCACGTAGCTCTGGATAGTTACATCATTGTGCCGTTTATCTCCTCACGACAATAGGTGATTACCGAGATAAAATTCGAGTGCGAAAACAACCGAGAGAAGTTTCTGCGGGCCCTGTTCGTTGTCGCAATGTCGTGAAATTTATGAAATTTGAATCGATTCAGTGCTACCGTTCGCTTGGTCGTCCAGTCAGGGCTGAGACGCCTTCAGTCCCCACTGACTGGGAGAAGAGGAACAGGGACACCGAACCCCGCTAGCGCCGATCCACATCAACATACTGAGGTACTGAACGCTTATTTGGCCGCGACTTCCCGTTTTCCTCAACAATTAGATTCTCTCCTCCCCCTTCTTTCTTCTCTTCAACCACCTTCCTTCTCTCCAACCGGTCGCTGCAGAGGATGTTCCCCGCCTCAAAGTCCCCCACGGACGACCCTCTCGCTCACGTTTTCGCTCCTCCTCCCAATGAGTCCCCGCGCGACAAGGAGAACAGAGTCAGAGTGGAGCAAGAAGCAAAGAAAAGGTCTGATGCCATAGATGAGGAGATCAATAAGCAACGGAGCGTTCGTAAAAACTCCAAGCCGGTCAAGATATTGCTTTTGGGTGAGCCTACCGTTTCGCTTTCGCCTTCGCGTGCCATCCTTGGATCTCTGACTGTGTTCCCGCGTGCAAGGTCAAAGCGAATCAGGTGTGTTCCGTGCTCACAATGCACCTCCATGGTAGACTCAACCCCCGTGTTCCATTCGCTATAGGGAAGTCGACAACGTTGAAGAGTCAGTCTCCGTTTGTTCCCCTCTGCGACTTCCACCTAATCACCCTATTTCGCTATTGCTAGACTTCCAGTTGATGAGCAGCCCAAAGGTTCCTAATTTCTTCCCCCACGTCCGCTTCTCAGAGCCCAATTTAACCATCCCTGACTCACCAGGCTTTCCGGGCAGAGCTTCCGTCATGGCGGGCCGTGATTCAGCTCAACGTTGTCCGCTCTGTGCGGTTGATTGTGGACACTATTACTATGGCCCATCAACGCGGCGAGGGATATCCTCCTCTGGGTCCAGATCAACTGAAGCTTAAGATGAAACTATCGCCTCTTCTTCGTATGGAGGAAGTCTTGATTCAGAAGCTCGCTCCGAACTCTCAGCACCACATCAAAGGTGAATCAACGGACCCCGTCTTTGACGACGCCTCAAACGCCCCGGATGCGCCGGCTGTTCCTATCAGGACCGAACTGACCATCAACTCCCGTTCGACCTGGAAAACCGCGTTCAAAAAATGGGCTAAAGGAGGGGTCGAGGAGATAGACTTTGAAGATCCCACGGATCCAGGTCGCGTCTTGTTCGCGTGCAAGGACGATATGATTGCACTGTGGGCCGACCCTGTCGTGCGAGAGATCTTGATGATTGCCAAAGTTAGGCCACGGGATCAAGGTGGCTTGTGAGTCCGGTTTCCATCTATTCTCGTTCTCGGCTTGTTGGTCGGGCTTTCTGAATCAAACCAATCGGACAGCTATCTGGACGACCTGCCAAGGGTGGCAGCTGAGAGGTACATCCCCACAAACGGTAAGTAATGTTGAGAGTTGCCATGTGACACGTTGGCACCGCATTAACTCGCTGGCGATTAGATGACATTCTTCGAGCAAGGTTGAAGACCGTGGGAGTGACCGAGTTTCGATTTGATATCGGCAAGTCCGAGCTTTTGGGCAAGTTTGGCCCTGGTGCCTCGCTCAGCTCTGGTTGGCACGTTTACGACGTAGGCGGTCATCGCTCGATGGTGAGAAACTTGTGAATGTTGCTGATGTGAGCTTACCCTTGAGAATATCTTATCCTTGCAGCGAGGTGAGCCCCGGTGGTTCCGGAGCGGTCCTCCGTTCGGTCTTTGATGGATAGCTTTTTTGACAGCTGCCTGGGTCCCTTTTTTCGATGACATGAATGCCATCATCTTCCTCGCTCCCATCTCTTGTTTCGATCAAGTTCTTGCCGAAGATCCGAGTGTTAATCGACTCGTGAGTGCTTCCTGGGTTTTGTGGTCCGCCTTGCGTCCCATGACGGACCATCTTCACAGGCCGATTCGATTCAATTGTGGACATCAATCGTCTCGAACAAATTGTTGACGAATACCCCGCTCGTCTTGTTCCTCAACAAGTGCGACTTGTTGAGGACCAAGATTGAGGCCGGCTCGCATTTCGCGAAGCACATTGTCAGTTACGGCGACAGGCCAAACACGTTCGAGGGGTGCAGCAATTGTGAGTGGGGTTTCTGATTGACATACACGCCTCCTGCGACAACCACTTACATCTTTCATTCAGACCTACGAAAGAAGTTTGCGGGTGTTCACAAGGAAAAGTCACCAAACCCACGACCGTTTCATTGTCACTTTACCTCCGTTACTGTGGGTTACTGTCTCGTTGCTCCCTCGTGACTTGTTAAAAAAATTTCTGCGCGTTCACAGGATAGCACCACAGCCGAGATTCTCAAACATGGTGAGTTTTCTTCGTAACGGAGGTTCGAAACCTAATCTTGCAATGTTTATCTTCACAGTCCAGGAGGAAGTCATATTACAAAATCTCAAAGGCGGAGGCCTTCTGTAAGATGTCTACTGGCCACCTCCATTTCGTTCTCTTCTTACTTGGGGTTTTACCCATAAATTATTCCTGCCTCTCGGCGAGTTTTTTTTACCCCTATTACACGACTTTCTTTCTTTTTGTCTTGGCAGAGTATCTGGGTGCACCCCAATTCCAGCCCATGGGTGCGGCGTAGTGTGGTAGTAGATCTAAATACTGGATTATCACCTTTCTGTTGCGCATGTCGACATGGCATTCGCCATTGGAGTGCCGATCACGAGCTGCGGTGATTTCCACCGCCGCAGTAACCCGACGTAACGTCTCTCTTACCGAAGGCCCACGACCCTAAGACGACTCCACAACACCCTTGACCTCCCATACACACACGACATGTCAGTCAGGGCTTCAGACGTTATCCTCATCCTCGTTGCTATCATCTTCCCGCCTGCCGGGGCCTTCTTCGTGACTGGCTGTGGATGTGACTTGTTGATCAACATCTTGCTTACCTGGTAAGTGGTTACCCCACCTCTGCATCGGGTTTTTCCACAAAACTTACATCGGCCTGTTTCTGAACCCAGTTTGGCGTTTTTCCCTGGACTTCTGGTGTGTCAGCTCCGTTGGGCGTGTGATTGGGACGGTGCCATCTGACTGCGAGCTTCTAGCATGCTTTCTGGCTCATTTACCAGAAGATGAGGGCGGAGGAACAGTATGGAGAGGGAGGATACCGATGTGAGTTCTTTGATTCGTCGTTGTTGACGATGGGTGGATCTGTTGACCATTTTTCTCGTACCATCTCAGATATTGGAAGTGGAAACTACGAGCCCGCTGAGGGCCAGACTCTCCCGCCCCCTGTTACCAACTATGGTGCCACTGGTCGTTGAAGGCGATAGTGCGCTCTTGAGGTCAGCCGCCCCATGGTGAAATTTCCACATCTCACCCAAGGTTTTCGAACCTCTACAACAGCTCGTATCGAATAGCGCCGTCCATAGTTACACTTTCACCTGTTCTCTCTCTTGTTTGCAAATCGATACGGATGATTTTATCACACATGATCGCCACGATCCCGAATTCAGCACTAGGTTTCATTCCGCCACTTTCACTCTCCAAACATACAGCCCCAGTCCCGCCATCCCCACTAGCCCGTCCACGACTCATGTGCTCTTCGACGCGTTTCTTGATCTCCACCCCCTGACACGTGGGCGGATAACTGGTCTCGTGGTTGCTAGTATCAGAGATTGCTTCGGGATGCCTGAAATTTTTTGGTATGTTTTCTTGATACCGCGATTTCCCATTGTTGTAAAACACATATCTTGCTTGTGGGGCATAGCCTGCAGGGTGGGTCATCGATCTAAGTACCTGCCCCTCGGAGCTGATTGACGTAGTATCGCATGTACAGCCTTGGAACGACATTGTTCTCTGGACTGGGGCCGCGTGTCCAATTTCGCTCTGCGAAATGGCTTTAGCCTGGGGTGCATATCTCGGCCGACGTCAAGGAATATATTGCCACCCGTCGCAAGTGCTTGTCGTTGGCGTACGTTACGGGTACACGTCAGGGGGGCCAATCGCATCGCCACCGCAGTTTGGGTTAATTTACGGAAAGACCTCCGCTCAGCAGCACTGCCAGGATATAATTGTTGCCGTTTCGGCACGGCTCAATCGTGATTAGTGACTTGCGATCTGCAGTTGAACTCAGGGGCTTGATGATGGACATGGACCCGGGAGATCACTGCCAATTCAAACGCCCTTCCCTTGAGCTGCGGTCCCCCCGAGAACATGCGCGCATTGCGGGCATTTACAAAGGGAGGTTCCCGTTTCGTCGCCGGGATCAAACACTTGCTATGAGTTTTTGTTGGTCTGTGTTGTTTGTGGCTGAGTGACTGATTGTGTGAGGAACACGGGGATGCTCAATCAGTTTGTGCCATACACATTCCGTTCTTTTGTAGATGTGGGGAAGGATCACCGCGGGGGGGCTCTCCAATCCCTATTGGTGTCGGTTGGTCGAACAGGCGGACTGTACACTTGGATCGTCGTTATCCTCTCCATCGCATCCCACCGGGGGGACGGGGGAATGGGGTCCCGAAAACACAGAATCACAACCTTGCGAATCGATCTGGAATAGGTTCACGGGGATGAAAGGCGTGCCATTGTCACCCGTGGTATTTTTCTGGAGTGTGGGTGCACAGGTCGTTATTGTGTAGGTGGGAGCTGATAAGACCGGATAGGTATCCCGCTCTCTTGTCTCCTGTGAATAAGTGTTCCTGTCGCCCACGATTGACGTGATGCCAACGCGTACCACCACATGCGCTCCGAGGAGACAAAACATTATATCCTTTCCTCCCAGTGAGGAGGGTAATCTCATTGTTGAGAGGACTCCGGCCGCGGGCCGATCAACGCCTCGGT